>ENA-OWPB01000484-OWPB01000484.1-human-gut-metagenome-genome-assembly--contig:-NODE-484-length-50402-cov-10.133851_pt1 | contig 50402 bp, 27 predicted proteins | sample MGYA00248260_ERZ651838 | MGnify/ENA primary metagenome ERZ651838 (study PRJEB26924, sample SAMEA4378304) | human gut metagenome | biome: human gut; feature: human-associated habitat; material: faeces... | reverse complement strand
CGGCGCCCTTGAAGACCACGCGCTTGCCGTTGAGCTTCATGATGCCGTCTTCGATGCGGAAGCGACGGAAGCCGACGCGCTGCGTTGCGGTTTCAACGATCGCGCCATCATGGCCGATCACCACAACTTGCAGTTCGTACAGTGCCGGGCTCTCGGCGCTCCACGGCTTGACGTCCAACGAGCCGGAAACGATGCCGGTTTCGTCGGATGCGGCCAATGCGGTTTCCCACACCACATTGCCACTCAAATCCTTCAGCGTCGCCGACACGGTGGCGGCATTCTTCGCATTGCGCACCGCGAGTAGCGCGTCGAGCGAACCGGTGGCGGTTTCCGGATTCCAATCCGCTTCGACCTTCATATCTTCAATGTGCACATGCGGCTGTGCGGCGAGTTCCACGGAACGGAACAGGCCGTGCAAACGCCAGTAATCCTGATCTTCCAGCCAGGATGCGCTTGCGTATTCGTAGCAGGCGACGGCCACGACGTTTTCGCCGTCGTGCAACGCTTCGGTGATATCGAATTCGTTCGGGGTGTAGCCGTCTTCGCCGTAGCCGACGAACACGCCGTTGACCCACACGTAGATCGCGGTGGACATGCCGTGGAACGTGATGCTGACGGTGCCGCCATTTTGACGGGCCGCATCAAGACGCTCGGCGACGGTGAACGTGCGGCGATACAGTGCCACATGGTTGGTTTCGGGAACGTTCGGCTCCTGCGGATTCTCATGGCCGTCCCACGGGTACTGAATATTCACGTACTTGTGGTTCATGTATCCCGCGTTCTGCAGGTGGGATGGCACGTCGATGCGGCCGAAAGCGGAATCGTCGAAATCCTCGGCTGCGAACGGCTCTTCCTCAAGATCGATGTCGGAGGCCTGCACCATTTCCACGCGCCATTCGCCGTCGAGGCTTTGCTTCAAATCGCTCGGCTCGCCGATCGCGGGAATGTGAGAAAAGGTCACGTGATTGGAATGTGCCGGCGTGCGATTCACTGCGAACACCGTGGGGTCGGTGAGCCACGCGGCGGATGCGGTGGTGATCTTATCTGCCATGATTTCCTCGTTTCCGAAACATAACTTCGTTGTTGATGTAGGTTTAGTTGGTGTGTACTTTTGTGTACTCAGAGTAATAAACTCTTTTACTAGCATGGTAAACGTTGTTTACTTAAATTGCAAATCTGCGTGTTGCGTTATTTGCAACTGAATTTACTTATATGACGATAGGTGACGGCAAATGGCGGTAGTAATCATGATTGCAGATGTCGGCATTTGATAATCGTAAGAACTGCGATTGCGACACGCCGTTTGGGGGCTTTGTTTGCTAAGGAATTTTACTTTTGATAGTAAACAACGTATACTCAATTTTCGAGGTCAACGGGTGATCTCATCAAAATCTTCTAAGGAGAAGAGATAATGAGCAATACGACCACTACTGCGAACGGCACGGCTCGTCGCGGAAAGCTCGGCCAGCGCGTAGCGTACGCGTGCGGCAACCTTGGCCAGTCCGCGTTCTATAACGCACTGAGCACCTACTTCGTCGTCTATGTGACGAGCTCCTTGTTCGCTGGTGTCGATAAAGGCGTCGCCACCAAGCTGATCGGCATCATCACCGGCCTGGTCGTGGTGATCCGTATCGCGGAGATCTTCATCGACCCGCTGCTGGGCAACATCATCGACAACACCACCACCAAGTGGGGCCGTTTCCGCCCATGGCAGTTCCTCGCCGGCGCGATTTCGTCCGTGCTGATCGTGCTAGTGTACACCGGCCTGTTCGGCTTGGTGAACGTGAACACCACGTGGTTCATCGTACTGTTCGTCATCACCTTCATCGTGCTCGACGTGTTCTACTCCCTGCGTGACATCTCCTACTGGGGTATGATCCCTGCATTGAGCTCCGACTCCCACGAGCGCTCCACCTACACCGCACTCGGCTCCTTCACCGGCTCCATCGGCTACAACGGCATCACCGTCGTGGTCATCCCGATCGTCACCTACTTCAGCTGGGTGTTCACCGGTGAGCTCGCCGAAAGCCAGTCCGGCTGGACCTGCTTCGGTATTATCGTCGGCCTGCTCGGCCTCTTGACCGCATGGACCGTTGCCTTCGGCACCAAGGAGAACGAGAGCGCCCTGCGTTCCAAGGCCCAGAAGAACGGCAACCCGATCGAAGCCTTCAAGGCCATCTTCCAGAACGACCAGCTGCTGTGGGTTGCCTTGAGCTACCTGCTGTACGCCATCGCCAACGTGGCCACCACCGGCGTGCTGATCTTCCTGTTCAAGTTCATCCTCGACAACCAGGCCGCATACTCCCTCACCGGCGTGATCGCACTGGTCGCAGGCTTGGTTATGGCTCCGCTGTACCCGATCCTGAACAAGCGCATTCCGCGCCGTTACCTGTACATCGGTGGCATGATCTCCATGATCGCCGGCTATGTGATGCTCGGCATCTTCTCCGACAACATCATCATGGTGTTCGTGGCTCTGGTGCTTTTCTACGTGCCGGGCACGCTCATTCAGATGACCGCCATCCTGTCGCTGACCGACTCCATCGAATACGGCCAGCTCAAGAACGGCAAGCGCAACGAGGCCGTCACCCTGTCCGTCCGCCCGATGCTCGACAAGATCGGTGGCGCCATGTCCAACGGCATCGTCGGCATCATCGCCGTGGCCGCTGGCATGACCGGCAACGCCACCGCAGCCGACATGACCGCATCCAACATCCACATCTTCAAGATCTGCGCCTTCTACATTCCGCTCGTGCTCATCATCCTGAGCCTGATCGTGTTTCTGTTCAAGGTGAAGATCACTGAGAAGATGCACGATGAGATCGTCAAGGAGCTCGAAGTGAAGCTCGCCAACGGTGAGATCGAAGCCGACGACGCTCAGACCGTGGAAGCCGTCGAGGCGGTTGCCGTGGCTGAAACCGCTGGAACTGCTGGAACCGCGACTCCGGCGGGCCAACCGGAATCCCGATAACTGAACTTCCCCTTCCTTTCCGACAACCAGGGCCGCCTGAAGCACTCCATCCGCTGCAGGCGGCCTTTCATTCTTTTCGTCTCCTTGCCTCTCATCCCGTCCGGGTTCCTCCACTCACTGGAACAATCTGGACGATAAAAGGCCTGTCAGCGGGAGGATTCCTCCGCCCGCTGGAGGTTTTTGGACAGTACGGGGGTATTTTGCGGTCCGGATTCTTCCAGCGACTGGAGGGATATGGATGCTTGGAGAGTTGCAGACGGGGCGATTCTTCCGGTGGCTGGAGGTTTTCGGACGTTAGCAGGTCTGTTAGCGGGTAGCTTCCTCCACCGACTGGAGGTTTTGGGTCGCGCTAAGGCGTCCGGAGCTATGCTTCGCCGATGAGGGAGCCGCGTTCGTGGATCGTCGGCACCAGTGTGCGGATCACGATGGTGGCCTGCCCGCGCAGGGTGAGATCCTCGCCTTGCCTGCAACGGTGAATTTGCGGCGCCTCCTGATAATCCGTGGTCACGGTGCGGCTGATTTCGTTTTCCATCGCGTCGATGAATTGAGTATTGACGATTTCCGGCGCACCATATACCGAAATGTCGCGCAGATCCAACAATCCTGCCGGTATGGCCATGACGCGCCCGAGCAACGCGCCCGCTTCGGTGAGAATATGCGTACGCGCGGCGGGATCCTGCGAGATGCGTTGCTGCAGCCTGTCGCCGGAAACGAATGATTCGAGACATCCCTGTTTGCCGCATTCGCAGATTGGCCCGTTCGGATCGACCACCACGTGTGCGATTTCTCCGGCAGTGAAGGAACTTCCTTCGATGATGACGTCGTTGAGGCATAATGCCGCGCCGACGCCCCGCCCGATGGAGATGAGCATGGAATTGGGAGAGCAGTCGCCGAAGAATCGTTCCGCCACAAGTGCCGCATTGGTGTCGTTGCCTACGATCACGGGCACTCCGGTGGCGTTTTCCACTTCGGTTTTCAGCGGCAGTTCGCTCCACCCCAAGTGCACGGATTTGCGCACCACGCCGTTGGGTTCCACAATGCCGGTCACCGCGATGCCGATGCCAAGGATCGGCAGTGGCGTTGAGCTGATGAGCTGCCTGCAGAGGTCGATCACGTCATCGACGCTGCAGCCATGGTCGACGGGAAGCTCGGTGCGGTCCACGATTCTGCCGGAAAGATCCGCCAGCGCTCCTTTGACGAGCATCGGATTCGACAGGTCGACGGAGACGATTCGCCAGAAATCGGTGTCGATGGCGAGCACTTGTGAACGTTTACCGCGCCCTTCGCGATTGTCGGGGCCGAGTTCGCGCAGAATGCGATTGTCGACCATTTCGCCGGTCACTTCGCTGGTGGTGAAGCGCGAAAGTCCGATGAGTTTGCCGATATTGGCTCGCGACATTTGCGTTGCGGGGAAAAGCTGCTCGAATGCGGCGGTGATATTGCTGATTCGAATGTCGGAAGGTGATGCCTTTGCTTGGGTACCGCTCACGATGTCCTCGCTTTCTTGTGTGGAGCCGATACATATTGTAGTGTGTGGCGATACAAGTGCGTTATGTAATTTTTATTGGCAATAAAGAGTACTAAACAAGAGTATACGGCATTTTTCCTCGAATTGCGATTGCTTTACGATTGTCACTAAATGGCGGAATTTCAGCTTTTTTGTGGAATAGCAATCGCGTGCCGGATTTAAATGTAAGGAAACTTGACAAAAAAGAATTACGTAGGTATGCTGTGACTATCCGGTGCAAGGAGGTGCCGGAATAATCTCACGAAGGAGAGAGATATGCGATCCCACACTCAGCGTTTGATGGTTTGCGCAGCTTCTTTCGCGGCTCTGTGCATGGGTCTTGCAGGATGCGGTTCCAATACGGCCAGCACCGGCGGGGATTCCGGGGAGGTCGTCAACCTCACGTACATGCACCGTCTTCCGGATTCCGAAGGCATGACCTTGGTCAAAGACATTGTTGCCAAGTGGAACAAGGATCATCCGAACATTCAGGTCAAGGCCACCAAGTTCGATGGTGCCGCACAAGATATGATCAAGAAGCTGGAAACCGACGTCAAGGCCGGCAATGCTCCGGATCTTGCACAGGTCGGCTACGCCGAAGTGCCTGAGGTGTTCACCAAGGGCTTGCTCGAAGACGTGACCGAAGAGGCCGCGAAGTACAAGAGCGACTTCGCCGAAGGCCCATATTCCATGATGCAGGTTGACGGCAAGACCTACGGCCTGCCGCAAGACACCGGCCCGCTTGTGTACTTCTACAACCAGAAGGCTTTCGACGAACTGGGCATCAAGGTTCCCAAAACCAAGGATGAGCTGATCGAAGCGGCAAAGACCGCGGCCGCGTCCGGCAAGTACATCATGGATTACGAAGCCGATGAGGCCGGCAACATCTTCGCAGGTTTGGCAAATGCTTCCGACCCGTGGTACACCGTCAAGAATGACGCTTGGGTGGTCAACACCAACGGCAGCGGTTCGCAGGCTTTTGCTGAAACCTTCCAGGAACTGATCGACAACAAGGCCACGCTGACCAACCCGCGTTGGGTGCCGTCGTTCGACGCATCCCTGCAGGATGGCACGCTGATCGGCAACATCGGCGCCGCTTGGGAGGCTCCGCTATTCAAGGACTCCGCAGGAGACACCGGCAAGGGTGACTGGCGTGTCGCCCAGATCGGTGACTGGTTCGGCAATGGCACCAGCACCGGCCCTGACGGTGGTTCCGGCGTCGCAGTGCTCAAGGGTTGTGAGCACAAGGCCGAAGCCATGGAATTCCTCGACTGGTTCAACACTCAGGTTGAGGATCTGACCTCCCAAGGTCTGATTGTGGCCGCCAGCACCGAAACCGCGAAGACCCCTGAATCCTGGAACGAATTCTACGGCGGCCAAGACGTGATGAAGGAATTCGCTACTGCCAACGACAACATGGTCGCATTCAACTACATGCCGGGCTACTCCGCGGTCTCCGCAGCTATGCAGGAAGCCGCCGACAAGGCAGCCGACGGTTCCGGCAAGGTGGCGGACGTGTTCCCTGTGGCACAGCAGACCTCCATCGACACCCTCAAGAACTACGGCCTGTCCGTAGCGAAGTGATCGACGTATGGAACCAGGGATCACCCGCTCTGATTCCATAACCCCTCCAACGACGGTGTGGAGCCAACGCAACACACGGCTCCACACCGTTCCTTATGAAAATATTCCTTGTGAATATTCCCTATGAATCGATCTAGCTGATTCGACGGAGCGGCTGAAACCGGCACTCCTCTCCCGTGATGACGATTTGGATACGGCGATTCGAACTGTGAAAGATGCCACCAATGATGAGTGGCATCCGATGCGAAAGATAGGTACATCATGACTGCAACAACGCAAGCGGCGAAACCAAAGCGCACTGATGCGCAACGCCGCGAGAATCGAACAGGATGGGCGTTCATGGCGCCATTCGGCATACTGTTCGCCATCGTATTCATCATCCCGATTTTCTATGCCATCTATTCCAGCTTCTTCCGTCAGGTCACCGAGGGCGGCGGCGCGTACGGCGGCGGCGAATTGGTGAATAAATTCGTAGGATTCCAGAATTTCGAGTACGTGCTTACGTCCGGCAATTTCTGGTCCGGTGTGGGCAGGGTGCTGATTTACACCCTCATTCAGGTGCCGCTGATGATCATCATCGCGTTGGCTTTGGCGATGGTCATCGATTCGTTCGTGGTCAAGCACATCACGGGTTTCCGTCTCGGCTACTTCCTGCCGTACGCCATTCCAGGTGTGGTCGCATCCATCATTTGGGTGTACCTGTATAACGGTCAGATTTCGCCGATCGTCAAAGGTCTTGCGGCCATCGGAATAAACGTTGATTTCTTCAGCAAGAACGTTGTGCTCGCTTCCATGGCAAACATCACCACATGGACGTTCACCGGCTACAACATGCTGATTTTCTTGGCCGCACTGCAGGCGATTCCGCACGAACTGTACGAAGCCGCACGCATTGATGGCGCAAGTGGATGGCAGATCTCCATGCGCATCAAACTGCCGAACGTGCGTTCCGCGGCGCTGCTGTCCATGTTGCTGTCCATCGTCGGCACAATCCAGCTATTCAACGAACCGCAGATCATGCAGACCGCCGATCCGGGCATCTCCAAAACCTATACGCCAATGATGATGGCCATGAACACTTCCCAAGGCACGCTGACTCCGGGCGGTGACGGACCCGCATCGGCGGTCGCCATCGTCATGGCACTGATCGCAGGCGTTCTCGCCATGATCTACGCACTGGTCGAGAGGAAGGCGAACGAACAATGAGCAACGCAGTCGCAGCAAGAAAAGACGAACGCGCCCGCAGAAAAGCGGAACGCATGATGGAAAAGCAACGCGAAGCGGCCGAACACGATCTGCCGCGCTCCATGCGCCCATCGCCGATCACCAAAACCATTACCGTGATCGTGCTCGTCGTAGCGCTGATCTACTTCCTCTTCCCAATCTATTGGGCCATCATCGCATCCACCAAAACACCATCGCAGCTGACCAGCAGCAACGGATTGTGGTTCGCCGTCGGACTTGACCAGATTCCCGACGCCATCGCAACCAACTATTCGAAGCTTATGGGGTGGACCCGTGGCCAATTCTGGCGTTGGGTGCTGAATTCCCTGATCTACTCCGGGGTTTCCGCACTGATCGGCACCATCATTTCGGTGATGGCAGGCTATGCCACCGCAAAATTCAACTTCCGTGGCAAGGCCATCGCCATCGGCGTGGTCATGGGATGCATGCTGATGCCGGTCGCACTGCTCACCATTCCGCAGTACTCCATCTTCCACGCACTGCACCTGACCAACACCATGCTGGCGATCATCATCCCGTGCTGCGTTTCGCCATTCGGCTTCTTCCTCGGACGCGTGTACGCGCAAACCTCCGTACCGAACGAACTGCTGGAAGCGGCCCGCATCGACGGCGCCGGTGAAGCGAGAATCTTCTTCACCATCGTGCTCCGACTGCTCGCACCAGCCATGGTGACCATCTTCCTGTTCCTCTTCGTGGGAACGTGGAACAACTTCCTGCTGCCGTTGATGATGGTTTCCTCCGACACCCTCAAGCCGGTCACGCTCGGCCTGTACGGCATGGTATCGCTCGCAACCTTCAACGATCGTGGATCGCTGATGATGGGCGCACTGCTCGGCGTACTGCCGGTGATCGTGCTCTTCCTCGGCTTGCAGCGCTACTGGCAGGCCGGCCTCGCGGCAGGCGCGGTCAAGGGTTGACGGGCATCCATCCAACTCCATGCGTGGCATGCAAACGCCACGCATGGAGTTGGATCAACAGAACAACCGTAATCCGGGCCCCACTATTTCAGGCAGGTACATGCAATGAACGCAAGACTGCACCATAACGGCCGTTCGCAAGGATGCGTCGGCATCGACATCGGCGGAACGAAAATCGAAGGCGTGCTGCTCGACGCAACAGACCGCGTCATCGACGTCTGCCGTATGCCATCGCACTCCGGTGAAAGCAATGTCGTAACCGACATCGTGCGCGTCGCCCGCATACTGTCCAACGAAGCGCTGCCCATCGGCATTGGCATTCCAGGGCAGGTGAACTGCGCGACCGGGCAAGTGAGCAACGTCGTCAATCTTGATATTGAAACGTTGGAACTTGGCGAACGCGTCAGCGCAATCATGCACGCTCCGGTGCACGTGGAAAACGATGTGAACGCGGCTGCGGTCGGAGCCGCGGAATTCGTGGAACAAGTCGACGGCAACGCAACCGTCGTATTCCTCAACTTCGGCACGGGACTGGCCGCAGGACTCGTGCGCGGCGGGCAAGCCGAACACGGGTACAGCGGATCCATCGGCGAAATCGGGCACCTACCCATCGACCCCAACGGATTCGAATGCCCATGCGGGCAGCGTGGATGCTTGGAAACCGTGGCATCCGGCGGGGCCGTGGCAAAACTTTGGCCTTCCGCAAACCCGCCCATGCCTGATCTCATCCGAAAAGCGCGGCAAGGAGACGGGCATGCCAACGACGTGCTCGCCATGGTGGCCCACGCCATGGGCGACACCATCCAAATCGTCGCGCAAGCCTACGATCCGCAACGCATCATCATTGGCGGAGGCATGGCGAAAACCGGTGACGCACTCATCGAAGTCATCCAAGCCGAACTGAGCCGCAGAGCCGAAGGATGCCGATTCCTGACCACACTCGACATCGCATCGAACATCAGAATCGCAGCCATGGACCAACCAATCGGCGCAATCGGCGCGGCGCTCGCGGCAAAACGAGCGCAACCGCAATCGTGAATGCGTGATACTTCAGGCAGACTGGAACAAGCGCAACAATTCCGGAAATCCAGATCCGGCAATCCCGGCAATCCGAGAATCACAATCGAGAATTGAAATCGATAATCGACAATCGAAAGGCGAATCGATGGCAAGCGAGAACACCAGCAAATGGGCGATCATTCCCGAACCGAACAGCATGACGGTCGGCGAAGGCACGGTGCTGTTGCCCTATGCGGGGCGCGTGAACGAATCCATTGCGATTGGCGATGGCGATTTCCTGCTTGCGCATCAGCTTGTTGCCGACATACGTTCCGCGACAGGCACTGATTGGGATATTGCGACGGGCGATATGTGGTCGGGCTTCATCAGATTGCGTATTGCGGATTCGTGGGATTTCGATTCGCAGGATGGCGGTACCGCCGGCGCATACACGCTGACTATCAACACTGACGGCATTACGATTACCGGTTGCGATTTCGAGGGCGTGCGCAACGGCGTGCAGACCCTGCGCCAACTCATACGGCAAAACGGTGCCGTGCTACCAGTGCTTCAGATCGAAGATGCTCCCGCATATCGGATCAGGGGATATTACTTGGATGCGACGCGCGGCCGCGTGCCAACGCTCGCATGGCTCAAACAGTGGGCCGACAAACTCTGCCTCTACAAATACAACCAATTGCAGCTGTACATCGAGCATACGTTCGCATTCGACGGCATGAGCGAAACATGGCGCGGATCAAGCCCGCTCACGCCGGCAGACACACTCGAATTCGACCAATACTGCGCGAACCTTGGCATCGAACTCGTGCCGTCAGTCTCCACATTCGGACACCAATATGTGGCGATGCGCACGCAGGAACTGCGCGAACTTGGCGAATTCCCCGAAGACGCAGACCGGCCGTTCAGCTTCATCGAACGCATGAGGCACCACACGCTCAACGTCGCTGACGATCGAGCGTTCGCGTTCTCCACGCAACTGGTCGACTCGTATCTGCAACTTTTCCGTTCGAAGCGATTCAACATCTGCGCCGACGAAACCTTCGACCTCGGCAAAGGCAAGTCGAAGCAGGAAGCGCAACGTGTGGGCGTCGCAACGCTGTACGCAACATACGTGGGCAAACTCTGCGAACACCTGTCTAAGCAAGGCCGCGAACCCATGTTCTGGGGAGACATCGCCATCGAAATGCCGGAAATCCTCGAAACCCTGCCGAACAATGTCACCCTGCTGAACTGGCAGTACGAACCGGAAGCGACCGACGAAAAAATCCAACTCGTGGCGCAAGCCGGAGCCAAACAAATCGTATGCCCGGCCGTATGGGGGTGGAATGCGCTGCTCCCGCGCATCGACGATGCGTGGAACAACATCGCACGCATCGCACGCTACGGCCTCGACTGTGGTGCGGAAGGCATGCTTGTCACCGATTGGGGAGATTTTGGGCATGTCAACGATCCGCGCATGGCCGTGCCCGGCATGATATTCGGTGCGCAATATGCGTGGAATCCTGCCGGAGATACTGCCGAAAATGATTTGCTTGAGCGTATTTCGCGCGTCGAATATGGCGATTGCAGCGCACGATTCGTTGCATTGCTTCGTAACGCTTCCGCGCAAGCCGTATTCACTTGGCGTGAGCTTGTGGAATATCTCGAATTGGATGACGGCACGGGAAACTGCAATACCGATGTTGCGCAAACCATTCCCTGCCTGGCCGATCGCTTGGTTGATCATTTATCTGACTGTGGAAACGCAATGACTGTGCGTGAAGCACGCAATCGCATGATGCGCAATATGGCAACGACAATCGAACGAATTCCGCAAGCCAATCGTGCATTGCAACAATGCATGGTCGACATCGCGCCGATTGCGGCACATATGGGAAATCCGGGCATTACTGCTGCCGTACGCATCGCCATGGAAGGGCAGCTGCTGCTCAATCGAGTGGGATTCGCGCTCGCCGAAGCGCATGACGTGCGTGATGCGCATGACGCTGGCGATTGGCGGCCTTCCGATTATCGTGCGCTGGCGCGCGAGCTCGAATGCTGGTGCGAGGCCTATGCGAAGGAATGGAACGCGACAAGCCAACCGTCGGAACTGCATCGCATTCAGGAAACCGTGTGGAAAGCAGCCGACGAGCTTCGACGAATCAGCAAATAAATCATCAAACAAATCCTCAAGAAATCAGCAAAACGAAAAACGTCAATCCAATGTCAATGAAAGGAACATCATGACCGAAGTCATCATCGTGAAAAACGAGCGCGAAGCAGGCGATATTTACGGCCGTTCAGTCGCCGATCTCATCAAAACCAAGCCGAATGCGGTGCTGGGACTGGCAACCGGATCCAGTCCGCTCGCCGCATACCAGTCGCTCGCACGCATTGTGCACAGCGAGCATATTGACGTATCGCAGGTGCGTGGTTTCGCATTGGACGAATATTTGGGATTGCCGCTTGATCACCCGCAGTCATATCATTCCACCATTCACCGCACGGTTGTGGAACCGCTTGGACTGAACCCTGATTTGGTGCACGTGCCTGGTGACGTGCTCGACGGGGCGCCGCTGAGCGACGGCGAACGCATTGCGGCTGCCGGCCCTGCCTACGATAAGGCAATCGAAGAGGCCGGTGGCATAGATGTGCAGATTCTGGGCATTGGCACGGATGGGCATGTGGGCTTCAATGAGCCGGGATCGTCGCTTGCTTCCGGCACGCGCGTCAAAACGTTGGTTGAGCAGACGCGCATCGATAACGCCCGATTCTTTGACGACGACATCGACAAGGTGCCTACGCATTGCATCACGCAGGGTATCGGCACGATTCTCAAAGCCCGCCACTTGGTGCTGCTTGCCTTCGGTTCGGGCAAGGCCGAGGCTGTGGCCGAAACGGTGGAGGGCGGTGTGAGTGCGTTCTGCCCGGCGTCCGCGCTGCAAATGCATCCGCACGCCACCATCATTGTGGACGAGGAGGCCGCGAGCCGCCTGCGTCACAAGGACTACTACCGTTACGCCTACGCCCACAAGCCCGCCTGGCAGCACATCTGATTGCTGCTCCGCAGTCGGTGTCCGCTAGCGTCCGGATTCTTCCACTCGCTGGAACATTCTGGACGTTTTTCGGCCTCCCAGCGGGAGGATTCCTCCACTCGCTGGAAGGTTTTGGGCAGTACGGGGGTATTTGGCAGTCCAGATTCCTCCACTGACTGGAGGAATTGGGACTCTAAGGTGGCTGTTAGCGGGAGGATTTCTCCACTGACTGGAAGGATTGGGTTGCTGATGGGCTTGTCAGCGGGGTAATTCTTCCACTGAATGGAAGAATTGGATGCTAATTGAGGAAAATGGCTGTGAGTGAATTGGAAGGTATGAAGATGGAACAGTCTCGTGAGCGGTTTGCGAATGAGGTGGACGTTGCGTTGGCGCAGTCGGCCCGTCCGTTTGCGATTCATAATGCGCGAAAAGTCGATGCGCGAGGTGTTGCGGAACATTATTGGCTGGTTTCCGATGGTAGCGCGATTATTGCGACTGGGAATCTGGACGCTGATTTTGCTGCGGCTTGCGCAAGCGTCGGTTTGAATGCCGATACTGATTCCGATTCGGTCAGTTCGGCTGATTCCGGTAATGCCATGACCGGTTCGGCCGGTTCCGTAACCGACGCTGCAGGTCGCATGATGACTCCCGGTTACGTCGACATTCATGCGCACGGTTCGTGGGGTAGTTCCTTCGATGATGGCGTGCAGGGCATACGTTTGGCTCGTGCGGGTCACATGATGCACGGCACCACCCGCCAAGTGCTCAGTTTGATCACCAATCCGCTTGACGTGATGTGCGCCAATCTCGAAACCGTGCACGGCATGATGAGCGCCCGCCCTGACATTCTCGGCGCGCATCTGGAAGGACCGTTCCTTGCGCTGTCTCGCAAGGGTGCGCATGATCCGGAATGTTTGAAGGATCCGGTTCCCGAATATGTTGATCGGCTTTTGCAAGCGGCAGGCGTCTGTCTGCGTCAGATCACCATCGCCCCCGAATTGCCGCACGGCATTGATGCGATTCGTCGCTTCGCGGCGGCCGGAGTGGTTCCTGCGGTAGGACATTGCGATGCCGATTATGCGACCGCTCGCAAGGGTTTCGACGCGGGCGCGGGCATTATGACGCACATGTTCAATGCGATGAATGGCTTGCATCATCGCGAGTCTGGTCCAATTCCGGCTGCTGTTGAGGATCCACGCGTCACTATCGAGTTGATCAATGATGGTTTTCATGTGCAGAATCCGATGGTGCGTTTGGGATTTGGTTTCGCACCGCATCGCACGGCATTCGTGACTGATGCCATGGCTGCTACCGACTGCCCGGACGGTCATTATCTGCTGGGTGCGTTGGATGTGGATGTGATCGATGGTCACGCTCGGCTCGTGTCGAATGGTGCGATTGCCGGTTCCACGCTGACGTTGGAAAAGGCTGTTCAGCGTGCGGTGCTCGAATTGGGATTCACGCCCGCCGACGCGGTGGAGGCCGCCACGTTGACTCCGGCCAAAGCATTCGGTTTCGACCGCGCGAACCCGGTCACCAAGCAACCTCTCGGTCTGCTTGCTCCCGGCTACGCTGCCGACGTGCTTCTGCTCGATCCCGCCACCTGGTCCGTCACCCACGTCTGGTGTGACGCTCGCCGTCTCCGCTAAAGCGAGATTACTGAAGCGAGATTACTGAAGCACAATTGCAGGGCCGGCTCCGCAACAGGATGCCGGCCCTTGCCGTATCTCAAGTTTTTATATTTAGTCTTGCGGGGTGAAGCTGTCGCGTGCGACGAGACTGGTGGAGATTCGCATATGCTGGCTGATTTTGCGGTCGGCGGTCAGCGCTTCGGCAAGCATAAGCACCGCGGCTTTCGCAAGCTCGTCCTGGCTAATGTCGTACGACGACAATGCGGGAGACGTGTATTTTGCGATCTCCTGATTGTTGATGCTGATCACTTTGATATCTCGCGGCACCATCACATTTTCGGTGGCAAATGCCTGCAGCACGCCAACCGCCAACGGATCGGCTGCGACGATTACCGCGTCGGGCAGATCGTCCGCATGATCCTGCACCAACTGACGCCCCTGCAAACGGCCGTTTTCCACAGTGAACGGGCCGTCCGCATACACCAATCCTTGCGCATCCAATCCCAAGCGCAACGCCCAATTGCGGAATGCGAACGTACGAATATCTTCCGGATATTCATGCTTGCCCATAATGTTGCCCAAGCCGCCAATGAAGCCGATCCGAGAGCAACCCGACCCCATAAGCGCGTCGATCGCATCCAATATGGTTTGTTCCAAATCCGGCTGTACCGAATCGAACAATGCCGGCGCAGGATTGATGTCGATGAATACGCCGTGGGGGAGCTTCTTATGCAAGCGGTGAAGCGTCTTGTGATTTAGTGGGGACGGGCCGATCGAAATAAATCCCGCGTATTTATCGGCATCGGCGATCAGCGAATCCACGTCCTCGTGCATGGTCACGTTCATACGCTGCTCTTCGGCATGCTTGACGAGCACTTCGCGCAGCTCGTCGAAATACGCGTCCTGCAAGCCCTTGTCGGGTACGACATTGTCGAGAATCGCAACATCCTGCGGAATGGTGATGCGCTGGTATTGCGGTACGTTCTTGTATCCCATTTCCAGACTGGCGTTTAGAATCTTCTCGCGGGTGGAATCCTTCACCGAAAAAGTGGGATCGTCCTTCAAAACCCTGGAAACAGTGGCTTGGGAGAAACCTACCCGTTTCGCTATCTCTCTGATAGTGGCCATGTGAATCCTCCTCAAAGCCATCGTTGGCTAAACACGTTTACTAATTAATTTAGCACACATGCTCCCATCTCGCCATATTTCCTTCAAGCGTTTCACGAGATGAAGCAATCGTGCGACAAACGAGACTCCTCTTTACTCAGCTTGCCTCGGGGCGGCTTCGGGCAATGAAGTGCCCATGGTTTCGAGGCGCATGAGGAACTCGTTGGCGCTCATGGCGTTGCTCAACAGCGTGCCCTCGGCGAGCGTGCCTCCGATGGAACGGATGAACTCAACCTGGTCCAGGGACTCCACGCCATCGAACACCACATGGAACGCATCGTTATCGCGCGAAATCTCGAGCGTGCGCTGCATGATCTGCTTTGCGCGAGGCGTACGGAAATCGCGAACCACCGTCTTGTCGAATCGTGCGAAATCCAATGGCAGATGCGCGAACGCGGCAACCTCCGAATACGTGGTGCCAGCATTGGTCAAACCCAACTCGACGTTCGGCAAAGCGGCAAGAGCGGCAACCTCATCATCAACTTCATCATGCACCACATGAATGGCATGCGATCCCAACTGCAGGCCGAAACGCAGCTGTGGCTGCTCATGAGTCAACTGCTCCAAGCGCTCGTGGAAGATGGACGCGCCTAATTCCGAACCATTCATGCAAATGTCCACAATATCCAATTCGGGTGCCACCTTGCGGAATGCGGTCATGTCTTTCACGCAGGTTTCCAGCACGTCGAGCGTCAGCTGCACGCTCATGTTGAGACGATGCGCTTCAGCCGTTACGAAATACGGTGCCAGCGTACGGCCCTTCGCGTCATGCACGCGCACAATCGTATCCAGCGAAGTGATACGTTTCGTATTCACATCGAAAATCGGCTGGTAGAGCACGGAAATCGTATTGTCTTCGATCGCATGGCGAAGCACGTCGGAAGCGTTGAAATAGTCTCCCGAACCATTCTGCGCGGCGAGCGTGGACGTCATGCCGTCGACTACGGGCAGATTGGAGCTCTCCGACTCGTAGATGTGCGCGCTCGCATCGGCGAGGAGCACGGAGAAGCCGTCTGTCGCATTCGAGAACGAAATGCTGCTCGATACGTCCACGGAAACCTCGCCTTCTTCGGTGTATACCGGCATGACGGCAAGATTGCGCATGCGTGTGGCCAACTCCTCCACATCGCTGGTTGACGTCACATCGGTTACGATCATGGCGAATTCCGCGCCGTTCACGCGCGAAAGCGTGGCGTTTCCCGGCAGTAGCTGGCTTAAACGCATGCCCACGGATCGCAGCACGGCATTGCCGATTTTGCGTCCATAATGTTCGTTGACGGTGCGCAAATGCTCCACGCCGAAATACACCACGGCAACCAGATTATGCACATTCTCGGTCTGCAGACTCTTCAAATGCCCGATGAACGCACGATACGTGAGTGCGCCGGTCAGCGTATCCGTTTCCGATTCGGTGCGTAGCAGCGTCACTTCCTTGTTCACGCGTAACGATTCGGTAAGCACTTCGCCGCAGGTGAGCAATATCGTCTCGTCGGTCGACATGAACGGACGATTCCAAATATTGCGTTCCATCGCGAGATAATACTGTCGCGAGCCGGTGGAAATAGGCGCGGAATAGCGGTAGGAATACCCTCTTTTATCAAGATTGTTTGCATTGCTGATGAAACAGCGCATGCGGGTGAGGCCACGATTGATGCGTCTTACGACGGTCTCTTCCGGCACTTGATTCGGCAGCGGCAGCGCGTCGCTCACATTCGCTATGCATTTCAACGCACTTCGGGATCGCGTGAGCCGGCTCATCGTATCGACCGTCATCAGCAACAGCGAGTAGGCGATCAGTGCCAGCATGAACACGGAAAGCACGGTGGCAGTATCCGAGCCAATATTGGCGAACTCCAGAATTTCAGGAATCCACACAATCGCCATCAAATCAGCCAAAGCCATGGCAAGAATGTGAGACAGCGAATACTCGCGCATGGCTTTACGAATCGGAATTTGTACAAAAAAGAACGTTACAATATCACAAATCAATCGAATAATCGGCACTGCAACAGTCATAATCAGTAATGGCAGCAACCAATGCTGGAATTGATAAGGATTAATCGCAGCATTGACGGAATTCTGGCTGATGATAATTGACAGTACGTGAGAAGTGTTCGCAAATAATATTTTGATCAGTGGGATTGGCGCAAGCGTGGTTCCGGCGCGAAGAATGCCGATTTTCAGACTGCGTGCGGTGATGATCGACGTGATGATGGTAACGATGATCAGGAACATGGCCACGTCGGGAAAATAGCCGGTTACCAGCAGTATGACGGTCAACGGTGGCAGCACGGTGTGTTCGGCGGCAACGCGATACGACGAACGCTTTTTGTGGTAGATCAGGCACAGCAGAAAACACAGCGACCATATGCAGATGCGCGCAGGGTCTTCCATAAGTTGCTGCACGCCTTCCTGTGCATGGAATGCGATTGCGGCCGCAATGCACAACGCATAGATGATGGCCAGAATGGTGAGTCTGGCTGGTTTTCTGATGCCGTCTTTTGGCTGGCTGCCGGTGGCTGCCTGATGCTTTGATTGCTTCGATGTCATGATTGCCTGATTTCGTTCCCCTGTTGCGTGCCACTTTTACTGAAAAGTAGCGACTGCCTTGTGTTCCTGCCTTGTATTGTGTCTGTGGTTGCGTCTCGCTGTGGCAAGTGTTTATAACACCGGTCCGATGATGCGCCACGGTGCGTTCGTGCCTTCCTCGGCGCTGTCCGGCTGCTCGTTTTCGTTGTTGCCTAACGATTCGTAGATATTGCCGTTCCAGATCACCTTGTCGCCTTGCTTGTACAGTACTCCCGGTTCCCACGTGGGGTAGGCCTGCTGCGAGGAATTCCAACGTGCATTGTCGAAATCGACGAGCGTGCCCGGTGTGCCTCGGAAGCCCGAGCCCAAGGTGGTGGCGAATTCGCCGTCCGTCTGTTTCATGCCGCTGCAGAATGTTTTGAGCGTGTTGGTGTTCGTATAGTTTTCGCCGCATTGCTGGTCGCGATTCAGCGACCACATGCTTAAGTGGCCCAGGCTTGTTTCCAGCGCGAACGTGTTGATTTCGCGCGCATTGTCGAGCGTGAAATACTCGTTTTTGGTGTCGTTCTGGCCGATGAGCACGGTGGCTCCCAGCAGCTCCCAGATCTGATGGTCGCTGAAGAGTTTGCCGCGACTGTACAGCAAGGTTTTGTATTGCGCGTGGGCCGCGTTCAGCGAACTTTTGATCAGCGTGGATTGTGTGATCGACGTGGATGCCACGTTGAAATCCATGGTCATGAGATTCACGGTGGAGAGCGTCACGCCGGCATCCAGAAACGCATTCACGGTTTGCATTCCTTGCGTTGTAAGGCCTTTCGCGTCAGCTGGAAGCGTCAGGCTGATGATCAGATCGTGACTGGTATCGTCTTTCCCTTTGTTTTTGGCTTTTTCGTTGGCGATGAGTTTTGCCACGGCTTGCGCTCGCCGGGTTGCGGTTTCGCTGTAGCCGTCGAGATTCTTGTTTTCGATATCGAAGTCGAGCGAGGTGATGTGATAGCGGTCGATCACCTGCTGGTATGCGTCGGCAAGGGAATCGACGTCGGAACATGCGCTGGCAAGTTCGGTGCCGTTCTGCCCGCCGAAGCTGACGGTTACCGTGCGATCGGTTTTGTAGGTTTGCGCGATACGGCTGTCGAGATCGAGCGTGGAGGCCGCTTCGTCGAGCGTGTAGTAGCCGCCCCAGCTTGGCTGGCAGCCGTCGCCGGCGGTGACGAATCCGAGAATCACATTCCGGTAGACGTTGCCTACCTTGGATTCGAACTCGTATGAGGGTGTTGCGGTCACGTCCACATAGCCGCCGAACCAGGGTTCCGGCAATTTCTTAGCCGCCGTTCGCGTGAACGTGATCCACGACCATGTGCCGGCCGCGACGAGCGCGATGCACAGTATCGCTATGAACAGTCGGAGGAAGGAAAATCGTCTTCCTGGAAACAGGGGTTTCATCATTCCCTTTCGAAATCGTCAGGTCACCAATGCTGATGGGGACATTGGGGCGTCTAGCAGGCTGTGTCCCGCTGGGCTTCAGTGCATATGCGGGGGATTTTACGGGGGATTAAGCTTTCCTCTCGTGCGCTGTTTTTCTTATATCTCGCTTACAGTTAGGGAGTGTAGTCTGTGGCTAGTACGACGATTTCAACAGTGATGTATGGTTTATGCAGGTGAGGCAGCGCTGATAAGGCAAAGGGGTATATGGTGGTAAAAATAGGGGATTTTGACGGCGATGACCGCAGGCACCAGTGGGGTGCTGAAACCTCCACGCAACCGCTTGCGATCATGCATGCCAAGCCTTCGCCAACGCGCGTTGTGCGTGGTTACGTTGCCATCATCTGCACGGTTGTTTCATGGCTGATCTACATGATCACGATGATTCTGTCGTTGTTCGTCAACAATCCTTCACTCACGTTACGTTTCGTGGTTGAAGGCGTGCTGTACATGACGATTGTGACCACGCTGATTTTCAGCGCGCTCGTCTACTTGACCACACGGCAAGGGGCGCTATACCGTTTCATCCGGCATGAACGCGTGCCTCGGGCGATGCTCGACGACCATTTCGCACACAACTACGATAAGGGAATCACAGTGCTGATTCCTTCGTACGTGGAACAGCCGAAAGTCGTCGAAAAAACGATCTGGTCGGCGGCATTGCAGGAATTTCCCGACCTTGCAGTCGTACTCCTAATCGACGATCCTCCGCATCCTAACAATGACGAAGCGCGAGCGATTCTCAAAGCAAGCCGCGAACTCATGCCGAAAGTATTGGCCGAATTGGCGGCACCTGCGGAACGTTTCACCAAAGCGCGCGACGAAACCGTTGCGGCGCTCGCCGATCAGATGGACGCAAGGCGTAGTGTGGTCGCACGCTGTGCGGAAGACTATCGTGCGGCCGCGCAATGGTTGGAGCATAAGGCCGACACATGGCTGGTCGAAGATCATACCGACGATTTCTTCTGCGACCAGGTATTGCGCGGTCTTGCACGCGACCTGCGTTTGACGGAACAGGCGTTGAACGAATCGATCACCCTGCAGCAGCATGTCGACGCGAATCGCATTCTGCAACTGTACGAACGTTTGGTACGCATTTTCACCGCAAAAGGATGGTCGTTCGAACGCAAGCTGTATGCGTCGACCTCCCGTGAAGGCAACAAAGCCATGAATCTGAATTCGTTCATCGGATTGATGGGGCACTCGCTCAAGCGCGTGGAAACGTCGGACGGGGTGATTCTGCGTGACGTGCGCGAGGGGGAATCTCCCGATTTCGTGATGCGCAATTCCGAATACGTGCTGACGTTGGACGCCGATTCCATGCTGTTGCGCGACTACTGCCTGCGCTTGGTGTACCAGATGGAACAGCCCGGCAATGAGCGCGTGGCCGTGATCCAAACCCCGTATTCCTCGTATCGTGGCGCGCCGACGCGAATCGAACGCATCGCGGCCGCCACCACCGACATTCAGCACATGCTGCATCAGGGCATGACCTACTATGACGCCACGTTCTGGGTAGGTGCGAACGCGGTGATCCGCAAGGCCGCGCTCGACGATATCTGCGTGGTGTCGACTGAGGGCACGCGCACGGTGAAAACGTATATTCAGGATCGCACGGTGATCGAAGACACCGAATCCAGTATCGATTTGGGTTATTTCGGCTGGCATTTGGTCAACTATCCGGAGCGGTTGAGCTATAGTGCCACCCCGCCTGATTTCGGTTCGTTGGTGGTGCAGCGGCGGCGTTGGGCGAATGGCGGTCTGCTGATCATCGGCAAATTCTTCCGCATTGTGCACGCGCGGCATCAGCAGGGCAATGATGTGAAGCTGGGTGAGTGGGCGCTGCGCGTGAACTATATGGCGTCCATCGCATGGTCGAGTTTCGGCCTGATGTTCCTCTTGGCATATCCGTTCGACCAGCGGTTGCTGAGCCCGTGGGTGGTGCTCGCGTCGCTGCCGTATTTTGCCACCATGTCGAGCGATTTGAAACGCAACGGGTATAAACGTTCCGATATTTTCCGTATTTACGGCTTCAACATCGTGCTGTTGACGGTGAATCTTTCCGGCACGCTCAAGTCGATTCAGCAGGGCATGACGAACACGAAGATTCCGTTCGCGCGTACGCCGAAAGTCAATAATCGTACCGCTTCTCCGGCATTGTATGTGACGATGCCGTGGGTGATCATCATTTACTCGTGCATGGTGTTCTACGCCGATACGCTTTCGCACAATTGGGGCAACGCGGTGTTCGCCGGCTTCAATGCGATCGTGACGTTCTGGGCGTTGACCGCGTATATCGGCATCTGGCATTCCGTGCAAGACATGGTGGTTGGTCTGGTCCGTTGGTTCTTCGTGCCGATCAAGGAGCCTCAGCAGGAGGCGGCCCGCAAGAAGGCCTCTTGGCGTGACGCCCTCTACTTCGGCGACCGACAAATGATCTACGAGTCCCGCCCGCTCTGATCGATATGCGCGTGCTAGGCCGTTTGCGCGTATTCCGAAAGCATAAAAGAGTTGTTATCTTCGCGTGAAGATATCCTTGAGGTACAAACTTTTGAAAACCTTGTCCGTATCGGCTTGCCGGTCGGTCGGAACGGGCTAAGAAGGTTTGCAAATCCGCCAAGAAGGTTTCCGCCGTGCTACTGGTCCTACGTTAGAAGTGGCTAGGCTAGGGGCGGGTCGAAGCGACCTTGTGTCGAGCGCCTCCTAGGGTCCGATGGGAATGGGATCGTCCGTGCGGAGGGACAGTAAACAAAGCCTTCGATGGCGCGGTAATTCCGGGAGCAAGACCCATCGTGCTCCCGGTTTTTTATACATGTGGCAATGATGCTGGTGTCGTAAAATATAAGGAAAAGGGGTGCCGATGACTCAACATAACGATTGGAGCGCTATGCAGCAAAGCTTATATCACGATATGCAGGTCGATTCGTCGGGTGCGTTCGCCGCGCGCAGTCCGCTGGACTCGCTGGCGGTTGCGGCACCAGGGCGCACACGTTGCGTGAACGCCGAGAATCCCACGGGCGGCAAGGGCGCTGCGGCCACTGCAGCCAGTGCACTTGGCCCGTCGCGCAAAGGCAGCCCCTGCATCCAGACCGTAAAAGCGGGGGAGAGCGTCACTTTGATGGACGTGGACGGTCCGGGCGTGATCCGCCATATTTGGATGACCGTCACCGACCGAACCTCCCCGACCGGTCCGAACGTGCTTCGCAACCTGATCCTGGAATTCTATTGGGATGGCGAGGAGACCCCGTCCGTGCAATGCCCGGTCGGCGACTTCTTCTGCTGCGGCCACGCGCAGGCCTGCCGAGTCAATTCGATGCCGGTGGTGGTCGTACCCAATCGCGGCTTCAACTGCTACTTCTCCATGCCGTTCGAACATGCGCGCATCGTGCTCCGCAACGATCACAACGAAGACGTTCCCGCGTTCTTCTACCAGATCGACTACACCGAATACGATGCGCTTCCGGCCGGCACCATGCGTTTTCATGCGCAGTGGCGTCGCGAGCGCGTCACCGAACTGGCCCGCGACTATGTGGTGCTCGACGGCGTGCATGGTCGTGGCGCGTATATCGGCACGTATTTGGCGCTCACCGCGTTGGAAAGCCGCTGGTGGGGCGAGGGTGAAGTCAAGATGTACATCGATGGGGACGACCAGTATCCCACGTGGTGCAGCACCGGTGCCGAGGATTATTTCGGTGGCGCGTGGAGTTTCGCCGATTTCGACGAGCATGGGCGTATGCATGAGCAGACGTTCTGTGCGCCGTACGTCGGTTTCCCGTTCTATTCGCAGCGTCTCGCCTCGCATCGCGAGAGCGCGTATTGGGATGTGAATACGCCGGTGACCCGCGGATTGTATCGCTGGCACATTCCCGATCCGATTTATTTCGAACATGATTTGCGTGTGGAATGGCAGCAGATCGGTACTGAGGAGGGCGGCAATTTCGAGCGTCAGGACGACGTCGCTTCCGTCGCGTACTGGTATCAGCTCGAGCCGCATACACCGTTCGATCCGATTGGCGATCGTCGCTTCCGTCAGCCCCGCTGATTTTTGCCCCCGAGCTTACGATTTTCGGCCTATCCGGTCGGTTCGGGGGTGTTGTGCTGTCTGCGCGACTTGCGTTCTGCGTCTGCACAACCCGGGTTTTAACCCGATTTTATGGGTTGTGCAGATGCAGGGTGCGGGTTGCGCAGGCGGGAAACGTGACTAGATGGGGTTAGATGTCACGGCGTCTGCTGCGCTGATTATCGTGCGAACGTTCTGCGCATCCAAGAGACAGCCAGCTGCGGCCAGATCTGGATACTCGGTTCAATGCCGTTGACGCCCTGCCATGCGGTTTCCGCAGTGCCCAACGACAGTCCATGCCCGCCTTGCGGGAATAGGTGCGCTTCGATGCTGACTCCGGCTTTCTTGCAAGCGTCGATCAGCATCAGTGTGTTTTCGTATGGCACGGTTTCGTCGGGAACGGTATGCCATGCGAAAACCGGCGGTGTTTTGGCGTCGATATGACGTTCGATCGACACGGATTCAAGTGCTTGTGAATCGTTGCGGCGTTCACCAAGCAGCGAATCGAAACTGCCGCGATGGGCGAGCGGGCCAGACGTGATCACCGGATAGGCGAGCATCAAACCATTCGGACGCACCGCATCCGGATCGTAACCATGAGCGACAAGAACATCGTCGCTGGTGGAGGTGGCGAGATTCGCAGCAAGATGACCACCTGCGGAAAAGCCAATCACGGCAATCGCATCCGGATCGACATGCCACTCGGCGGCATGCTCACGAATCATCGTCATCGCATCGGCAGCTTCCAACAGCGCAACTGGAAAAACGGAAGGCTTCACCGAATATCGCAGCACAAAAGCGTTGAAACCGGCCGCAAGAAACTGCATCGCAATCGGCTCCGCCTCACGATCCGACGTCATTTCGTAACCGCCGCCCGGAATCACAAGTACAGACGGACGCACACGGTCGGGAACGACTTCTTCGCTGTTATCAAGGCAATATCCGACGAATTTCGCTGCGCTGCCGTCGATGCCGGAAATTTCATATTCGAAATGTTTCATATATCCATCATAGGTGGAACACGGCGCACGTTATGCAGGAACTATTTGGTCCCGCTATTTTCGTACCTTGTGATCCGTGGACGCAAATTGTGCAGTCGGGAGAGTGTGTCCTACTCGAGCAGCCAGTCGAGGATGTTGCGGTGTCGAATGTCTTGGTAGTCGCCGAGCCCGATGGTATCCAAGGTGAGCTGTGTGACGTAGAGGAGACCTCCATATGTGAGATACCGGTCGAACAGCGCATTGTCATTTGCTGTCGGTTGCAATGCATTTCGGTATTCCGAGAAAGACAACGGCAGCATCTTGAGCTCGACATATCGTCCGGTGAAATGGATGATTTTGCGTTTTTTCAGAATCGTCCAGTGAAATGGATGATTTTTGCGGAGTGGGTGAGTGATATGGACGTGCGATTGGGCAAATCGGAAGTAATGTTGCGATCATTCGACGGAATTCACGAATGTGTATGGCTGCTCACATGTCTGATACATTTTTCTCAGCTAATTGGCAGGAACACGTATCATTCCTCCAAGACTCGGGCGCTTATATAGAACATGTCAGCAGTTACGGCGGCTGGCGAGGTTCCTGAAGAACCCCATAACTGAACCCTTCTTCTCTCTTCTCTCTCAGCCGGCGGCCCTTCTTTCCGCCGGCTTTCTTCTTTTCTGAACACGATTCATGCGATTCATGCGATTTGCGATTTATGTTTCGCGATTTTGCCGAAAAGAGTTGCAAGACAAACGGCCGACCATGCGTGAGTAATGCATGGTCGGCCGTTTGTGATGCTGGTGATTATGCGTGGTCGCGTGCAGGCATTCGTGATTCAGCAGCGCTCGTACGAGAACCTGCGCAGGCGTTCGAAGCATTCCACGCTTTCGTCAAGCCATGGCATGCCGATCACGAACACGTGGCCGAGCGTTTCGTGGCGGCGTGGCTTCGGGTCGAACAGTTCGAAATCGGCTCCCTTGCGGGCCAGTGCGGCAGCAAGCGCCAGATTGTCGGCCTCGAGGAAATCGTCGCCGCAGGTCACGATGAACAGTGGCGGCAGGTTGACGTTGAACGCCAGGCCTTCGGCGGTGAGGAACTTCGGGTCGGCGGCTTCGATGCCGTCGAAGAATTCGACGCCCAGCATCTGTTCGAGTCCGGTGCGGCGATTCGGATCGTAGCCTACGGTCAGTTCGCTTCCCATGGTTTCCAACGATGCGGAACTGTAGGCACCGCACACCGGAGCGGCACCGGCGAAACCAATGCCCGAAGGCTCATCCACGCCGAATGCGGCCGCGGCTTCGGCATTGTTTTCAATCGCCAACGTCAGCATGGTCAACGCGCCGCCTGCCGAATCGCCGGTGAGGAACACGGCGTTCGGATTAACCGGATAATCAGTCAAATGCGCCTTGATCCAACGCAATGCCGCCTGAACGTCCGCCAGCTGACCCCTCAAATCGGTTTGCGGGGCCGGTCGGTAGTTCAGTGAGAATACGGCGAAGCCCGTTTCGGCCAGATGCACGTTGAAGTTGCGGTTCAATTCCTTATATCCGTAAGTGAAACCGCCGCCGTGTATATCGATGTACACCGGCAGCGTATGCCCGCAGCGCAGCACCGCATCGTGCGGTAGATACAGGTCGAGCAAATGTCCTCTGCACTGCCCGGCTTCCGTATCGTAGCCACCGTCAGGCAGGTATGGAATATCTTCGATCACGTCGATTGTGTCAGGTGTGTGCCACAGTTCGGAACGCGGGGTGTCAACCGCGATCGCGCCGAAACGCATGTCGAGAATGCCGCGGACGCGCTCTTCGGAAAGGCCTTCGAGATCGCCGTCGGTTTCCGTCCAACGTTCCGCATGGTCGATCATCTCACGGGTGATGCCATATTTTGCCGCGCATTGTGCGCTGAGTTCCTCAATGGTCTGTGTGCTCGTCATCGACGCCGTCCTTTCATGATGTTCATGCGATTGCGGCCGTTCCGTCATCGGAATGCCGCACCTCGATATATCGTACCGGTTCGATATAGAAAGCGCTACTGCGATCACCTATATTCCTTTACGTCCAGAGCGAATTTATGTAACGGTACATGCGTTGATTTTATTGCGATTGCGACACGCCGAAATCACTCACGTTGCATCAAAAAACGGTTCGCATAGAATAAGTCGCGTTTGCGAATCCGAACAGGGGTTTCGACCGAGAGAGACGGCAACGGGACGCTCGACAAACGACGGACGTGAATCGTAACGGCAACGAATGGCCGTAAAAGCAACGCAAAAACGCAAAACCAACCCACGAAAACCCAGACAACCAGCAAACAATCCGAAGGAACGCTACGTATGTACGTCGATCCGAATCGTAATACAGAAGCAGGCAACCTTAAATGGATCCTGCCATACTGCAAACCCGACCTGCCACGAGTGGCCGGCGCGATAGTGCTGTTCTGCGTCAACAACACCATGGCGCTCATCATTCCGCTATTGTCAGGCCTCATCGTGGACCGTGTCATCGTGCAAGGCCAAGTCGACGAACTGACGCGACTGTGCATCATGATGATCGTGTTCACCATCGTGCGCGTCGCCTCGCGCTACGGCTACCAAATGTGGATGGAACGCTTCGGGCAGAACTCCGTATTCCGTCTCGTCAGCGACGAATACGAGAAACTGCACGAACTCGACTTCACCTATTTCAACCACACGCGTACCGGCGACATCATGAGCCGCATGACCTCCGACACCGATGCCATACGCCACGCGCTGAGCTGGGTGAGCTACCAGGTGCTTGACTGCGTGGTCATGTTCATTGGCGCGCTCGCCATGATGTTCACCATCGACTGGCGGCTCGCGCTCGCGCTCGCATGCGTCACGCCGTTCATTTTCATCCTTACGCGCGGACTCTCCACGCACGCAAGACCACTGTTCTTCGCCATCCGCAACTCGCTTGCCGAAATGAACTCAATGGTCGAAGAAAACATCGAAGGCAACCGCGTGGTCAAAGCGTTCGTGCGCGAACCGTATGAAACCGAAAAATTCGACAAACACAACGACGATTACATGCAACGCAACATGGACCAGGCCTACAACAGCCGCAAATACATGCCGTGGCTCGACGGTCTCGGCTTCTCACTGCAGCTGATCACGCTTGGATTCGGCGGATTCCTGGTCATCACCGGGCGCATGACCCTCGGCAATCTCGTGGCGTTCAACTCCTACCTGTGGATGATCGACGGGCCGGTACGCCAATCCGGATGGCTGATCAACGACTGGCAGCGATTCAACGCATCCTGCATCAAAATCCGCAAACTGCTCACCGCTCAGTCACGTATTACGGAAAAGCCGGAAAATACGGAAAAACCGGGAGACAGCGCCGATGCGAATCACGCCAGCACAGCGGCTGCAACCGCTGCAACAACCAACACAACCCGCATCGCAGGCAGCATCGACTTCCAGCATGTCAGCTTCGCCTTCCCCGACGAACCGGACACTCCCGTGCTTGAAGATGTGGATTTCCATGTTCCGGCAGGCGCCAAACTCGGCATTCTCGGCGAAACCGGCGCGGGCAAATCCACCCTCGTCAACCTCATCTCCCGCTTCTACGACCCCACCGAAGGCCATGTGCTCATCGACGGCGTCGACGCGCGAGACTGGCCGCTCGCCACACTGCGCTCGCAAGTGTGCGTCGTGGCGCAAGACACGTTCCTGTTCTCCGACACCATCGGCGGCAACATCAGCTTCGGCGCGGGCGAACAACGCGAATACGACGAACGGTACATTCGCCGCATGGCCACCATCGCCGGCGCGGACGGCTTCATCCGCAGCATGCCGGAAGGCTACGATACCGTGGTCGGAGAGCGTGGCGTCGGCCTTTCCGGCGGCCAAAAACAGCGCCTGAGCCTCGCACGCGCACTCGCCGACAATCCGTCGATCCTCATCATGGACGATACGACCAGCGCCGTCGACATGGAAACGGAAGCGGAAATCCAGCGCCATCTGCGCGAACTGGACGAACAGAAAACCATCGTCACCATCGCACACCGTATTTCATCGGTGAAAGATTCCGATCTGATCCTCGTGCTTGAGCATGGCCGCATTGTGGAGCGCGGCACGCATGACGAACTGGTGGCCGCGCACGGCCGATATTGGGAGATCTACTACAGGCAGCTCGGCTTGCAGGCGGGTCGTTCGCAAGGTTTCGAAGCGTAGGCGCGGGAAAGCAGGAAAGGGGAAAAACCCATGGCAAAACGTAACACATACCGCGAAGATGAAGAGCTGGAAGAACAGATCAACCTGCATGATATTCTGCGCATCGGCGTCTATGTAAAGCCGTATATGTCGCGAATCATACGCATTCTTGCCGTCGTCGTCATGATGAGCTGCATTGCGGTAGTCGTGCCATATTTGACGAAAATCATGATTGACAGCGCGATTCCTTCGAAAAATCTCACCTTACTTGGTGAATTAACGGGGTTGATGGCCGTACTTATTGTGATGTATGAGTTTGGATTGCGTTATCGTACCGTCGAAATTACTCGCGTCGGTCAGCTCATGTTGAAAGACATGCGCCGCGATATTTTCACGCATATTCAGACGCTGCCGTTCAGCTATTTCGATTCGCGTCCGCACGGCAAAATCCTGATTCGCGTGGTCAATTATGTGAACACGCTTTCCGACACGTTGAGTTCCGGCCTGATCAATGTGATTTCCGACGTGTTCACCTTCCTGATCACGCTGGTGGTCATGTTCGTGGTCGATTGGCGGCTTGCGCTGTTCAGCCTGGTGCTCTTCCCGTTTCTGATCGCGTGGGTGCTGGTATTGCAGCATTTCCAGCGCCGCGCGTATCAGGTGTTGTCGAACAAGCAGAGCAATCTCAACGCGTTCATTCACGAGTCGATCGCCGGCGTGAAAACCACGCAGACCTTCGCCCAGGAGGCGGCGCAGTTCAAAACCTTCCAAGGGCAGCAAGACGACGTGCGCACCTCGTGGATGAAGGCCGTGCATATCCAGTTCCTCATGTGGCCGGGCATTCAGACCATTTCCGTCATGACGATCGCGTTCATCTACTATGTGGGCGTCACGGGCTTCGGCGCGGTGAACGTTTCCACCGGCGTGCTGATCGCGTTCGTTGGCTATGCGAATAATTTCTGGAATCCGGTGATCAGCATCGGCAATTTCTACAATCAGCTGATCACTTGTTCCGCATATCTTGAGCGTATTTTCGAAACGCTTGACGTGCAGCCGGAGATTCGTAACGCGCCTGACGCGACTGAACTGCCGCAAATCGAAGGACGCGTCGATTTCAACGATGTAGTTTTCCGTTACGAGCCTGACGGTCGCAATATTCTCAATCTGGTTGATCTGCATGTTGAGCCAGGCAGCACCGTTGCGTTGGTTGGTCCGACCGGTGCCGGCAAAACCACGATTATCAATCTGCTGTCGCGTTTTTACGACGTTGCAGAAGGTTCGGTCACAATTGATGGTCATGATGTGCGTTCGGTCACATTGGAATCGTTGCGTCGGCAGATGGGCGTCATGCTGCAAGATACGTTCATTTTCTCCGGCAATGTGCGTGAGAACATCCGTTACGGCAAGTTGGATGCGACCGATGCCGAGATCGAAGCGGCCGCGAAGGCGGTGCATGCGCACGAGTTCATCATGGATTTGCCGAACGGATACGACACGGTGGTGGAGGAGCGCGGTTCCACGCTTTCCGCTGGTCAATGTCAGCTGATTGCATTCGCCCGCGTGCTGCTGGCCGATCCGCGCATTCTGATTCTCGACGAGGCCACGTCGAATATCGATACGCGTACCGAAGAGGCACTTCAGGCCGGATTGAACCACCTGCTGAAGGGACGCACGAGCTTCATCATCGCGCACCGACTGTCCACCATCGAGAACGCGGACATGATCTGCTACATCGATCATGGGCAGATCATGGAGCAAGGCAACCACGCCGAGCTGCTCGCCAAGCGTGGCGCCTACTATCGCCTCTACGACTCCCAATACGCCATGATCAAGGTCTAAATGGGCTGATTAGGGCTTGGACTGATTGGCTTGAAATCAGCCTTCCTGCTAGCCGCTTGTCGTTTTTCGGCCGGCGGCTAGCCGCAAATTATCAGGTACGAGGCGGAAGATAGGGAAGTCAGAAAGCAACGCATGTTGCTGCGCATGAAGATGACGCGTGAATGCGTCGATGAAACAACGCGGGAAGGTTTGGTATGGCAGTAGAGAAGCCAGTTCTCACCCAGGAGCAGCAAGATGCGGTCGCAGCGCTCGCATCCACCAACGTGTATGCGAAGCAATCGAAAATCAAAACCTTCCGCGAGTTGCCGCCGAAAGACAAGTGGCCGTACTTCAAGCAGAACTTTCTGACCGATGTGCTGATCATTATCGCAGTGGTCGGCTTGGTACTTGCTTTCGTCATCTCGTATGTGACCAAAGGTCCCGAGGCCGAGCTGAGTCTTGAAGGTGTCGATATGGCGGAATATTCCGAACAGATTGATGCGTTGGGCGCTGATTTTGTGAAGACGCAAGGTATTGAAGACGAGCGTCTCGTGCGGACGGATGCCTCCATTGCGATTAGCGAGAATGCCGCGCAAGATGGTTCCGCATCGTTGACGGCTCGCGTTTCGGCAGGTCAGATCAACATGATTGTTGCCGAAACCGATATTTTCGCCGAAGTCAATGATCGCGGCGACATCACCAAACCCGCGGAAGTGATGAGTGCCGCCGATCTTGAGCAGGTCAAGGATGCGCTGGTCGACGCCAAAGGCAATCCGGTTTCCGATGTGAACGACGCTGTCGGATTCGACTTGTCCCATTCGAAAACATGGACTTCCATGAAGGGACTGCCGAAAGAAGGGGTTATTCTCGGATTCAGCAATATCACGGAATCCAAGGATATGCCGATTCAATTCGTGGAATATCTGCAATTCGAGTAGGTATTTGCTGGTCTTCGAACGGTCATTTCAGTTGCTGAATATTTGCTGAATGTGCGTAGACACGCACATCGCGGTTGCCCCGTTTTCCGCTTAAGCTAGTGAGGGTACGTCAAACGATGCACGTCAACGGATAGGCGGCATTCGGAATTCGAAGGAGATGGCAATGGAGAACGGCAATATGACTCCCCTTGTTCCTCGGCAGGATGGGCGCCTTGAATGGGGCAATGGTGTGGTCTCCATGCTGTTTGACATTGCCGCCGATTCCCCCGTTCGCCTCTGCAACGTTGTAGGGCGCAACATGGTTCCGATCGATGGTCGCTTGTCTGACGATGGAAAGCCAGTGGTTGAAAAGGATCCGCGTCCGATTGTTGAGGTGTGTGCCGCCAATACCGGTTCGCAAGACAACCGACTGACGCTGATTGCCACAGTTGCCGGCAGCCAATTGCGATTCGTTTCCGCGCTTGCTTCCGAACCTGAACCAGGTTCCGCCGATCCGTTCCGTTTGGAGATCACGCAGTTCGCGCCGTATGCCGATCTTGAACCGAAAGGTCGTGAATTCGAGCCGACGGCAAGCGAACGTGACGCAGCCGATTCCGCCGCGAATTCCGCGTCCGAGGCGGTTTCCGCCGATTCCAATGCAGGCCTGGTGGTCACTTCCGTATTCGAGGCGTTCCCGAATCTTTCCGCAGTGCGCACCTACACGCGTCTGCAGTCCGCCAGGCAACTGCCGATTGAAGCGGTGTCATCGTTGAATCTGACCGTTCCGATGCGCGTCAACTGCGGCAAGGTGCATCGTTCGAATATTTTCTGGGGCGATGCCGCTTGGGCTGTGGAAAACGATTGGCGTGTTCGTCCGCTGCGTGACACTCAGGTGCGTAACCGCAACCAGAAAATCAATCCTGGTCAGTCTAGTTCGCGTTTTGCCATGAGCTCGACTTCTACATGGAGCTCGGGAGAGCATGAGCCGGCCGGCATTCTGCAGGTGGAAGGTTCGGTACGCCGCGCCCGCGATTTTTCCGTAATGTGGCAGATCGAGCATAACGGTCCGTGGGAGTGGGAAGTCGGCGAGGACGATCCCGGTCTGCACGTCACTGCGTTCGGTCCGGAATATAAGGATCATGGTTGGTTCACCAATCTTGGTGAAGGCAATGATTTCGAGTCCGTTCCTGTGTCGTTTGCCATTGCCGCAGGCGATTGGCAGCAGGCTGTTGCCGAAATGACGTTGCAGCGTCGTGCGCTGCGCATTGCCAAGGCTTGTGAGTTGGGGCGCGTCGATCAGTTCGAGCATACGCAGGGTCTTGTGATCTACAACGATTACATGAATACGCTGTTCGGTGACCCTCGTATTGAGAAGGAACTGCCGCTGATTGAAGGTGCGGCAAGCGTTGGCGCGGATGTTTTCTGCATTGACGCCGGCTGGTACGACAGCACCGACGGCGGCTGGTGGGACATGGTCGGCGAATGGCAGGCCTCCACCAACCGTTTCGGCGACGCCGGTCTGCGCGGTCTTGCCGACACGATTCGTGCTCATGGCATGGGCTTGGGACTGTGGCTCGAACCTGAAGTGATCGGCGTGAAATCGCCGCTTGCGAGCATGTTGCCGGATTCCGCGTTCTTCCAGCGTCATGGTGTTCGCGTGTGCGATTCGGGTCGTTATCTGCTTGATTTCCGTTCTCCCGAAGCGCGAGAGCATGTTACGCGTACTGTTGATCGTTTGATTGACGATTTCGGTGCGGTGTTCTTCAAGTTCGACTACAACACCATTCCCGGCGTCGGCACTGATTTGAATGCCGAGTCCGTTGGCGATGGCCTGCTCGAGCATTGCCGCGCATATGTGGATTGGCTTGACGATCTGCGTCGCCGTCATCCGGATGTGATGATCGAAAACTGCGGTTCCGGTGCCATGCGCGCCGATTACGCGCAGTTGTCCCGCTTGGATTTGCAGTCCACTTCCGACCAGTGCGATCCTCTGATTTATGCTGCGATTGCGGCTGGTGCAGGTATGACGATTCTGCCGGAACAGCAGGGTAATTGGGGTTACGCTCAGCAAGAGATGGATGATGAGACTGCTGTGTTCACGCTTGCTACGGGTGTGCTCGGCAGGCTGTATCTGTCTGGTTTCATCGATCGCATGACGGAGCCGCGTCTTTCACTCGTTCGCGACGCTATCGCCTTACATCGTTGTGTACTTGCCGACCAGCAGCGTATGGTGCCGTTCTGGCCGTCCGGACTTCCCGACTTCGACGGCGATTGGCTTGCCGTCGGCTTGCGTCATGTCGAAACGGATATGTGTGACGCGTATGTGTACGGCGAATCCGCTTGGAATGAGCAGGCTGCCGAGCAGAACGATCAGCAACCTCAGCCGGAAGATAAGCCCGACTACATCATCGTGTGGCGTCGCGGCGGCACACCGTCCGTGAACATGCCGTTGGATGCGGATCAAACCATCGAACAGGTGTTCCCGAATCCTGCCGAACCGGACCATGCGCCCAATGCCAAACCGTGGACTATCGAACGCATGGATCCGGAAACGGTTCGTCTGAACGCCGCCACCTCCAAGCAACCCTCCGCCCGCATCTTTGCCATTCGCCGCCGCGACTGATCGGGGCTGAGCCGACCAATCGCTGAAATGCCGTATTTCCGGCTATCGTGCGTTCCGCTGCAATCGGGCGCGGAACGCACGATAGCTATATGATCGCGGTCGTGGATTCACGTTCGACCAACTGATATCCGATGGTTGCGCGGCTCGGCGGCAGCACCGTGCCTGCATCATTGGAATTTCCGGCATTGCTGGAATTATCATTCACTTCGCCGCGTTCGATCCGTTCGACAATCATATCGACCGCGAATTTGGCAAGCTGGTCGAGATCCACTTGGATGGTGCTCAGCGAAGGGGTGGCGTAGGTTCCGGAAGTCACGCCGTCGAATCCGATCACCTTCACGTCTTGCGGCACATGGATGCCATAGTCGGCGAGGCCGCGAATCACGCCGAATGCGGCGAAATCATTGGCGCAGCACACTCCGTCGAACGCGATTGCGGGAATCTTGTCGGTCGTTTCGATCGATCTGCCCGTAATCTTGCCGCTTGCATCGTTGAAATCGGCGGTTCCGGCCGTGCCTGTTTCGCGGTCTCCAGCACCCGCGCCGGCTCCGCAGCCCGTCCTTCGCGCCGCCATGATCCGTTCGGCGATCGCGTGCCCGGCGGTAATGCCTTCGTCGGAGCGACCGCCTTCGAACACCATGGTTTCGTCATATGGCAATCCTGCGTCCAGCAACGCCGCGCACGCTCCTCGAAGTCGCAATGCAAATGCGTTCTGCGCATGCGCCAACTCGGCGCGCGGCATGAACGTATGCCCGACAATCGCAATATTCCGGCATCCCTGGGCGATCAGATACTGCATCGCAGCGCGTTCGCCCTCCTCGTTGGGAAAATTCACGGCATCCACGGTTGGCGTTTCCTCGCATGCGTCGAGCAGTACGAGAGGGCGCCCGCCGTTGAGTTTGGCGAGCGGTAGATTCGTGCCCAATCCGGTGGCGTGCAGAATCTCACCGTCGAAGAGCTGCCCTGAGAACGGATTGCTGGTCAGCGCATGTTCGGCCGCGTCCGGCGAATACTGGGTTTGCTCGATGAACGGCGTGAGTCCGCGTGAGGTGATCTCGCGGCTCAATGTTTGCGTCAGCTTCGAATAGAACGGCGAATCGAATTCGTTGACGATGATGTGAATAATGTTGCTGCGACCTGATTTGAGCATGCTGGCTGTCAGATTGATGCGATAGTCGAGTTTTTTCGCTGCTGCCAGCACTTTGGCTCGGGTCGATTCCTTGACGCCGGCTTTGCCGTGCAGCGCATTCGATGCGGTCATGGGGGAGACGCCGGCTTCCGCCGCCACGTCGCGCAATGTCGGTTTGCCGTTTGCCATGCACCGCTCCTTACAGCCAAGTTTTTCTGTAACGATATTATATATGATGATTTTCTGGTAATCGTTGAAATTTCAAAGAATCACCGATATCCTATCATGATTGTGATTTCTGAAATATGCTATAAAATATGTAACGGTACATATCTGAAGTTTTCCAAGATGATGAAGTCGAACAAGTAAGTCAAGGATGACGTCAGATACTGTAAACGGCACGCTTTTCTAACGTTGTACAAGGAGAAGGCAATGGCGACTACCGAGGATCTGCCAAAAGCATGGCGACCGCCAATGGGCTGGAACAGCTGGGATTCCTACGGCACCACCGTCACCGAAAGCGAAGTGCTTGCCAACGCACGATTCATGGCGGAACACCTGAAAGACGCCGGCTGGGATACGATCGTCGTCGACATCGACTGGTATGACCCGACCGCCCGCGCACACGGTTACAATGCCAATGCGCCGCTGATCCTCGACGAATACGGGCGTCAACTGCCCGACCCTGAACGATTCCCCAGCGCTGCAGACGGGCACGGTTTCGCACCGCTTGCCGAACAGATCCACGCCATGGGACTCAAATTTGGCGTACATATGATGCGAGGCATTCCGCGCTTGGCGGTCGACAACAATCTGCCGGTCAAAGGCACTCCATACACGGCGCAAGAGGTGGCGGACCTTAACCACGTGTGCAAGTGGAATTCAGACAATTATGGGCTGAACCATAACCACTCCGGAGCTCAAGCTTGGTATGACGAACAGCTCGACCTGTTCGCCTCATGGGGGCTTGACTTCCTCAAAGTCGACGACATGCAAACGCCATTCCACAGCGCGGAAATCGCCGCCTACCATAACGCCATCGCCAAAGCTGAAGCGAAATACGGTCGCAGCATCAGCCTGTCGCTCTCGCCGGGCGGTTGGGTGAGCACCGGCTACACCGAATTTCTGCGAGACAGCGCGCAAATGTGGCGTATCAGCGACGATTTATGGGATCGTTGGGAAGACATCTACCAGCAATTCCCGCGTCTTGCGAGGTGGGCGCCGTTCCAGACCACCGGTCATTGGGCTGACGCCGACATGCTGCCGTTGGGGCATATTGGATTGCGGGCCGAACGTGGAGACGATCGCCAAAGCCGCCTCACCGAAGATGAAAGCCGCACGTTGCTTGCCCTCTGGTGCATGGGACGCAGCCCACTTATGGTAGGCGGCGACCTGCCGACCAGTACCAGCGAAACCATTGAACTGCTCGCCAATCCGGCATTGCGCGAAGTCACCGCAGGATCCACCAACAATCACGAAACCGTGTACGAACGCATCTTCGAACGTTGGGATGACGAAAACTCCTACCTTGGGGATCTCGTGGTGTGGGCCGCCGATGCGGCCGACTGGGCGGATGGCACTCCTTCCGCACATTCGGGCGGACATTATGCAGCCATCTTCTGGACCGGCGATCGCGACTACGAACTGCCGGCAACCATCGAGCTGCAATCCATCGTCGGATTAAGCCAACGCAACGATCCGTGGACGATTACCAATCTGTTTGACGACGAAACCAACGCAACTGGCGAAACTGATGTAACCGGCGCACGTATCGAAGGTGAGGGCGAAGATCGAGTCATCCGTGGAACCATACCAGCGCATGGCGTGCTCTGGTTCGCACTCGACCCGCGCTGACGGCAACCAGCAGTCGCTATAAATCGCCATCAATCATCAAATTTCCAACAAAACTCAATGACAAACCACCAACCAAACACAAAAAGGAATGCCATGACCGATACCATCATCGCAACCCTCAACAAGGCAGGTGTGCGCAACATCAGCACCGACCTGTGGGGCATCTTCTACGAAGACATCAGCTACTCCGGCGACGGCGGACTCAACGCCGACCTCGTACAGAACGGCGCATTCGAATACAATCGCGCCGACTCCTCCGACTGGAGCAACTACAGCTTCTGGCGCAAAATCGTGCCCGCCGGCTCCTTCGCAGCCTTCGACGTGCTCACCGACAATCCGGTAGCCGAAGAAAACCCGCACTATGCGTCCGTCGAAGTCGAACAGGCGCCGGCTTCGCTTGAAAATATCGGCTGGGACGGCATGGTCTTCCGTGCCGGCGAAACCTACGATTTCTCCGCATGGATGCGTATTTCCAGCAATTGCGAAGCTTCCGCACTTCCCGTCACCGTCGCTCTGATTGACGACGATGGAAATGCGATTGCAGAACAAGATATCACCGTCGATTCCAACGATTGGCGTAAGCAAGAGGTTTCGCTGACGGTTTCCGGTGAAAGCAATGCCATCGTTGTACATGAAGGCGCTTTGCGACTCACCTTCACCACGGAAGGTACCGTCGATCTTGATTTCGTTACCCTCGAACCACGCACCACCTACAACGGGCTCAAGCATTTCCGTCCCGATTTGGTCAAGGCGCTCGCCGATCTGCAGCCGCGCTTCATGCGCTTCCCGGGCGGCTGCATCACCCACGGTCTTGGCATGGATAACATGTACCACTGGGATCGCACCATCGGTGATGTTGAGCATCGGCCGCACAATTTCAACCTGTGGGGATACCACCAGTCGTTCCGTATCGGCTACTACGAATACTTGTGCCTGTGCGAAACCATTGGCGCGAAGCCGCTGCCGGTGCTGCCCGCCGCCGTGAGCTGCCAGAACACCAGTCAGGGCCCGGTGCCGATCGCGCAGAAAGACATGCCGGCATACATCGATGAAGTGCTGCATTTGGTCGAATTCTGCAATGGCGATGCCGCGACCACCGAATGGGGTGCCAAGCGTGCCGCCATGGGTCATCCGGAACCGTTCAACCTTGAATATTTGGGCATCGGCAACGAAGATCTCATCGATGACGTGTTCAGGAACCGCTTCCAGCAGATCTTCGACGCGGTCAAGGCCACCTACCCGGATATTGTTGTGGTTGGCACGGTCGGTCCGGCTCCGAGCGGTCCCGACTACGAGGCTGGTTGGCAGTATGCGCGTGAAGCCGGAGTTCCCATCGTTGACGAGCATTCCTATCAGTCCTCCAGCTGGTGGTTCCACAATCTCGACCACTACGACACCACGGATCGTGAGGGCCCGAAGGTGTACTTGGGCGAGTATGGTTCGTGGAACACGCAGCTGATCAACGGTCTTTCCGAAGCGGCGTTCATGGGTCGCATGGAATTGAACGGCGATGCCGTGGTCATGTCTTCGTATGCGCCGCTGTTTGCCAAGAATGGGCATCACAGCTGGAATCCTGATCTGATCTACTTCGACAACGAACGTACCTACCTGCCGTACAGCTACTGGGTGCAGCAGATGTATGCCACCACCACGTCCGATACCGCATGGCCGGTCGCGGTGGAAGGCAAGACCACGCTGCGTCGCGAACTGCCACCAACCGTTGGACTGCGCTTGGAAGGTGCCGCTCACGCCGACATCACCAACTTCAGCGTTGACACCGCTGATGGCCGCCATGTCGATCTTGAGGACTGCCATTACGCAGGCAATGGTCCGATGAACACGAGCCTCAACATTGACTCTGACGCCTACACCATCAACGCCACCATCACCTACTATCAGGGTCGTTGGGGCTTGCAGCTGGTGCACGGCGACATCAACGGCAAGAACCACAACATCACCTCCTTCGGTCGTGCTTTCGAAATCAAGGTGGTGCGCGACGGTACCGCCTACAATCTTGACGGCACCGAATGGTCCATGGACGAAGTGTTCCCCGGAACCGTGTGGCAGGTGCGCATCGAAGTGGCCGATCGCGGCGAAAGCATGAAGCTGTATATCGATGGAGAGCTTGTTGCGCAGGGTGTTGAGAAGCCGGAAGAGCCCCGCCGTACCGTCACCGTGGCTCGCAATGATGCTGAAGGCGTCACCTACGTGCGTATCGTCAACGCGCTCGACGCTGAAGCCGAGATTGATCTGAACCAAGTGCTTGAAGAGCTTGGTGTTTCCGCGGAATCCCGCGCTTCGGCAACCGCCACCGTGCTCGCCGGAACCGACCCGTACGCCGGTGAAATCGGCAAGGCTTCGCCAACCGTTCCGGTTGAAACCGCAATCGACCTAATCAGCGGCGCCTACACTGCCCCCTCCTGGTCCTTCACCACCCTCACCCTCCATGACTAATCGCGGAAAGCGTTTCAGCGCTACGTCGCAAAACATATGGAGGTGCGTTGGTTAATCCCACTGCCATCGATGAATAACGCGGCTTCCGAAGCAAGACTGCCATCGAGCGTAGGCTGGAGGCATGAGCAAACACCATCGTGACCGCAGCTGGGCGCCAGCACCGCAACCACTTCCCGAGAACGCGCACGTCATCGACAACCACACGCATGTGGCGTCCGTCGTGCCGTTCTCGCGGGCCATGAGCCACGAAGCGCAAGAAAAAGGACAGCCGGAAGTCCCCGTATACAGCGTCGACGAACTGCTGAACCAAGCGCAACAAGTCGGAGTCGAAGGCGTCATCGACTGCGGATGCGAACTGCCGAACCTCATGACGGCCATCGACATGGCACGCGAACACCCCCAAACCGTGCATGCGGCCATCGCCATACACCCCAACGAATCCGTGCTCCACGGTCACCGCGGGGTGCCGGGCCCAGACGGGTTGCCGCTCAAATACAAGCCATGGCACGACACCAGCTTCGAAGACGCCATGGCCGAAGTGCACCGCCTCGCCACCGCCTACCCCAACCAGGTTGTGGCCATCGGCGAGACGGGCATGGACCTCTTCCGCACCGGAGAAGCCGCCAAAGAACTGCAGCGAGAAGCCTTCCGCGCGCACATCGCGCTCGCGAAAGAACTGAACCTGCCCATGCAGATCCATGATCGCGATTCACATAAGGAAGTCATCGAAACGCTGCTGGCGGACGGCGCTCCCGAACGGACCGTGTTCCACAGCTATTCCGGTGATGCCGAAATGGGTGAGATCGCACGTGAAAACGGTTGGTATCTCAGCCTTTCGGGCACATCCAGCTATAAGGGCAACGATGGTATTCGCGAGTCGGCGCGCATTGTCGGATTGAGCCATGTCATGGTCGAAACAGACGCCCCCTACCTAAGTCCGATGCCGTATCGGGGCCGCACCAACGCGCCATACATGATCCCCTACACCCTGCAGTCGTTGGCGAATTATCTCGATAAACCGCTGACGGAAGTCGCGCAGGCAACGCGAAAGACCACGCGCGAAGTGTACGGAATCTGAACACATTCCGAAAATCGACAGGGCGGAAACGATTTATCCGAAAATAAGAGAGAGTAAGAGAAAGACAAGAGGTAAAATAAGAAAAAAACCCACAGGAAGTTTACTTCGTGCGAGATCAAGAATCGCAAGAAACAATGTGAAGATTTGACAAGACTTCGTAAGGCTCCTAACGTGCCTTTTTGCGTTTATTTTGGGGAGTGGGTTGGAAGGCCCGCCACTTGGAGGTAGCGTTATGGCTAACGAGCCAAACGAGGATGAGCCGCTGTTTCACGCAGCCACATACACGCAGGCGCCGAAGGTTTCGCACAAGGTGCTGACCAAGGAAGAGCGACAGGTGCTGATCAAGCAGCACGAGGAGAAACAGCAGGAGGCCGCCAAACTTGACCAGGTGGCCAGCAAGGGTCCCGTCGGTCGTTGGTGGAGCCGTCTGCAATCCGGTCCAAACAGAATCACGCCCGCCATGGCGATCGTGGCGTTGGGCGTGGTATATGGCGATATCGGCACCTCGCCGCTGTACACCATGCAGACGTTCCTCAACGGGCAGGGCGGACTTGCGCATGCCGACCGCGAAGCCGTGCTCGGCGTGCTTTCGTTGGTGTTCTGGTCAATCACGCTTATCACCACCGTCAAATACGTGCTGATTGCCATGCGTATCGACAACAAGGGCGAAGGCGGCATTTTCGCGCTGTACTCGTTGGTTCGAAAGTACGGTGCATGGCTTGCGATTCCTGCCATGCTCGGCGGCGCCGCGTTCCTCGCCGATTCCGTACTCACCCCGGCTGTGTCCATCAGCTCGGCAGTGGAAGGCTTGGAGACGCTACCAGCTTTTGAAAAACTTTTCACTGAAAACAAGCAGCTGACCCTGATGATCACCGCGGCCATCATTCTGATGCTGTTCTCTGTGCAGTCGCGTGGCACCGAGCGTATCGGCAAGGCGTTCGGTTCGGTCGTGCTTGTCTGGTTCTCGTTCCTGGCGGTTGTCGGCTTGGCGAACCTCAGTCAGTATTGGAGCGTGTTCGCGGCGCTCAACCCCGTGTACGGTGTCAGATTCCTGTTCAGCAGCCATAATGCCGCCGGGCTTGCCATCATGGGTACGGTGTTCCTGTCAACCACCGGTGCCGAAGCGCTTTATTCCGACATGGGTCATGTTGGCCGTGGCAACATCTATTTCACGTGGCCGTTCATCAAAATCGCGCTTGTGCTCTGTTATTTCGGCCAAGGCGCATGGATGCTCAATCATTGGGATGATTCGGCTTACATCCGCACGCACGGTTTGAACCCGTTCTTCGAAATGATGACGCCCAGCGTGCGTTACGTGGCCGTCGTGCTTTCCGTGGTCGCGGGCGTTATCGCATCGCAGGCGTTGATCACCGGCGCGTTCACGATGGTGTCTGAAGCCACCCATCTGAACTGGATGCCGCATCTTCAGGTCCGTTACCCGGCCCGTACCCGCGGCCAGCTGTACATTCCTGTGGTCAATGCGGTGCTTTGCGTTTCCACGCTGTTGGTTTTGGCGCTATTCCGTGATTCCGAGCATATTTCCGCGGCGTATGGTCTGGCGTTGACCATCACCATGATCACTACCACCATTCTGCTTGCCGTCTACATCTGGCATTCGGGGCGTCGTATCGGAGCGGTCGTATTCACCGTGCTGTTCCTTGCGATCCAATTCATGTTCTTCTTCGCTTCCATGGCGAAGTTCCTGCATGGTGGTTGGTTCACGATGCTGCTTACCTTCGCGATTCTGCTGGTTATGTATACGTGGAACGAAGGCACGAAGCTGGAACGTGCGCAGCGTCGCCATATGCAGCCCGCCGAATGCCTACCGGTGCTGAAGCGGTTGCATGATGACGATACGATTCCGTATTTTGCCGACAATATCGTCTACCTCACGTCGGATCCGGAAACGAAGCGTATCGATACCGATATCTTCTTCTCGATTTTCGCCGACCATCCAAAACGTGCCCGCGCTTGGTGGGCTGTTTCCGTCGAGACTGCCGATGAGCCGTTCACCCGCGAGTATTCGGTTGAGAATTTCGGTACGGATTATATGTTCCGTGTTCGCATTCGGCTTGGTTTCAAGGTTTCTCAGTCGATTCCAGCTTACATTCATCAGATCATGAACGATTTGTCGAAGTCGGGGGATCTGCCGAGGCAGGAAAGCCGCTATCCGAAGCTTGATGCTGATCCGAATATCGGTCCGATTCGATATGTGCTGATACACAAGGCGCTTATGCCTGAGTCGAAGGTGTCGCAGCGTGGCGCGATTTCTTTGGAAGTCAAGTATGCGATTCGTCATTTTGCGGGATCTCCGGTCAAATGGTTCGGCCTTGCGCCTTACAATCCGCTGATTGAGATACAGCCGCTGTTCCTCGCGACTCAGCGTCCTCCGCGGCTAAAGCGTGTGTGAAACAAGCCGTGAAACGGGCTGCGTGATGATGGCGATCGTATCTGCCATCGTCGCGCAGCCCGTTTTCGTAGGGCATTTTGTAGGTTTTTGCATGGTCTTATCTCGAAGAATCGTTGGAATCACGCTGTTTTTCGCACGCTATAAGCAATGTCGATAGCCATACGCGCGCGTTGCATTACAAGCCCTGTAGAGTAATCAACCATGTGCAGATTACTTGGATTCGCGGCAGCCGGAAGCAACACCAGTCTCAATGGCGTGCTCGGCATGCAGGCCGTACGCGATTTCCGGAATCTGAGCGAAATCCACAACGATGGCTGGGGCTCCGCGCTGGTCACCGTGCCGAGCGAGTCGCCGTACCTGCGTGACGGTGGCGCTCCCACCCCGGAAACCGGCACCGCCGTCTACAAGAACACGATCGCAGCCCGACATGATCCGATTTTCGACGAGCTTGCGAACACTCCGGCTCGTGGAGGCCTGTGGCACCTGCGTTTGGCCAGCTCGAACCTGCCGCTGATTCTCGAAAACCAGCAGCCGTTCTACGCCAACGGATTGAGCTTCATCCACAATGGCGATATTTCCGACGATCAGGGTCGCAACATCATCACCAACCGCGCGTTCCCGGTCGATCCCAACATCGTGCAGTCCACTGGCGGACGTTCCGATTCCGCCATTTTCTTCGCAGTGATTCTGCAGTACATCGGTTTTGGTTTCGCACTCGACGAGGCGGTCGCGCAGGCGGTGCGCGAACTGCGCAAAAGCTATCCGAAGTCCAGCTACAACTGCATGATCCAGAGCCAAGACCAATTCATCGCTCTGTGCGCGGCCGGTCGTGAGGTCACGTCCAAGCGCATTGTGGAAATCTACGACCAGTACGGCCGTGGCGACCAGGCGCATGACTATCGTGTGATGCGCTATCGTACGCTCGGTGAATCCGAAGCGGATCAGGCTGCAGGCCAGCCGAAGGGCGTGGTTGTGGCCAGCTCCGGTTTCGATCAGTGTGCCGAAGATGGCTGGACTCGTTTGGAAAACAATCAGATGATCGTCGCTTCCAACCGTACCGGCGCATTCCGCGTGCGTTCCATCTGAAATCCGTAATCTGAAATCCGTATTTCGGAATTTTCGACTGAAACTTTCATCTGGGATTTCCAGACATTTTTTTCGATCGGATTCAGCATGCGGCAATCGTCATACAGCGCCTAAGATAGGCGGTATGACAACCGGATATATTCCTACACTCGCCCAAGTTGACGAGCTGCATCGAAAAATCGCGCAATCGCAAGCCGCATACGATTTGATTCACGGACATTGCGTAGTCGTTGCCGACATCGCACGTCGTATGGCGCGTAGGCAGAACGCACTGTTCACCCGTCGCTGCACGCTACCGGACGATGCCCCTGAAAAAGTAGGCGATTTCGGCCTTAGGCTTACGCAAGACGGCAATGGAAGCGAATCGTTCGGCATGCTTCGCATCCCTTCCATTCCATCATCGGACGGGCTTACGGGCGGAACCGTTCCGCCGAGGCTGATCGACGAGCATCTGGTGGTGATCGGTGGTCTGCTGCATGATATCGGCACGTATTTTCTGCTCAAGCAAGACGGTTCCGACGGTGGGCCGCTGAAATTCGACGGTCCGAATTACGTGCGGCATGGGCTTAAAGGCTACGAATATTTGTTGAATGAGGGTGTTGACGAGTCGATCGCGCAGTTCGCTCGCAACCACACAGGTGTGGGACTCACCAAAGAAGCGGTGGAATCGCAAGGATTGCCGCTGCCTCCGGCTGACTATGTGCCCATGAATCTTGAGCAGGAAGTGGTGATGGTGGCCGATAAGTACAACAGCAAGTCGATTCCGCCGAAGTTCCTGACGGCCGAAGCCTATGCGCGCAAGGCAGCCCGTTTCGGCGAAAGCAACAGGCGCGAATGGCTGCGGCTGCTCGAACGATATGGCGTGCTTGACGTCACGCCGCTCGCCGAGCAGTACCACATGCGTATCGCGGAGTAGGGCAGACCGTTTCCAGAACACGTAAGCCCTTTGGAATTTGGCTAAAAACCAGAATTTCAAAGGGCTTACCTATAGGCGCGCGAAAGAGTCTATGTTCGTGCGCCCGTTGCGTTAGACGGTTAGTCGAGTTCCACGCTGTGCTCCATTGCATCGGCGACCTCCGGATTGGCGGTCACCACGATGATGGCGCGCTTGCGGTCGGCATCGCGCTTGAACTTTTTCAACAGATCCAACACCACGGCCGCATCGTCGGCATCCAATCCAGCGGTTGGCTCGTCGGCGATGATCACTTCAGCCTCGCAGCTCAGCGCACGGGCGATGGCCACGCGACGCTGGTTCAGTTCGCTTACTTCGCCGACTGCCAGGCCGGACGTCACTTCGTCGAAGCCCACGCTCTTGAGTAGTTCGCGGGCGATTATAGGCTTCGGCTTGAGGAAGTTGCGGTTCGACGCATCCATGGCGTACAGTACATTGCTTTCCGCGTCGAGGTCAGGGCGGAAAGCGAAACGTTGCGGAATGAATCCGATGCGGTGTCCCAACATTTCGACCGGTTCGACGTCGCTCAGGTTGGCGCTTTTGTGCATCACATTGCCGCGGTCCGTGCGCACCATGCCGACCATGGTGGCCAGCAATGCCTGATGCTGTTCGCGATCCTCCGCGTCCACGAGCACCGCATGCGTGGCACCCGCATGGAACGACAACGACAGGTCGTCGAGAATATTGCGGCCGGTCTTGCGATTGGTCACGGTCACATGCTCGAGCGCGAACGTCGGATTCGCCTTGAAGAAGAACGCATCCTTTTTGCGATTGCGCTTGATTTCGTTGTCAAGCTGTGACGAAACGCTGGTTGCGGAATCGGCTTTCACCGTTTCATGCGATTCCAGTGCGGTCGGTTCGTCGGAAGAACGCAAAGCGAGCGTTTCCTTCACTTGATTCGCGTTATTCGCCGCCACGTCCGGATCGTCATTCGTGGTATCCGCAGCGTTATTTGCAGCATCGGCGGTTTCGGCGGCATCTGCAGTATCGTTGCTTGCAGCCGCTGCAGTGTCGCCGTCGTTTACATCGTCGGCAGTCGCGGCATTGTTATTTGCCGCAATTTCGATATCTGCATTGTCATCGTCGTACACCACCGTAAAGTCGATGGATTCAATGGAATCTGCGGAAGATGCGTCAGCTGCAATATCGTCGATTGCAGCATCATCGACGGTCTTGCTTGCCGCGGATTCAGCGGTCTCGTCAACCACGGTCTCGTCGATGTTATCGTTCTTATCGTTCATATTGTCGCTCATGCCGTCACCTCCGAGCGTTCCTCGAACAGTTGGTTCAGGTTGAAGCAGGCCACGCGCACGAACGCTACGATGCCAAGCACCAGGCATGCGCCCAAGCCGTACCAGATCACATTCCATATCGAAGCGGACGTCATCGACACAGCCTGCCCGCCGGCCCATGCGGTGCCGATCGGCTTCGCCAACAGCGCGCCCGCAACCAAACCGACAATCCAACCCGGAACCGTCATCATGAACGTTTCCAGCATGAACTGCCATCCCAAACGGCCCTTGGTCACACCTGTGATCATCGCCATGCCGATCTCATCGCGGCGGCCGCCAATCGCAGCACATGCAATCAATGCCAGCAAAGCGATGCCACCGACAATCGTCACGGCAATCAGCATGATGCGCGCTGCCGAAGCGGCGGAATCAAGCGGCTCGATCGACTTCTTGTAAGCGGTAAGCGACGGCGAGGTGATCTCGTACGTCTTCGTGTCCAACTTGGCCTTCTTCACCAAGCGCACGAACGTGTTGTAGGTGGAAGGATTCGCCAGCGAGAAGATGATATTCAGATTCGGAATGGCCCATCCCGTGGCCTCCGTCGTGTCAAGCCCGTTCTTGGCGAAGTTGATATACGTCGTGTAGATCACGTTCTCACGATTGTCCTTTGCGTATTTCGCGTCGGAACCGTTGCCCTCAGGCACGTCGCTGTCGTATTCGTAAATGCCGCGCACGGTGAACGTGTATGTGTCGGAAGCCTTCGACGGATTGCCGACCGTCACCTTGTCTCCGACCTTGAGATTGTTCTTATCGGCCAGCGCCTGCGAAATGAGTACGCCGTCGCTCTGCGTCTTATAGCTCAGATGCTTGCCTTTGACTACCTTGTAGTAGCCGTAGTCGTTGATTTTCGCGGCGTCCAACGTGTAGAACGCCTGCAGGGTCAGGTTGCCGCCGGTCTTGTCTTCGCTGGTGTCGTTTTTCGCGGCGATCGCCTGCAACGACTTGCTTTCGCGCACCGGCACCGATGTTGCCAACGTGTAATTGAAGGTCACGTTGTTGCTCTGTGCGGCCGTTGCATACGTGCTGTACTTTTCCCACGTCAAATACTTGTCGGTATAGCTGGAATCGGCACCGTCGCGCTTGGCTTGTGTTTGCGCGTTCGGCCGAATCACCGCCGTGGCTTTTTGCGACTGGTATGTTTCATTATTGGCGGTGTCGTCGGCTCGAATCACTGCCAAGTCCACGGCAGCCGAGAAAGACACCAGTAGTGCGAGTAGGGCGATCAGCGCGGTGCGCCATTTGACGCGACCAAGCGCCGCCCATGCGTTCTTGAGAACGAACATGCGGTACTTCTCCAGTTCTCTGTTATAGCGCGCCGGCGCATGCCGACGTCAGCGTTGGCCGGGACGCGCGCTCCGCAGCAAGGCAGGCCCGTAGCGCATGGTGCGTCCCGTGCAATCATCTTGGGCTTCCAACGTGATTGTTTTCTTGCGCAACACTGTTATACCCCTGCATGAAGTCTGAATGATTCCTGAAAAGTGATTCCAGAGAATAAGCGTTGAGCATGGTTGCGGCACTCGCTACGATGGAATCGATGACTTCCGAACAGATTACGAATACCGGTTCCGTGTCGGGCGATTGTGGCTCGGCTCAGGCTCGTGCGCGAACTCATGTGCAGGCTTATGTGCAGACTCAGGCTCGGCAGAATGGCTCGGCCAAGGATGGTTCGGCTACGAATGGTCCAGCCAGGAATGATTCGGCCAAGGGCGGTCCGTCCGGGCGGAAACATGGCCTGCAGCGGCGCCACGCGATGCTGCGTCCTGCATCGCGTCACGCGTTATTGCCGTGGCTTACGTCGATTATCGGCGTCGCGTCCGCACTATGCCTGGTGATTGCGTGGTTCCCCTCCACGGTGTGGAATACGCCGATCGTCAGCAGCGATGCCCCCGCGCATTACTATTTCATTCACCGTCTGCTTGACGAGGGATTGGGGGCGGCTCTGCATTTGTGGCCGCATGATTCGTTTTATCCGCCGTTGTTTCACATCTGTGCTTACCTTGTGATTAAGATCGCGGCGCTGTTCGGCGTGCAATGTTCGATCTACGCGGCATTCAATATCACGTGGATCATTGCTTCGGGCGTGATTTTCCCTGCCGGAATGCTGGTATTATGCAGGTATTTCCTGCAACGTTGGAATCGCGGTAATCCAATTTCCAATCCAATTTCACGTATTTCTCAAGCATCGTCTACGCCTGAATCGTCGTCCGTATCTGAATCGTCGTCCGTATCTGAATCGTCGAATGTTTCAAATCAGCAGGTATCGTCAGCTGTGAATCGGCAATATAACGTCACTTTCGACGCTACTTTCGTTCTGCAGAATCTGATTGGACTGTTCGTGCCCGTGCTTGCCGTCAGCTCGGTGTGCCACCCGTACGGACTGCTGAATGCCGGTCCGCTGATCGCATTCGGTTTCGCCACGTCGCTGCTGCCGTTCCTCATCGCCGCCACATTGCGCTTGTTCGATGCGATCGCCGCGCGCGAGCATATAGCAAAATGGCTTGCGATCGCTGCTGTCGCAGGCGTGGTTTGCCTCGTTGCGCACCCGCGTATCGCATTCACGTATGCTCTGATTCTGGTGCCGTTCATTGTGCTGCGCTTGCCGTGGAAGCTGATTCTTGGCGCGTTCATTGCCATGTGCGTCGGTGCGGTGGCGTTTGTGGCGTTGATGCTGACGTCGTTCAAATCGGACCGTTGGGCGAATCCCGATTCCTGGTTCCATAGCCATCAGCCGTCCAAGAATTTGTGGGAGTCGATTTCGTTCTGTCTCACGGATGGGCTTGACGGTTTTCCTGCGATTCTGTTCGCACTGTTGCTGATTGCGGGAACTGCGGCCGCTTTCGTTTGCGCTTCCCGCCGCGCGGCTGCGCGTGCTTCGGATTCGTTTTCGTCGGCTGCTTCCACTGTGGTTCCCGTGGCTTCTGCTGATGTCGATGTTGATGCTTCGACTTCTGATATTGCGGTTTCCGCCGCTGATTCCCCGGTTTCCGTTTCCTGTCCGCCACCTGCGTCGCACTCCAACGCCACTGATGCCGCGTCCGCGTCGTCCGAATCATCTCGACTTCGTCGCAACGATCGCCTGCGTGACGTGATTGCGTTGACGGCCGCATTCCTGCTGGTCGCGCTGGTGTATGTGTGCACGGTCACGCTGGTCGGCGCGTTGCCGAATATCATCAGCGCTCCGTGGTATCGCGATGAAAACCGTATTATGACCATGCTTCCGCTGGTCACGCTGCCGCTGCTTGTCATTGGAATCAACGCTCTTGCCGAATGCGTTTCCGCGTGCGCCGCATCCGCTTCTTTCGCTCCTTCTGCATCTTCCTTTTCCACGAAGAATAGTGCTTCTTCCGTTCCTTCCCTTTCTTCTGCGTCTGCTGTTTCTTCCGTGAAGAACGCTTCTTTCGCTTCCAATTGGATCGTCCTAATCGCCGTATTCCTTGTGATTGCGATACTTGCGGTTTCCGCGCAGATCGTATGCCCATCGCGTTCCGCGGCTCGCGACACGATCATCGCGCATTCCAGTCTGAACCAAAGCGACCCCAACGAGCAGCTCACCGAGCAAAAGATCGCTGTGCTGCGCAAGGTCACGGAACGTACGGGCACCCAGGCCACCATCATTTCCGATCCGTTGAACGGTTCGATGTATGCGGAGACGCTGTTCAACGCGAACATGTTGTATCCGATCATCAATGCGCGCACCGATGTGCCATCCGCTCCGTTCGGCAAAGTGGAGACCGCGTTTGCTTCCGGCGATGCGCAGCAGGTGCTCGGCACGGTATGTCCGCTGACCGACGCTCCGGAATACTTCCTTACGATGGGCGACCAGGCGCAGAGTCTGCAGTCATTCCCGTATCGCGCCCAGTACGATTCCTTCCACAATGAGGAATTGATTGATACGTATGTGGATGGCGGCACGTTGGTGAAGGTTGCCGATTATTCGCAGTACGGCCAGGGTTGGGCCCTCTACCGTTTCGGTTGCACCGATTAATCGATTTTTGGCTGCGCTGCCTTGTTCTGCCGTCGCTTGCACGCGCATATGCAAAACCGCACTTTCGATCAGTTGGGATCTGAATGTGTTCAGGACAACGATCGGCGGTGCGGTTTCGTTTATCTGCTTTCTTCTGTTTCTCCTATTTCAGCTTTCAGCTGGGAGGTTTTCTCGGATGGGTTGGCTTGGGGGATGGGCCGTAAACGGATAGTGTGGTTGCGACACGCCCGGATGTTGGTTTGCGGTGAGGTGTTTCAGGGTTTTTCCGACGGTCTTTCGCTACGCGATGGCGTCCGCAGCCCGTTTTTCCCGTGTTTTCGACACGCCGACGCTTTCCAGTGTTTGCAAGGGTTCGCGTCTTGTCTTGTCATGCCCGATTTGCGTGGAATGGGATTGTGCTGTAGGTTTATCTCTTGCTGCCGCTCGGCGAGTGGTTCCCCGGTTGGGGTGCCTCGAGGCGGGTGAGTGGTGGTGGTTTGAGAACTCAAGAGCGTATTTGTACTACTTCTTTATAGTCAAT
>ENA-OWPB01000482-OWPB01000482.1-human-gut-metagenome-genome-assembly--contig:-NODE-482-length-50486-cov-10.252543_pt1 | contig 50486 bp, 42 predicted proteins | sample MGYA00248260_ERZ651838 | MGnify/ENA primary metagenome ERZ651838 (study PRJEB26924, sample SAMEA4378304) | human gut metagenome | biome: human gut; feature: human-associated habitat; material: faeces... | reverse complement strand
TAGAATTAATGAAAGATGAATTAGATGAAAAAAGAGAAGAAGGCATAAGAGAAGGCATAAAAGAAGGGGAATCTCTTGGAGAAAACAGGATTAATCAGCTGATTTTGAAGTTATCCGAACTAAACAGAACTGATGAGATTCTCAAGGCAGCTGCCGACAGGGAATATCAGAAGAAGTTATTGAAAGAGTTGGGACTTTAAAAGCCCCAATACCCAAGGACAGAGTTTGTCAATATCCAAAGGACATTTATTGACCTGTCCCGCATTTCTTGCAAGACGCACAAAAATAATGAGCTATCGCGCGACAGCTCATTATTTTAATCTCTTATGGACTTTATCTGATTTTTCACTACATCTTTTCAACAATCCGCATCAGCATTAATCCATTACGAACAATCAGCATTTCTGCCGGATATCAATTCTACAGATGCAGAACTCTCTCCTTGATCTCCTGCGTTCTTCCCTGATTCCAAAACTGAGTTCCGATATATCCGCAGGTACGTCTTGCAACATTCAGTGTATCCTGGTTACGGTTTCCGCAATGCGGACACTCCCATACAAGCTTTCCTTCCTCATCTGTTATAATCTGGATCTCTCCGTCATATCCACATTCCTGACAGTAATCGCTCTTTGTATTCAGTTCCGCATACATAATGTTGTCATAAATGAAACGGATGACCTGAAGTACAGCTGCAATGTTGTCTTTCATATCCGGAACTTCTACATAGCTGATCGCTCCACCGGAAGAAAGTGCCTGGAACTGAGATTCAAACTTCAGTTTTGAGAAAGCATCAATCTCTTCTCCGACAAATACATGATAGCTGTTTGTAATATAACTCTTATCTGTAATTCCAGGAACAATGCCAAATCTCTTCTGCAGACATTTTGCGAACTTATAGGTTGTACTTTCAATCGGTGAACCATAGATACTGAAAGCAACGTTCGTCTCCTCTTTCCACTGGTTACATGCATCGTTCATGTGCTTCATAACATCCAGTGCAAATGGTGTAGCATCCGGATCTGTATGGGATTTTCCTGTCATATATTTCACACACTCGTAAAGTCCTGCATATCCAAGAGAAATCGTTGAATATCCTCCATAGAGAAGTTTATCAATCGGTTCTCCCTTCTTCAGGCGGGCAAGTGCTCCGAACTGCCACAGAATCGGTGCTGCGTCAGACAGTGTTCCTTTCAGACGGTTGTGTCTGCACATCAATGCGCGATAGCAAAGTTCCAGTCTGTCATCAAAGATCTTCCAGAACTTATCCATATCTCCACCGGAAGAAAGTGCAACGTCAACAAGGTTGATCGTAACAACTCCCTGATTGAAACGTCCGTAGAACTTGTAGTTTCCGTTCTCGTCTTTCCATGGGCTTAAGCAGCTTCTGCATCCCATAACCGGGAAACAATTTCCTTCTTTAAGCTCTTTCATCTTTTTCTCGGAAATGTAATCCGGAACAAGACGCTTTGCAGTACACTTTGCAGCAAGTTCTGTCAGATAATAATATTCGCTTCCTTCTTCGATATTATCTTCTTCTAGAACATAGATCAGTTTCGGGAATGCCGGTGTCACCCATACTCCGGCTTCATTCTTAACTCCCTGATAACGCTGACGAAGTGTCTCTTCGATAATCATCGCCAGGTCTTTCTTCTCTCTCTCGTTCTTTGCTTCGTTCAGATACATGAAAACTGTAAGGAACGGTGCCTGTCCGTTTGTTGTCATCAGTGTGATCACCTGATATTCGATTGTCTGGACACCCTTTGTGATCTCTTTCTTCAGTCTTCTCTCTACGATCTCATTGAGCACATCTTCTGGATATTCCATTCCGACCAGTTCCTGTTCGCTGATCACTTCCTTACGGATCTTCTCTCTGGAAACATCTACAAACGGTGCCAAATGAGTAAGTGAGATACTCTGTCCACCATACTGGTTACTTGCAACCTGGGCAATGATCTGAGTTGCGATATTACATGCTGTAGAGAAGCTGTGTGGTTTTTCAATCATTGTACCACTGATCACAGTTCCGTTCTGAAGCATGTCCTCCAGATTGACAAGATCGCAGTTATGCATATGCTGTGCATAATAGTCAGAATCATGGAAGTGAATGATTCCTTCTCTGTCTGCCTCCACAATATCATGTGGGAGAAGCATTCTTGTTGTCAGGTCACGGCTGACCTCTCCTGCCATATAGTCTCTCTGTACGCTGTTGACTGCCGGGTTCTTGTTCGAGTTCTCCTGCTTTACATCCTCGTTGTTGTACTCGATCAGTGACAGAATACGATTGTCTGTTGTATTCGCCTTACGTACAAGGGATCTCTTATAACGATATCTTACATACTTACGTGCAAGTTCAAAAGCTCCAGTAGCCATAATCTGATTCTCTACCATATCCTGGATCTCTTCTACGGATACTGCACGATTCAGCTTGTTACACTTGAATTCCACATATTCTGCGATATCTTCAATCTGGCTGTCTGTCAGCGTACGCTCCCCATTATCCTTATCCGCTTTCGTCACAGCAACCACAATTTTCTGTATATCAAATGTCTCTTCCGACCCATTTCGCTTGATAATTTTCATTGATCAGTCTCCTCACTTTTTCTTATTTTTGCACGATATCTTGTGTTTTATCCGTTTCTATCGTGCTTTCTGATACTTATTCTAATACAAAATATAGTATAATGCAATCCCCAAAACACAGTATCATGTATTTTCAGAACATCTGCTACATTTTTTGAGTTTTTCATTTAACTGATAATCTTTACTCCATCTGTTATACAAAACCAAAACTGTCTATGAATTATCTGTCTACTCATTCTCCTTTCACACCTGCGGAAAAGGCAGCCAAACACTCCTTATTCAAGGACTTTGGCTGCCTTTTCTTTCGTTTTATTTCAGGTAATAATTCTATTTATTTTTCGAATTCACAGATAATTCGGTCAATTCTTTTTCTAATAAGATCCGTTATGTTTTGCATGGAAATCTCTTGTCTCTTTGACGATCACTCCGTTCAATGCAAGAAGTGCAATCAAGTTCGGGAATGCCATCAGTGCATTGAAGATATCCGCGATATTCCATACTGCTTTTACTGTCATATATGGTCCAATGAATACTGCAAGGATATACAGGATACGATATCCCATTACAACAGCCTTATTTCTGTTAAACAGGTATTCCACACATCTCTCGCCGTAATAGTTCCATCCGAGAATTGTTGTGAATGCAAAGAATACAAGACACAGCATCAGGGAGAATGTCGCTACGAACGATGGGAATGGAAGTCCTTTCTGGAAAGCATCCATTGTGATTGCCACACCTTCAAGTTCCGGGTTCAGCCAGGAACCGGCGATCACGATGGAAAGTCCTGTCATCGTACAGATTACAATTGTATCAATAAATGTTCCTGTCATAGACACAAGTCCCTGACGGACCGGCTCTTTTGTTCTTGCTGCAGCTGCTGCGATCGGTGCACTACCAAGTCCGGACTCGTTTGAGAAGATTCCTCTTGCAACACCTTTCTGCATTGCTACAAACATGGATCCAACTGCTCCTCCCGCAAGTGCACTTCCTGTAAATGCAGATTTCACGATAGAAGCCAGTGCTGCCGGAACAGCTGTGATATTTGTAATAATGATGATTACTGCAAGTCCTACATAAAGAACTGCCATAAATGGTACGATAATCTCAGATACTTTTGCAATTCTCTGGATTCCTCCAAGAACAACAAGACCTACACACACTGTCAGGAATAATCCTGCGATCACAGTAGCCCATGAATAGTTTCCTCCGAGCAAAGAAACTGTATGTGCCATATCCGGATCAAAGAAGTTCTTAACTGCAGATGCAATACTATTCACCTGTGTAAATGTACCGATTCCAAAGAGACCAACTCCGGCTCCGAAGAATGCGAAAATCTTCGCAAGCCATGTCCACTTCTTACCCATTCCGTTTTCAATATAATAGAATGGTCCGCCGAGTACATGCCCGTCTTCGTCGATTGTGCGATATTTGATTGCCAGAAGACCTTCTGCGTATTTTGTCGCCATTCCAAAGAATGCCGCGATAACCATCCAGAACAACGCTCCCGGACCACCAAGTGCGATTGCTGTTGCAACACCTGTGATATTACCGGTTCCGATCGTTGCTGACAGAGCTGTACAAAGTGCCCCAAAGCTGGTCACTTCTCCGCTACCGTCTTCTTCATCTTTAAACATGAATTTGAAAGCTTTGCCAAGATGCCTGATCTGTACAAGACCAAGTCTAGCTGTTAGAAAGATACCTGTTGCCATGATGAGGCAGATTAACGGAAGCCCCCACACAGCATTGTCGATTGCAGTGATGATTTTGTCGATTTGTGCAAACATTTCTTTATTCCTCCATCCTTTTGCCTGAGAGACTCGCGGCATGTAACTGCATCCATGACCGCTTACACCTTCGGCGCTCTTTTTAAAGAGACTCTCCTGAGTATTGTTGTCATTTACGTCAGATGTAAATGACAACAAATTTTTCTCTTTCGTGCTTTAACACGATAGAAGTAAGAATAGCACTATGTTATAAGAAATGCAATATATTTCCGGCAGTTTTTTCAATTAAGATTACTAATATTCATTAATAAGATACTATTGTTTACTCTGCCAGCTCTTTTCCTGCTTCTTTAAGTTCCTCAAGCACATCATCTTCCGGGGCATCGTTTGCAATGATTCCTTCTTCACGAATCAACTGAGCTCCGGCATTTTTCATGCGATCTGCCCAATCTCTCATCCATTCTCCGTCTCCCCATCCATAAGAACCAAACAAAAGAATCTTCTTTCCTGAAACAAGAGATTCCAATTCTTCTACAAATGGCTCCATCTCAGATTCTTCGAGCACCTCGGCCCCCATCGCCGGGCATCCAAGCGCTAACGCATCTACCGCCGCCACTATTTTTGCATCTGCATTTCCTACTTCCAGAAGTTCTGCTTCCTGACCTGCCGCTTTGATTCCTTCGACAACCGCCTCTGCCATTGCCTGTGTATTACCGGTTCCACTCCAATATACAACTGATATACTCATTTTATAAATTCCTCCACTTTCTTTGATTCAATGCGATTTCACGGATGTTTTTCCCATCCAGATACTCATTTACCGCGCAATCTTTTGCTCGGTCATATTCATGAAAAATCATTCTCGCTTTTTCAGGATTACTATATACTTTCCAGTATCCTGTCATAATAAAATCTTTGCCATCTTTTTCAATAAAGCTCTGCACATCTGCCATCGGATATCCAAGAAAAGCTCCTATCTCATGTGGAAATCCATTTCCTTGTTTATCACAATCACAAACTCGCGTCGATAGATGTATCAACATTTCCTCAATGCTGCCTTTCTTATACCCATATTGTCTGATCAGTTTCCAAAGTTTCGACTGATTCATGTATTCTTCCAGTTCCTTGGGACGATAGAACAGGACAAGGCATTTTCCCTTGGAACAAGATAACTTATGAAAATTAATCTCCATCCCGGAAAACATTTCTTCTAGCTCAAAATATAATTCATTTTCCATTGAAATCAGACCAGATACTTTAAGCCCTTTCAAAAAAGGTGCACACTGTAATATAACCTGAAACCCAAGCCGCACCTTCCGGTCTTCATTCTTCAGATAATAGGATAATACTTCTGTCGGCATATCGTTCTCCTTAGCTCTATTTTGAGAATGGTTTTCATTCAAACAATATGTTAGCATAATTGAGAACTATTTTCAATACTGTTTTTGATAACTTTTCTCATTTTTCGGAAGTGTTCATTATTTTCCGAAGTTATGGTAATTCCGCATAAAAGTTTTTCAAATTTTAACACTTTTTTAGTTGTTACTAACATATCTTTGGTGTATAATGAATTTATAAATATTTGAGAGGTGAGAAATCTCAAACATTATACACACTTACATAAAGGAGAGATTCGCCATGGTAAATTTAATCACAGGCCCAAGAGGCAGCGGAAAAACACAGCAGATGATCGATCTTGCAAACGAGAAGGTTAAGACTTCTTCCGGTAACGTCGTATTTATTAAAAGGAGCAGCAAAGACACTTATTCTGTAGATTTCAATATCCGTGTCATCAAGATGGCTGATTATCCTGACATCCTTACCTTAGAAGAATTCGTAGGTTTCCTCTATGGTATGGCTGCTGGCAATCATGATATCGAAGCTGTTTTCATCGACAGTATCTTAAAGCAGGCTAATATCACATTAGAAAGTCTTCCGACATTCATCGAGAAATTAAATAAGATTTCCGAAGATGCCAAGATTGACTTCTACCTCAGCGTCAGCGCAGATAAGGCTGAGATCGCAGATGTTGACACACTTGGATGCACAGTTCTGTAAGAACATTACAAGTAAGATGCAGAAAGATTCAACTGATTTGGGTCTGAATTAAATATTTACAAGAATTAAAAAAGAAGTACAGCTTGTACCGACCTCCCAATCGTTAGATTTTTTGGTCTAACTTTTGGGGGCGGTACATTCTTCTACTTCTTTTTTTACTCTTTTCTCTTATTCTGTCTGTGCAGAATCTCCTGCCGTATCTTCTGTCTGTTCTTCTTTCTCAGCCTTTGTGCTGATCTGTTCACTCGATTTTCCATTCAGGGAAAGAACTGTATCCACCTGCTCCCCCTTCTTATACTCAACTGTAACTTCATCTCCGACATTAAACCGGATAATATCAATGAAATCTACAACAGATACATCAAAGATCTCATCCGAACCTTCGAGCATGATATAATAATGAGAATCACCATCTATAACGCCCTGGGCGATCTTTGTGATCTTAGCTGTCAGTGTCTCTACGGATCTTGTATCCTCAGCTTCTGTCTTGATCCCATTCTTATACATCAGATTGGTGTAAGAATCCTCACATTCACTGACCGTGTCTCCAATTGCAACGATCTGATATTTCTGTACATTTACCATCGCATACTTCTTCACCAGACCGGCATCATCCTTCAGTGCAATGAAATAGGTCGGTTCACCGGAAATATTTAAGAGCAGTGGGAATGTTGCCATATAGTGCAGATTCTGCACCTGTCCTTCTGCGGAAGACATCGCCGAACGCTCTGTTGCTCCTTCGATCTCATAGAACTTTGTCTCCATTGTTCTCTGATTCATCAGAACAAACCCTACATTCGACTGATCCCCGGTAATTGAAGTAACACCTGTATATACCCATACATCATCATCGATTGCAAGATAATTGTATCCGTCAGTTGTATTCAGACAATCTTTCTGTCCCAATACACTATTAAAAAAACCATGTTTCAATGTTCCGTGATAATTATAAAGCTCAACTAACAGATCTGCGGAATATACTCTGTCAACCCACTGTGGGACATCCTCCACTGCATAATCCTTCGTCTCCCCTGTGATTGCATTGCAAAGTACAACTCTTCCGATTGTTGTTCCACCGAATAATCCGATATTGTACTTCTTCACCGGGCAAATCCAGTACGGAACCCCGTCTTCATCAATTTCAAAACTCAGATCACTAAAAATATAGGTCGGATAGTTAAATCTCAGATGACGGTAAATGTTTCTGTTAAAATGATCACTTGTCGTGTACTTCATCCCTTCACTCAGTTTTACGAGTTCCGTGTTCTGTGTTGCCATATCAATCTTGATATAGGCCGGGATTCCTTCTCTCATGTTCGTAAACCATTTGATCACGCTGGCATATTTCAAAGGAGAAACTCTCACCGGCTGATCCTGATAGTTAATCTGGGAATACAGTTCATCTACCTCGAACTGGGATACCATATCTACCATACTTCCCATCTTCCTGTCACCAAGAAGCTCTGCTGAATCCTTATCAAGCAATGGAATCTGATCAAAAGATAATTCTTCGATATCTTTCGTAAATTCTCCATTCTTCACCGTCAAAAGTTCCTGATACTTCTTCGCATTCACAATCGGAGAAGACAAAACTGTTCCTGCCACATATGCGATCACAAGTACCGCAAGGATTCCAAGAATCACCTTTAATCCCTTTGACTCTTTCCAGTCGTAACGGTTTAAATTTTTCTTTCTGATAAATACCACAGCTGCCAGAATGACCAACACCACAAGATACATCCAGAATTCCGATGCATGAATATTGATTGCCGGGAGTGTCACATAGTAATAGATTCCAATCAACAGAATCACTCCTATGACAGCTGTCACTTTCATTTTAAATTTGTTCATCTCACCTCTTCCTTTCTTCAACAAGGTTCTTTCATTTTACCATAGAACAAAGAATGTGCCAAGGCACATTCTTGCGTCTGTGGCAGTCGCTTGCGCCACCTAGCGGAGCGTTTTTATATATTAGGAAAGCTTTCTAATATATAAAAATAAAATGTGCGAAAAAATCTATTTCATTCCAATTTTTCCGCACATGATTAACAAAAATCGTCTAGAATCTTCTTCTCCAGAGTTCCGGAGAAAGAAGAAGCAGGTATGGGAAGATCTCTAATCTTCCAATCAGCATATCAAAGCAGAATACCAGCTTGGATAATGCTGAGAATGGGTGGAAATTCATCACCGGACCAACCTTTGAAATACCTGGTCCTACATTGCTCATCGTTGTGAGTACCCCACTAAATGTTGTCGCAAAATCAAAATTATCAATAGAAACAAGTAAAATTGATACGATCAGAATCATAATGTAACACGTCAGATAGAGATTTACATTCTTCAATGTATCCTGTCCGATTTTTTTGCCATTGACTTTGATGATTGTAACGGCGTTCGGATGTAACATCTTACGCACTTCTCTGCGGATTGATTTCACAATGATCAGCAAACGGCTTACTTTAATACCTCCTCCGGTGGATCCTGCACAGGCTCCCACAAACATAAGTGCCAATAATATTGATTTCGAGAGTTCCGGCCACTGGTCATAATCTGCGGTTGCAAATCCGGTTGTCGTAATGATCGAACCGACCTGGAAAGATGCATAACGGAATGCATGTGCAACCGTTCCATAAATCTTGAGGATATTTCCTGTGATTATAGCGATTGACACACCTACTATTCCAAGATATGCCCACAGCTCTTCATTTTTCAGAATGGATTTCCAGTCTTTGAGCAATATGAAAAAGTACAAGTTAAAGTTAATTCCAAACAAAATCATAAATACTGTGATCACACCATCAATATATGCACTGTCGTAGAAGCTGACGCTTGCAGCTCTATTAGAAAATCCTCCCGTTCCGGCAGTACTGAATGCATGTAAAAGTGCATCATACAGGTTCATTCCGCCAAAGAGCAGGAAAACCACTTCTGCTGCTGTCAGTACAAAGTACATTCCATACAAAATCCGTGCCGTATGTCTTGCCTTTGGTACAAGCTTATCTGCCTCCGGTCCCGGTACTTCCGCACGCATAAGCGGCATTGCATTCTCATCATCCAAAGATGTGATCATCATAACAAATACAAGTACTCCCATACCACCGATCCAGTGTGTAAAGCTTCGCCAGAAGGAAATTCCCATTGGCAGAGCCTCGATATCTACCAGGATTGTAGATCCGGTTGTTGTAAAACCGGAAATCGTCTCAAAAAGCGCATCAATATAATGTGGAATACTTCCCGAAATTACAAACGGAAGTGCTCCGAATGCGGACCATAAAATCCATGCAAGCCCAACAATAACAAAACCTTCTTTTCCGTAAATCTGCTTTGAAGCCGGAAGTTTCCTTCCAAACACCATATAAATTGCGAGCAGGATTGCTGCTACAATCAGAAAAGAAATTACGCTTTTTTCATGATATATAAGGGAAACCAACGCTGGGATCAGAAGAAGTAATCCTTCGACTCCCATCATTTTCCCCAAAATATATACTATCATCTTCTTATTCATCGCGCTGCACCTACATTAAAATATCTTTAATATCTTCAATCCGTTTTTCCATCGTGATAATGATCACATTATCTCCTACCTGAATACAATCCTCTCCGCTTGGAAGAATGATCTGACGTTTTCTTGCAATACATGCAATCAGATTATTCGGTTTCAACGAGAGATTCTTCAATGGAATTCCTGTATAATTTGTCTCAGCCTTAACAATAAATTCCAGTGCTTCAACTTTGTCATCAACCAATTGATACATTGTCTCAACATTCGCACTTCCCTGAGAGTTTTTACGCGCTCTGACATAACTCATGATTGCGTCTGCTGTAGCTGTTTTAACAGAAACAATACTATCAATTCCAAAGTCTTCTACCATACGTGCGCGTCTATCTTCATTGACTTTCGTAACAATTTTGTCCACATTCTGACTCTTTGCAAAAAGAGAAAGTATAATGTTCTCTTCATCCATCCCTGTCAGGGCAACAAATGCATCCGCTTCATCAATCCCTTCTTCTACAAGAAGGTCGTGATCTGTTGCATCTCCATTAATGATGGTTGCTTTTGGAAGTAATTCGCAAAGTTCTTCACATCTTTGGCGATTCTGTTCTATAATCTTCACCTGCATACCAAGTGTGCTAAGCTGAAGTGCAAGATAGTAACCAACTCTTCCGGCTCCACAAATAATGACTTTTTTGATTTTGTCCTTACGCTTTCCATTTGCTTTAAAAAATGCCTCTAAATCTTTATGAGATGCCGCAATATGCAGACGGTCTCCTGCACGCATCCTGTATTCTCCATCCGGAATCCGAACTTCATCTCCGTGTTCCACTGCACAGACAAGCAGACGGATCTGGAACCGGTTATACATTTCCGCAAGGCTTAACCCTGCCAGGCTACTTCCCTCCGCAACCGGTAATTCAATCAATTCTACACGTCCCTTTACAAAAGTCTCCACCTGACTCGCATCCGGGAAGAGCAGAAGTCTGCTAATCTCATCTGCCACGATAAGTTCCGGGTTTACAGCCATGCTAAGATGCAGATCTTCTTTCAGAAGTCCGATCTGACGATAATAAATCGGATTACGCACACGGGCAATCGTATGTCTTGCACCTAATTTTCTGGCGATCAGACAGCTTAACATATTGCATTCATCTGCTGATGTACAGGCAATCACCAGATCAGCATGCGCCACATCTGCCTGTTTAAGTACTTCTGCGTCTGCGCCATCTCCCGTCACGCAGGCGATATCCAGACGATCCATAGCAAATCTCAACTTATTCTCATTACTGTCAATCATTACAATGTCGTATTTCTCGGCGGAAAGTTGCTTGGCAAGCTTGTAACCAACCTTTCCGTCACCGATAATAATAATCCTCATTTTCTATCCCTCATATTATTATAATAATGTTATAACTGCTCTACACAGTCACTTTATGTCACTGTTCACAGGATTTCATAAACAATAACATACCTGTCCAATGTAGACAGGCAGATGAATTATAGCACCTTTGTTTTGAAAGTACAACCATATTCGCAAACTTGTGATTTTTTTGTGAAATACAATGTTACCGTTTTTTCTAAAACAAGCAATAAGAGCGTGCTATCCACTCCTTTTTATCAGCCGGATAACACACTCTTTATATTGCCTGAATCTTTAATTATGCTTCTTCTGCTCTTGCAGCAATTTCTTTCTCCTGTACATCAGATGGAGCCTGCTCATATCTTGCAAATGTATATTCGTAAGATCCTCTTCCACCTGTCATGGAGCGAAGTGTTGTGCAATAGCCAAACAGTCCTGTCATTGGAATATCTGCTTCAATAACCTGCTTCCCTCCGGCTACCGGTATCATGCCAAGCACACGTCCTCTGCGTTTGTTCAGGTCTCCCATGATATCTCCTGTGTAATCATCAGGAACTGTAACTTTCAGGGATGCGATTGGTTCAAGAAGTACCGGAGATGCCTCCATGAATCCTTTCTTGAATGCCTGGATCGTAGCTGTCTTAAATGCCATCTCTGAAGAGTCTACCGGATGATAGGATCCGTCGTATAAAGTAGCTTTCACACCAACTACCGGATATCCGGCAAGAGGTCCTTTCACTACAGATTCCTGCAGACCTTTCTCTACCGCCGGGAAATAGTTCTTCGGAACTGCTCCTCCAACAACACATTCTTCGAATACAAATGGAGTTTCGAGATCTCCTGATGGTTCGAATTTCATCTTAACATGTCCGTACTGTCCATGTCCGCCGCTCTGTTTCTTATACTTGGAATCAACGTCAGAATTCTTACGGATTGTCTCACGAAATGCAACTTTTGGTGTCTCCAGTGTGATCTCTACTTTATATCTTGCCGCCAGTTTACTTGCTACGATCTCAAGGTGCTGCTCACCCATTCCATAAAGAAGAGACTGTCTGTTCTCACTGTCATTCACAGCTTTCAATGTAACATCTTCTGCTGTCATTCTTGCAAGAGCCTGTGATACCTTATCTTCATCGCCTTTATTCTTTACGCGATACTTCATATATGTATATGGTACAGAATAATCTGTCTTTGCGTAAGATACCGGTGTTCCCTTTACAGAAAGAGTATCTCCTGTTCTTGTATTTGTCAGTTTACCGATTGCTCCGATATCGCCTGCAAAAAGCTCTGTCACTTCGCTCGGCTTGCTTCCACACATGGTATAAAGTTTACCTGGTTTCTCTTCTGCGTCTGTGTCTGCATTATAAAGTACATCATCTCCTTTAAGTACTCCGGAGCATACCTTTACAAAAGAGTATTTTCCAATAAATGGATCCACCATTGTCTTAAATACATACGCTGATTTTGCTTTTGCGAAATCATAATTCGCTTCAAAGATCTCGTTTGTTCTGCGGTTGATTCCTGCACAGGTTCTCTTATCCGGACTCGGGAAGAAACGAACAATATCTGAAAGCAGGTTGGCTACTCCCTGTGCCTGGACATTGGATCCCATCGCAACCGGTACGATATCTCCATCCATTACTTCTGTTCTCATGGCTGCACGGATCTCTTCTACAGAGAATTCCTCACCATTAAAATAGCGCTCCATAAACTCTTCACTTGTCTCTGCTACAGCTTCCATAAGAGAATCTCTCAAAATCTCAAGGTTCGGCATACAGTAATCCGGAATCTCGCACTCTTCTCTCTGTCCAATGCCTGTATATCTTCTTCCGGCATTCTTAATAATATTAATGTATCCTACAAGTTTCTCGTTCTCACGGATCGGCTGGAAATGTGGTGCGATTTTCTTTCCATATCTCTCTGTCAGATCTGCTACTACCTGACGGAAACTTGCATCATCCACATCCATCTCTGTCACATAGATCATTCTCGGCAGATTATATTTGTCACAAAGCTCCCATGCTTTTTCCGTTCCAACCTGTACTCCTGCCTTACCAGATACTACGATAACCGCTGCATCTGCTGCACTGACTGCCTCTTCTACTTCTCCGACAAAATCAAAATATCCCGGTGTGTCAAGAATATTGATCTTCGCTTTCTCCCACTCGATCGGTACCAGACTTGTGCTGATTGAAAATCCTCGTTTCTGCTCCTCTTTATCAAAATCGCTCACCGTATTGGATTCGGAAATCTTTCCCATACGATTCGTTGCACCTGATACGTAGAGCATCGCCTCTACAAGACTTGTCTTTCCGCTTCCACCATGACCAAGTAATACCACATTTCTGATTTCGTCTGTTCTGTAAACCTTCATACTGCTGCCTCCTTGTTATGTAGCTATTATGTACATCATTTTCTGTCGTTGATATACATGCCATGGGTATATTGTACTAAATATTCAGATTAATTACAACTATTTTTTACATTTTATACAATTTTAACTTTTATCCACAAAATTATCTGGTCAAAGATTAGAACCAGAGGCATTTGTGAATAACAATTTACTTTTACAGAGCAAAGTGTTAAAATACGAATATATGTTTCTTACTGATTTAAGATTTCTGAACAGTAAGATATGTTTTGCACAACAACAGAAAGGATTTTACAACTATGAATGCTAAAAAAATTGGATTTATCGGACTTGGACTTATCGGCGGCTCTATTGCGAAGGCAATCCGCCAGTATTATCCGGATTACGACATCATCGCATTCGATAAAAATAAAGAATCCCTTGCACTGGCAATTCAGGAAGGCACGATTCATACTTCCTGTTCATCCATTGATGACAATTTCAGGGGATGTAACTACATTTTCCTCTGTGCACCGGTCACTTACAATGCAGCCTATCTTTCCCAGCTGAAAGATCTCCTGGATGAAAACTGTATTCTCACAGATGTCGGAAGCGTGAAGACTTCCATCCACGAAGAGGTAATCCGTCTGGGAATGGAAGCGAATTTCATTGGCGGACATCCGATGGCTGGTTCTGAGAAGAGCGGATTTATGAATTCCAAAGCTCATTTGATTGAAAATGCATACTATATCCTGACTCCTTCTGCTAAAGTAGCGGAAGAAAAAGTGGATGCTTACAAAGACTTTGTTTCATCATTAAAAGCTCTTCCTGTTATTTTGGATTACCACGAGCATGATCATATTACCGGAACGATCAGCCACCTGCCGCATATTATTGCATCCACACTTGTGAATTTTGTACATGATACGGATTCGAAGGAAGGGATGATGAAATCGTTGGCCGCAGGGGGATTTAAAGATATTACGAGAATTGCTTCTTCCTCCCCGGTCATGTGGCAGCAGATCTGTCTGAAAAACAGTGAGAACATCTCCCAGATCTTAGGTGAATATATTGAAGCTCTTTCACATGCAAAGGATCTTGTGGATGAAGGAAATGAACCTGCCCTGTACGCTCTGTTTGAGAATTCCAAAGATTACAGGAACTCCATGCCGAACGGATCTGCAGGACCGATCAAAAAGCAGTTTGCACTTTATTGTGATATCATCGATGAAACAGGTGGAATTGCTACGATTGCCACAATTCTTGCAAGTAATAACATCAGTATCAAGAATATCGGAATCATCCACAACCGTGAATTCGAGGAAGGAGTTCTTCGTATTGAATTTTATGATGAAGATTCTGCAAACAGAGCTTCTGTACTTTTGCAGAAATACCGCTATGTCATCTATGAAGTCTGATAGCAGAAATGAGGAATAAGATTATGGAATTATGTAATATTACAGGATTAAAAGGAAAAGTTACAATACCGGGAGACAAATCCATCTCCCACCGCTGCATTATGTTCGGCTCGATTGCAAACGGAACAACGCAGATCCACAACTTTCTCTCTGGTGCCGACTGTCTCGCGACTATCCGTTGTTTCAGAGAGCTTGGTATTGAGATTGAAGTTGAGAGCGATTATTCTTCCGTTATCGTACACGGAAAGGGATTGCATGGACTGAGTGCTCCGGAGAAGATCCTTGATGTGGAAAACAGCGGAACAACAACGAGACTGATTTCCGGTATTCTCGCCGGACAGCCGTTTGACTCTAAATTGTCCGGAGATGAATCACTGAACTCCCGCCCAATGAAAAGAATCATTGAACCATTGACACAGATGGGCGCACATATTTCCAGTATTCTCCGCAATGGATGTGCCCCGCTTTATATTACCCCTGCGCAGCTTCATGGAATCCATTATGATTCGCCGGTTGCCAGTGCGCAGGTAAAATCTTGTCTGCTGCTCGCCGGTCTTTACGCAGATGGAGAGACCTCTGTCACAGAACCGAGTCTTTCCAGAAACCATACAGAATTAATGCTGAAAGAATTCGGTGCAAATATCCGCTCTACTTTTGAGATTGGTTCTTCCAAAGCAACCGCTATCATCCGTCCTTGTGAAGAACTTTACGGACAGAAAATCACAGTTCCGGGAGACATCTCTTCCGCTGCTTATTTCATTGCTGCCGGACTGATCGTCCCTGATTCTGAAATTCTTGTAGAAAATGTAGGAATCAACCCGACACGTGCAGGAATCTTGAGAGTATGTGAAGATATGGGTGGTGATATCACCCTCCTTAACGAACGTACAGAAGGTGGGGAAAGAATTGCAGATGTTCTTGTCCGCACAAGTAGACTGCATGGAACTACAATCGAAGGGGACATCATCCCAACTTTGATCGATGAGATTCCGGTTATTGCGGTCATGGCAGCTGTAGCAGAAGGAACAACCGTAATCAAAGATGCTGCTGAACTGAAAGTCAAGGAAACAGATCGTATTGAGACTGTAACAGATAATCTGAAAGCAATGGGCTGTGATGTAACACCTACTGAAGACGGAATGATCATCAATGGCGGAAGACCTCTTCATGGTGCTTCTATTCATACTTTGTTAGACCACAGAATTGCAATGGCATTCAGTATTGCTGCACTTGTTGCAGAAGGTACTACAAAGATTCTTGACAGTAAATGCGTAGATGTGTCTTACCCAACATTTTATGACACCTTTGAGCAACTGCTCTAAAAGAGTTGCTCAGACATTTTTCAACCACAAAGAGCTGAACAGAAGTTTTCAATATACTTCTGTCCAGCTCTTGATTTTTTCTATTTTTATTTTGATATCTTTCTGACGTCATTCAATCCCATTTACAGGAATGCATATTTCAAAACAAACAGAATTGCTAAAATATACATCAGAAGACTTAGTTTCTTCTCTTTTGCTTTTCCTGTTAACAGATTCAGAACCACATATGTGATGATTCCCATTGAGATTCCTTCTGAAATACTATAGAAGAATGGCATTGCAATGATACATACATAGCAAGGAATTGCTTCTGACAAATCATTGAAATCAATGTTTGTAATATTCGTCAGCATGTAAAGTCCTACAATGATCAGTGCCGGTGCTGTAGCAAATGCCGGAATTGCAAGGAAAATTGGTGACAGGAACAATGCAAGACCAAACAAGATTGCTGTTGTCACTGCTGTAAGACCTGTTCTTCCTCCCTCAGATACTCCTGAAGCACTCTCTACGAATGTTGTAGTTGTTGATGTTCCAAGAACAGCTCCCGCTGTTGTTGCAAGTGCATCTGCAAGAAGCGCTCCTTTGATCTTTGGAAGTTTTCCTTCTTCGTCAAGCATTCCTGCCTTTGAAGAAACTCCTACAAGTGTTCCGATCGTATCAAACAGATCGACAAATAAGAACGCACAAAGGATTACAACAAAGTCCAAAGTAAAGATTCCCTTAAACTGAAGTTTACAGAAAATCGGTGTAATACTTGGAATAGATAATCCGTGACTGAAATCCGGAAGCAGGCTGAAGCATCCAACTTCTGCATTCGGAACATAAATTCCTGCGAACTGACAAACAATACCGATTGCCCATGTGATCAAAATACCCCAAAGAATATTTCCTTTCACATTCTTGATTACAAGAATTCCAGTGATCAAAATTCCAACAAGCGCAAGAATAACTGTGATTCCGATATCGTTCATTGTTGCACTCACACCATTCAGCTGATTATATCCATCTAAAGAGAACAATTCAACTAATGTAGCACCACCCATAACGATATGTGCATTCTGGAGACCTACAAATGCGATAAATAATCCGATTCCTACACTAACTGCAGATTTCAGATTCTTCGGAATTGCATTAAAGATTGCCTCACGTACATTTGTTACAGACAGAAGGATAAAGATAATACCTTCTGCAAATACTGCAGTCAATGCATATTCCCAACTGTATCCCATACCGATAACAACTGTATAGGCAAAGTATGCATTCAGTCCCATTCCCGGTGCCAGTGCAAATGGATAATTCGCAAGTGCAGCCATGAGAAGTGTTCCTATAAATGCAGCTAATGCTGTTGCAGTAAATACTGCACCTGAATCCATTCCTGCTGCTGACAGGATACTCGGATTCACCGCCAGGATATACGCCATAGTCATGAATGTCGTAATTCCGGCAAGAATTTCAGTTTTTACATCTGTTTTGTTTTCAGAAAGCTTAAATATTTTTTCTAACATTTCGCCCTCTCCTTTCCCTCTAGGTCCTTTTTATAACCTCGGTTATTGTAACATATTTCTTCACACTTTACATCCAAAAGGCTTATCACCTTTTATGATAACTGGTAATAAGCCTTTTTAATAATTCGATTAATTCTCATTTTCATTCAATTCAGCAAGCATCTCACAAACTCTTTTTCCATTGATAGGATGGCGCTTATACGGAGCGATCTCTCCCAACGGTTCCAGCACGAATTTTCTCTTGTGCATCTCTACATGCGGAATACACAGATCCGCCTCTTCAAGAACAAGATCGTCATAAAAAATAATATCCAGATCTAATGTTCTCGGACCCCAGTGAATGATTCGCTCTCTTCCTGCTTCTTTCTCAATTCTGTTCAATTCAGCTAAAAGCTCATATGGATAAAGCAGCGTGTGAAGTTTCAGACAGCCGTTCAGGAAATCCGGCTGATCTGTCACTCCGTAGGGAGGTGTCACAAGATATTCAGATACGACCTCAACTTTACTTGTCGGAAGTTCATTCAATGCCTTTACTGCATTATCCAGATACATCTTACTGTCCCCAATGTTAGATCCTAACGCAATGTATACTGTGTGCCAGCCACGCCCTATCTTCACGCTGACTGTTTTTAACGGAAGTCTTACAGGCGCCCATGGTTTCTTGATCTCTATAGATATTTTTTCTATTCTGTCCCACTCAAGAAGCAACGCTTCAGCCAGTTCTTCCGCTGCACGTTCTAATAACTGATAGGTATTTTTCTGTAAAAACTCAGTAATGAATGCACTAACTTCTCCGTAGTGAATGGACGCTGTCAGATCATCTGTTTTCCCGGCTTTTCTTGTGTCTGTAAAAAGCACTGCTGAAACAACAAACTTCTGTCCTAACGTATTCTCCTCCGGAAATACACCGTGGTTTGCAAACACTTCCAGATCTTCAATTCTGATTTCGTCGAACTTCTTCTGCATCTGTCCTCTATACCTCATGTTCTCTCATCAACGCTCTTGTCATACGGATTGTTCTCTTATTCTTCTCCACATCATGAACACGGACAAATGCACAACCCTTCTGCACTCCGTAAACTGTTGTAACCATCGTTCCCTCTTCACGTTCTTCTACCGGAAGATCCAGTGTCAGACCGATCACTGATTTTCTTGAAGTTCCAAGAAGTACCGGATATCCAAGTTCTTTCATTATTTCAAGTTTATCAATAATTTCGAGATTCATCTCGTATGTCTTGCCAAATCCAACGCCTGGATCAAGAATGATCCTATCATCTGCAATCCCCGCGTCCTTCGCAATCTTCACACATTCTTTCATGTCATCCATAAAGTCTGCAAGGAAATTCTGATAATCTGTATTCTCACGATTATGCATCAGACAACACGCTACTCCTGTTTTTGCTATCAATCCTGCCATCTTAGAATCGTATTTTAATCCCCAGATATCATTCACAAGATCCGCACCTGCTTCAATTGCCGCTGCTGCAACTGCACTTTTATAAGTATCAATCGATACCGGAATATCAAATTCTTCTTTGAGTTTTCGGATTACTGGAACAACACGCGCAATTTCTTCCTCTTCTGTAATCTGTACATGTCCCGGACGAGTTGATTCTCCACCGACATCAATGATGTCCACACCTTCCTGAATCATCTGCTTCGCATGTTCGATTGCACGATCCAATCCGTCGTATCTTCCTCCGTCAGAAAAGGAATCCGGTGTTACATTCAGAATTCCCATGATATAGGTATTTTTCTTCAGGTCAAATTCTTTTCCGCCAATTCTCATATCTCTATCTCCATATTCTTCTCTTCTTCCGTCCAGTTACACTGTTTCTGTGCCGGGCAGGAATGGCACATACGCGAGCATTTGTCACTATCATAAAACAATTCTTCAATTGGTTCCATTCCCTCATGTTTTCTACGATGACCACGGATAGCCAAAAGAATCTGCTGCTGTTCCTCTTCTGTAAACTGTGCATCTTCAGGTAATGTTGTTAAAATCTCTTTTGCAATCTTTTCCCCAGCTACTTCATGTGGAATTGTCCATTTATATTGAAATGATTTTCCAATGTCATGAAGTACTGCTGCCGTATAGATCACATCTTTCTCAAACCCAAGGTTCTCTTCCAGATTTTTAATATATGCGATCCTTGCTACATCCAGAAGATGTGTCATCTGATGACAGCAAAAGATACGCTCCTTCTCTAACCGCTTGATTCTTCCATAATAATCCTGATAGATCCAGTGATGGACCACTTCATTTAACCGATGCATATTTTTCTGTTTCAAGTCTGTTCACTTCTTTTCCTTTACGTATTCTTTATCTTCCAAGCATACGGAAGAATCTTTCTTCTAATGTCGGGTCTGTCTCAAACACACCTCTTCTTGCCAATGTAACTGTCTGGCTTCCCGGTTTCTTGATTCCACGCATTGTCATACACATATGCTCTGCTTCCACCATAACCAAAGCACCTTTCGGCTGCATATACTCCATCAATGCATCTGCAATCTGTCCTGTCAGCTGCTCCTGGAGCTGAAGTCTTCTTGCAAATACTTCTACCGTACGCGCCAGCTTACTCAGTCCTACCACCTTACCATCCGGAATATAGGCAATATGGGCTTTTCCATAAAAAGGCAGTAAATGATGCTCACAGGTTGAATAGAATGTAATATCTTTCTCTATCACCATCTCACTGCTTTCTACCGTAAATGTCTTCATAAGATGAACTCCCGCATCTTCTTCCATTCCACCATATATCTCTTCATACATTCTGGCGATCCTGTCAGGTGTATCTATAAGACCTTCGCGGTTCACATCTTCACCGATTCCTTCCAACAAAAGACGGACTGCCTGTTCTACTTTTTCATGATCTATCATTTTATATTTCTCTCCTATATCTCACTGCCGGTTATTCAACACGATCCGCTGAACCTCTCCAAGATAAGACAGGGATCCGCATGCAAGAATCACAGTTTTCTGCGCAATATCCTTGCCTTGGGTCATTGCCTCTTTCCTTGCATCCTCAACAGCTGTTTCGATGGTCTGTTCAGCTTTCACTTTCTGACAATGTTTCTTCACTACTTCTGCCAGCTTTTCTGCCGGAAGCGTCCTCTCCTTATTTGGAAGACTAACAGTATATATACTTTCTGCCAACGGGCAAAGAATAGATGTGATTTTCTCATATTCTTTATCTTTAAAGACTCCCATGATAAAGATTTTCTTATAATCCGAAAAATAACGTTCTACCGTCACTTTCAGCTTTAATGCTGCGTCTTCATTATGCGCTCCGTCTACGAAAAATAACGGGGACTCTGACAGGCAGGTAAATCGTCCTGTCCATCTCGTCTTTGAAAGCCCCTCTCGCACCTGCGCTTCTGTAATTCGATACCCCAATCTGTTCAGACAGCGGATAACTTCGAGCGCTGTTGCAAGATTCTCTCTCTGGCACTGGCCTGCAAGCGGACTATGCATCTTTTCATATTCTTTATAAGAAAATGTAATTCCGTGGTAGGAATCTTCAAAAATCATCATCGGTTCAGGCTGCGCTTCTGTGAAAGGACATCCTTTTTCTTCTGCAGTTTTTTTCAGAATCTCCCGGACATTTTCTTTCTGCTTCGCAGATACTACTGCACATCCCGGCTTAATGATTCCAGCCTTGTTCTGCGCAATCTCTTCCAACGAATCTCCGATCACACCAAGATGATCCACACTGATCGTTGCAAATGCTGCACACACCGGTGCTCCGATGATGTTCGTCGCATCCAGAATTCCTCCAAGACCGGACTCCAGTACGACCAGATCACATTTTTTCTTCTTAAAATACAGAAAAGCTATTGCCGTTTCTGCTTCAAAGACTGTCGGAGATTCCTCTCCGGCCGCCTCCATCCGGGCAATAGCTTCTTTTACATTCTCTGTCAATTCTGCAAATTCATCTTCCGGAATCCATGTTCCGTCAATCTGAATCCGCTCCAGATAAGAGATTACTGTCGGTGAGACATAGCGCCCGGTTCTGTATCCTGCCTCACTTAATATTGTTGAAGTGTATGCAAGCACAGATCCCTTGCCATTCGTTCCTGCAATGTGTATAAACTTTAAGTCATCCTGTGGATTCCCAAGCTCACGCAACAGACCTCGAATCGTATCTAAGCCAAGTACACTTCCGTATTTCGACATCTCGTCCAAATATACCCTTGCTTCTTTATAGGTCACGTTTTGTTCCCTCTCTATTCTTTTTTCTAATCAAACAGTCTTATAATACCACTATTCTATCTTTCTAACAAGTTCTAACAAAGTTTTTTTGCATCTGTTTTACATCTGATATAATAAAGCATTGCAAATACATGCGGCAATATTGCTTCCGCCTTTTCTTCCCCGTGCCACGATCGACGGTGTATCTTCCAGACTTAAGATCAGTTCCTTTGACTGCACGACATTTACAAACCCTACCGGAACTGCAATGATTAATTCCGGATTAATCTTTCCTTCTTTGATCAACTCATAAAGCCGTACTAAAGCTGTCGGTGCATTTCCAACTGCAAAGATAGCCTCTCTTCCCAGTGCAGCTGCCTTATCCATACTTGCCACCGCTCTTGTTGTGCCATTCTTTTTCGCCATCTCTGCCACATCTTCATCCGACATAAAACAAAGCACTTCACTGCCATACTCTGCCAGACGTTTCTTATTAATTCCTGCTTTTCCCATCTGTGTATCTGTGATAATCGGCACACCTCTGCGGATAGCATCCTTTGCTTTCTCCACAACACCTTCTGTAAAAACAAGACTGTCCGCATACTCAAAATCAGCGCTTGTGTGAATACAGCGTTTCACGATCAGTTCTGTCTCCGGACAGAGAATCTTTCCCATCTCTTTTAATTCTTCTGTTATAATCTCAAAACTTCTCTTCTCTATCTCTGAAGGAAGTACCTGTTCTATTTCTGAAAGCATCCCTAATTTCCTTTCACTTTATTCTCTGCGGAATCCCACACACAACACGTTCTACACAATCTGCCTGTTCTGCAAGTTCTGTCATGACACGCCCGTGAAATTCCCTGTATTCTCTTTCAAAATCATCAACGGGTACAAGACCATATCCGATTTCGTCACTAATTAGTAATTGTAGATTTTCATTCTTCTCTAGTGTCGTCAGCAACGCTTCCTTTGTTCTTCCTTCCAAAAGCCAGCGTCTTGTAAATGAATGGAATTTATTAATTGCCACACAATTTTCAATCTCATCCAGCGGACAATTGAATCCGTCTGTCAGCTCAAGTCCCGGATAAATTTTCGTTGCATACTGTGCTTTTCCCTGGAATGCACCACCTATAATTATATGAGCTCTATTTTCTTTCTGACACATCACCGACTCTCCTGATTTGTTACTCTCCACGCCAGGTTTTTCTGTTCTATTGACTAGCGTATCCGGTTTCTTTTTCTGCTGTGTAATTCCATAAATAACTTCTGTCACCTGATCTGCCATCGCTGCAATTTCACGGTTGATCCTGCCAAGAATCCTTTTGTATTCTTTCATCTCCGGCGAATCCGGAACCGATTCGGAAAACACTTCATTTGTCACGATCACCAGATTCGAACACTGTTGATTCAATTCTCGGATCCCTTCCAGAATGGCTTGATCTGCATGACATCCTGCACCGGATTCCATATACATTTCATTTGCCACGAGATTCGACATACATTCGAGAAGCACATCTGAGCCTTGTAATGATCCCTCTTCCAAATGTAGCTTAAGTCCTGTATACCACTCTAATGTCTCAAACCCTTTTCCTTTACGAAGCATCCGATGTCTCTCAATCTTCTTTTCTGTCTCTTCCCCATAAGGATACATGGTTGCAATATAAAAGAGAGGCTTCGGATCCTGCCTGTTCCATTCACAGATCCGGCTTTCCGCATAAGCTGATTTTCCGCTTCCGCTGCCTCCTGTTACTAACTCAAGCATTCTCCTTCACCTCTCCCTGAATTTATCAATTCAACCTGATCATAAACAAAGTATAGCATATAACAAACTTGATGTGGGATTAAATTTCTTATAGTTCTATTACATCCAGATCATCCGGCACAAACAGATTTCCATCATAATAAACTTTGCCTTCTTCCAGATACAACTCCTGTCTGTGTTCAATATTCTTATCTTCTGTATGATACAGAATCAGATTCTCCACATTCAGGTCTGATGCCATCTCACATGCATCTTTTACTGTGGAGTGATGCTTCTCATATGGCTTGAATTCATCCGCCTGTCCGTAGAGACAGAATGCCTCATGCAAGAGCCATGTACTGTTCTCAGCATATTTCTGCTCCAGTTCATTGTACGGCTCATCTCCGCAACAGGTCAGTTTCTCATCCTCATCTAACTGCATACAAAATCCAAACTGTTTTGCCTTTGTAGAATGAATATCGAAAAATGTTACTTTCTTTCCAATAATCTCACGTTCTTCTCCATCTTCTACTACGACCATGTGAAGACGATCATCTATATATTTCATCTCCTTCGCCGAAAGAACTTCACCTGCCATCTCTTTCAGAATACGGATTACTTCTTCGTGTCCGTAAATTGTAGCTTCTCCTTCGTATTTTCCTCTATTCATATTCTGAAGAATCATACGCATCATCCAGATAATTCCAAGAAGATGGTCGATATGCTTGTGTGTCACAAAAATATCTCTCATATCCATCCAGTTAAGTCCTGCTGCTTTTAACTGATGAAGAATCGTATTTCCGCCACCACCGTCTACCATAAAATGACGGTCGTCATCACTGATCACAAAGCATGTGTTATAACACTCCGTAACGGTTGCATTTCCTGTTCCAAGTATTGTAAGCTTCACTTTTTTCTCCTTTTTGTCTGACCTGACAGTTATTTTCCAAATCTAAATTCTTCATAATCTTCCGGCAGGAATCTATGGTAAATGATATGGCATCCTTCATCTTTAAAGCAATACCGGTAAGTATCCTCCGGATCATTTTCAAAGCAGATCATATAATCAAATTCATCGCTGTGCATCTCTTCGATCGTAATCTGATCCGAATGCTGACGGAACAGTTCAAAGATATCTTGCATCTTGCAGCCATGATGAGAGATCAACCCAATCAGGTCTTTGATGAATTCATTCTCTTTCATATTATTGTGTACATATTCTGCACCTTCCTCCGGAATATGAAAACAGAACCGCTCCCCCTTATTTGTCACTTCAACACTTCCAAGCTTCCCTTCTTCATACTCAGAAAACCGGCTCAATTTTTCCTGCATTCCTGTCTCATCCACATCTAACTGAAAGAAATGATTCAGAGAACTCAGCGGATAATACAGACGAATCTTCTCCTTACGGTAGCCCAGCTTCGCCTGTTCTTCCTTTATTACATCTATAATATTTTTCTCAAGTCTTGCAAAATCCATGATTTTATAATCCTTTTCATCTGAAATATATTTGGCTTCAAACAGTTTCTATTCTTTTTCTTCCGGTCTTTTATTATAGAAGAACATCCATGCCGCCATTGTGAGAATGATCACATATCCAAGCACACTGTACTTGTCCGGAACCTGTCCGAAAAGAAAATATCCGAGAATCGTAGAGAAAATAATCTGAGAATAATCATAGATTGATATCTCTTTCGCAGGTGCATGATAATATGCTGCGGTAATTCCAAATTGTCCTCCTGCTGCCGCAAGTCCGGCACCAAACAGTGCCAGAATCTGCGCTCCTGTCATTGGATGGAAATTAAATAACAGATACGGAAGTGTCACGATGCAGGAAAACCCTGAGAAAAACAGAACAACAGAGCTTCCTTTCTGACCTCTCTGACCAAGAATCCTTACCATTGCATACGCAATACCGGCACCGATTCCCCCACATAGACCGATCACTGACGGAAAGAGTTCCATATTTGTAAAGGTTGGCTTAATGATAAACAGGCTTCCGATAAATGCAACAAAAATTGCAATTGCCTGCGCCGGTTTTAATTTCTCTTTCAACAGAAGAAACGAAAATAAAATAACAAAAAACGGAGACATTTTGTTCAGCATAGATGCATCTGAAAGTACCAGATGATCTACTGCATAAAAATTACAAAGGATTCCCAGCGTGCCAAATGTTGCACGCAAAACCATATAACCTAAGTTTCCCTTCTTGATTTCAAATCCGTCACCACTTCGCACAATCATTATAAGTGCAACAAAGAATGCAACCAGATTTCGGAAAAAGCTTTTCTGTATGGACGGCACATCCCCCGCAAGCCTGACACAGGCACCCATTAACGCAAATGAAAATGCCGACAATATAATAAAGCAAATTCCTTTATTTCTGGAACTCATAATTTCTAACCCCTTTTCTCTTATTACAAAACTACAATTTCAAACAAATTCCATCTCCTATTAGTATAATTTTCGTCTTACAAACTGTCAATCCAAAATATTGTAACTGTTCAGAGCCAAGCAAAATTTCAAAAAAGGTATAAAATACTTGCATTTTTTAAACTGTTTTTGAAATTTTATTTGGCGGATACGCCAACCTCCAAAATGCGTAGTATTTTGGAGGTTAGCTCTGAACAGTTACAAATTATTTACAGAACAATATCATCCATCTTCTCAAATCCATTCATGGAATAAGATTCTATCATATTTCCGCTTACAAGATAGAATACGTCACCAATATACAGTCCTCTGCTGCCTTCATATCCGCTCAGCTGTCTGCTCATGACTTCTTTGAATCCTTCTGCCTCATCATACGTATACAACTGATAAGTCACTCCATCATGATAGGTAACAAACCCGAACAGATTCTTCTGAACATCTACAAATACACCTTTATAATTGTATCCTACATCTGTGCCATAGCTTTCTTCAATTGTATACTTATTTTCCTCTGTTACATTGGATGGATCTGTAACATTAAACATCGAAAGTTTCACACCTTCTGTTGTAAATCCATCTTCACTTACATCCATCCCGATGCCAAGCAGTTTTCCGTCTCCATATGGATGCAGATATTCGGAAAATCCAGGAATCTTAAGCTCTCCAAGAATCTTCGGATTCTCCGGATCTGAAAGGTCTACCGAGAACAATGGATCCACCTGACGGTAAGTAACGAAATATCCTGTATCTCCCATAAATCTTGCGGAATAGATTGTTTCATCCTTTGCCAGATTGTGAATGGAGCCAATGATCTCCAGTTTGTCATTCAGTACATAAAGTGAATTTGTACCAGGTACCGCATCCTTAACATTTTCAGCAACGGCTTTTTCAGTCTTATCTGCCGTCTCATTTAATGGCATAATATCATCATTCGAATAAATCTCATCGATTGTTGTAACTAATCTAAGGTTTCCTTCATACTCATCAATGCTGAAAGAATCGTTCAGCATTCCTTTGATCTTCGTCTGAGCAACACCAACAAGCTTTCCATCTGTATAAGAAATCTTGCGGATCAATGTTCTGCTCACATCTGAATCTTCATAATAATTACTTGTAATATAAATATTATTTTCGCTTACATAACACACATCCGAATAACCAAAAACAGCCTTACTGTCTGTTTTTTCTGATGGATTATCTAATGAAAATGCTGTAATGATCGTATATTCATTTCCTTCTGCTTCCTGTGGCATATAAATATTTTCTGCTTCAATAGATTTTCCCTGCACTTCCGGAATATACCACAGATCTCTTGCTGTAACATTGTCTTCGTAAGGATGGAACTGACTAAGCACATAGACATATCCATCAACAATCCTGGATGTATTATATCCTCCGCTCTGTTCCATGTTACCGATCTCTTTCGGATTTGACGGGTCACTGATGTCATATACCTGGACATACGTATTGTTCTCATAATATCCATCATAAGCTTCTGAATCCTCTGAATTTCCGACTTGTCTTCCTAACGTACCGAACAGAACTAATTTATCATCCTGTACATAAATGTCTTCTACATAGCGTTCTGCATCCTGTTCGATCGAGGCCAGCTTTTCCATGGACCCATTGTCAATAGCTGTGATTGTCACAACACTCCGACACAGTGTATAAATGTTTTTTCCATCGGTTTTGACAATATCGGCTTCCCCCACGCCGTTCTCACGGAGATTCGTATCTGAATAAGCTCCGGTATCACTAACATTACTACTTTCTGCTGATGCTGCGTCTGATGAAGATGCACTTTCATACATTCCAATGGCCATACTGTTGTTGTCCCGTGCCATCTGCTTATTGTACTCTTTGATACATTTTTTAATTTCTTTATAATCTTTCGCTGTTATAAGTGTCTGGGTTGTCTCTTTCTGATCTGCTGCTGATGCGATAGTCGCTGCATCTAATGTTTTGTTGTTTCCTTTGTTGATCTGCTTGATTCCAACTGTCGCTCCAACTATCACACAGACACATGCCGCCGCTGCGATCGGAACGATACGTTTCCAGTTCTTTTTGTTCTTTTTCGTTTTTGATCCCTGCTGCTTTTCTTCCTGTCTTGCCTGAAGCATTTTCTGAATTGCCTCCGGCTCCAGTGAGTCCGGAAGGATCACATCATCTGCCATCTGTCTCAAATCTTGTTCTAAACGCTTTTCATTCTCAATCTTCTTATTGTTCTTTTCTCTATTTTCTTCCATCTTTTCCGCCTCCTTCTTCTATTTTTTTCAACTCCAGCTCTTATAGATCATCCTGCTTCCAACATCTTACGCATCTTCCCAAGTGCCCTGCTTTTCTTTGATCGAACCGTTGCTGCATTCATCTCAAGCATCTGCGCAATTTCCTCACTTCCATATCCAGCGAATACAGAATACGAAAGGATCATACGCTCTTCTTCCTCAAGCCTTGCGAATGCCTCCTTCACATCAAAATGTTGCTCATAGTCCGGTTCGTGTCCAGCCTCTGGTGTCTCTTCCTCTGACACATGATTTCCACGCTTTCCCAACATTTTTCTGCATTGATTTCCTAAAATTGTAAAGATCCAGCTTTTAAAACTACTCTCATTCTTGAGCTTCGCAATATTTTCAAATGCAGATATAACGGTCTCACTTACCGCGTCTTCTGCATCTTCTGTATGCTTCATCATATATAATGCGAATTTATACATTTCCTTGCAAACGCCGGCATATAACAGGGAAAATGCTTTCGTATCTCCATTCTTGGCCTTGCGAACCAATTCCTCTTTGAATTGTATTTCCCTTGAATTTTCTTTATCCTTCATTCGTTCCCTCCTCTCGAATCCTCTTTTTCATTTGAAGATTCTTATAACCATTTTTATGAATCACCTGTATTGGTTCATGAAGTCTATGAATAGTTTCACATTATCTTTATTATAGGTTATATACACTAGAGTCTACAAATAGAAAAACTGTTGCAGATGAAAACTAAGAATTTCTTAATAAAAAGACAGCGAGATACAGGTCTTTTCCATATCTCGCTGTCTTTGGATGATTATTCACTCCTAAAGTGTTAACATATTTTTACTTCATCAATAAGGCTTTTCCTATTAATTCTGCACACTTTTTCAGTTCTGCTTCTGTATGGCTGGACATAAGCGCGACTCTAAGCCTTGCTGCTCCTTTAGCAACAGTTGGATAACGTATCGCTGATATAAAATATCCATTCTCATGAAGATAGTTGGAAACTGTCAGTGCATTTTCCTCATCACCAATAATAACAGGAATTATGGCAGTTTCAGATTTTACATTGATACCATATTTCCCAAGTTGTGTACAAAAATATTTTACATTGTACTGCAATTTTGTTACTCTTGAGATTTCCTTTTCAAGAACTTCGATTCCAGCCAGATTCGCAGCCATGGTTACTGGCGAAAGTGAAGTAGAAAATATGAATCCTCTTGCCACATTTCTCAGATAGTTTATCAGTCTTGTCTCTCCGGCCACATAACCACCTTCGCCACCTATCGACTTACTAAATGTTCCCATTAAAATATCTACCTGTCTTTTTTCCTGCCAGTATTCCCGGATTCCATGACCGGTTTTGCCGATCACTCCTGTGGAATGTGCTTCATCTACCATGGAAAACAATTGATTCTCTTCACAGATATCAAGAAATTCCGGAAGCTTTAATATATCTCCATCCATAGAAAAAACTGCATCACTGACAACAATGCCTGTCTCACATGGATTCTCTTGTATTTTTTTTCGCAGATCATCCATATCATTATGAGCATATGTTACAATTTTGGCTTTTGAAAGACGGCATCCATCAATAATACTTGCATGATTTAATTCATCACTAAAAACAGTATCTCCTTTTTTCACCATTGCGGATATTGTTGCTACATTTGCAACATATCCTGTGTTAAACACGATCGCTGCTTCTGTTTCCTTGTAGGAAGCAATCTTATTCTCCAGTGCATTATGTATCACTGTATTTCCGGTTGTAAGTCTGGAGCCACCGGAGCCAAATCCATACATAGCTGTCGATTCTACGACTGCTGATTTTATGGAAGGATGACTGGCAATATCCAGGTAGTTATTGGATGCCATTAATACATAATCTTTTCCATCTATAGTTACATGTGAACTCTGTGCCGATTCTATTGTCTTCATTGTGCGAAAAAGATGGTTTTCTTTTAAAGATACCAGTGCTTTATCAATTTTATCCCACTTCTGTGGTCTTTTCATATCTGATTTTTTGCAAATCTTTTTGGGTACATTTCTGACGATCACATGCTGATTCTGAAGAAAATCAATTGCTTTTTGTTCTTCTGCATCTGTTCCTCGAAACAGAAATATTCTTCCTCCTTTTTCGCTCCCCATTCTCTTCATCTTCGTGATTCTTCTATAACCGATTTCTTTTGAGCTCACATAACCGGTCACGTACTCGGGATCATCTGAAATACATATCTCACCAATAATACCAGGACAATTTGCCACTTTTGTCGCAAGTACAATTGCTTCTTCATAATGATTCTTCTCGTTTCCGATTCTGTCCCCTTTCATTCTCTCCTGATCCATATTGGTAGCACGAATCCCACGTTTTTTATCCGGTTCTAAACGAATGAGCCTGTCAACATCAAGAAGCATAGCTCCTCTCATGGCATAAGTTTCATCTAAGAATTGCATGACATCTTGCGGATTGTCTATTCCAGTTTCTTTTAAATATTTTTTTATCTCTTCCTGCCCTTTTTCCCATGTTTCGACCTCAATTGTCTCTACTGAAAGTGCATCAAGATAAATAATGTTCTCCTTGCAGACTTTATTTATCTTCAAGTTCAACGCATCTGCTTCACCCTTGGAATGATGCATTCCTCTCTCTATCAGCGCATTGGCAAATATATCAACATCCGGTGCCTCAACGATTTTCTCTGCTCCGGATATGTGTACATCCGTACCGTTTTCCTTTTTGCTTGCACGCATCTTAATACTGTACAATTCCTCCGCACTCATAGATTAAATTCCTTTCTGTTCAGTGAACCAGTCTTTCATGACATCAACAATCTGCCTGATCTCATTATCCTGTATGATATACGGAAACATGGCATACATAATATCGAGAAATGGTCTTGAAAATACTCCTCGTTGATATGCATACTCCTGAAATCCGATAAGACATGATGGGTCATGTACCTGGAAACAAAGACAACCACCCATATATCTGATTTCTTTGATAAGCGGATGAGTGAATCCGGAGACCAGATTTCTAACCATATCCTCTATATGCTTGATTTTTTCCATATAATTTTCACGCTCAAATATTTCTATAGATTTTAATGCTGCACTGCATGCGACCGGATTTCCCATAAATGTAGGACCATGCATAAGTGCATCTGTATCCTTATCAGAATAGAATCCATTATATATTTTATGATTTGCTACTGTCACTGCATGTCCTATATACCCGGCAGTCAATGCTTTTCCAAGCACGATAATATCCGGAAGTACAAGATCAGACACAAAACGATTTCCAGTACGTCCGAAACCAGTTGCAACTTCATCAAATATAAAAACAACATCATATTCATTGCAAAGTTCTCTTGCCCTTCTCAGGAAATCAATACTATACATTTTCATCCCGCCGGCTCCCTGAAGAAGTGGCTCTACAATAAATGCATAAAATTCATTTCCGTGTGTCCGAAATACTTTTTCCAATGCATCCATTTCCGTTGGAATGTGAATTACATCCTTCTTATCATCTTCTGATAATATAAAATGATAATCCTCATCATCTCCGGCCTTCATACACATAAATGTATCTCCATGATACGAGCTGGTAAGCGAAAGGAGTTTTTTTCTTCCGCTGCCACGATTAATATTAAATTGCAATGCCATTTTCAAGGCAACCTCTACAGCAACCGAACCCGAATCTGAAAAAAAACAGTAATCAAGATCTCCCGGGAGAAAATCTTTTAGTTTTTCTGATAATTTCAAGACTGGTTCATGAGTAAGCCCACCCAGCATGACATGACTGAATTGATCAATCTGATTCTTCATTGCTTCGTTAATTTCTTTATTTTTATAGCCATGTATCATACACCACCAGGAAGATACGGAATCTATCATTTTATTATCCTGCGTATACAAATAAACTCCTTCTGCATCTACAATTTTATATGGTGTCTTCATTTTCTTCATCTGTACATATGGATACCAGATCATAAGTTTATCTCCTAAAATTATTCTTATTTTTGCTTTCCTCATTCCGTTATATTGTTATCTGTATAATGAAATTAATTCTGCTATATCAATATTCAAGTCCACGTCTCCCATGGAAACTTTCGCCAGAGTTGGAAGCCCCGTCATATATTCGCACATGCGTATATTATCTTCATGCATGATATTATCCGCTATATAATGATTAAAAATCATTCCTTTTATATTCATATTTTTGTTTTTCATATATTCATAAGTTAGTACAACACTATTGATTGTTCCAAGTCCTGCATCTGCAACCAGAATGCAGTCAAGTTCCATCTCATCTATTATATCTGTCAACCCAATACGTGCCTCATCAAAACAGATCGGACATAAAATACCGCCACTTCCCTCAACTGTTATATAGTCGTATTTCTCTTTTACTTTTCTATAATTATCCAAAACAACTGCCATCTCAACATGATTTCCTTCCAGACGTGAAGCCAGATGCGGAGAATAAGCATGCTCATAGACATACGGGCACATTTCCTCTACTGACTGGGAGATTCCTGATACATTCTTAACCCACAAAGCGTCACCAGGAATCAGCGTTCCATCTTCCTCTCTTTCATTTCCACTCATAGCAGCTTTAAAATAGCCTGGAGTCATCCCGTTCTCTTTTATCTTTTTTATAATCAATCCTGTAACGTATGTTTTACCAACATCCGTACCTGTACCGGTTACAAATATCCCTTTTCCCATTGCATTCTCCTTTTTTCTTGCATACTTTAGGCAAAGTATATACTTACTCGCAACTAATTGTCAACCTTTTTTATTTAATGGTTGACAATTAGTTGCTTATTGTATACAATAGCTTTGCTTTTAATCTCTCTCAATGGGAAATGGCAGAAATATTTTAAACAAAAGGATGGGAAAACTATGAATACTACAGAAGAATCAAAAGAAAGAATTTTATCCAATCATTTTTTTAGCGTCAAAAATCTGACTATGGACGGCATGTGGGTTGTTCTGCTGTTCATCTCGGGCTTATTTAAAATCCCATCACCCATTCCAGGAACTGAATTTCAATTATCAGCCCCATTAGCCATAAGCATCGGAAGAATCAGAGGATTTCTACATTATCTTACCATCGGCATCATTGCCAGCATTATTGGGATGATATTAGGTCTTCAGACTATATACAATGTCATTATCGCAATGGTGTACCGTATTGTAGCCGGTCTTATCTTAACAGTATTAAAAAAGGACCCACTGGCCCTCATTATTGCTGGTCCTGCCGGAACGTTTGCAGCCAGACTAGTATTGGCAACAATCTTGGGTGTTGCCTGGCAGCCTTTAGTAGTAAGCGCAGCTCCTGGAATGATCTTTACTGCAATAACTGCCCCTGTTCTGACTTCAATTCTAAAAAGAGTCCTTAAGACAATTTCCTAAAACACCAACTCAGGAGCATCTATTTTAACAGCGAGATACAGGTCTTTCCCATATCTCGCTGTCTTTAGACGATTCTTTGCTTTAGCCTGATCCTCATAGTTCCAGCAAATCTTCATTCTTGCATCCAAGCGCCCTGCTCAATCGCAACACATCAATTGCTCTGGTCTGATTGATATCTCTCTGTCTTTGCTCAAAGAGTTGTATCTGCCGCACAGATACTCCTGACAGTTCTGCCAGTTCTCGCTGTGATAGTCCCGCCAAATCACGAATTCGTTTCAGATTTGTCTCCGGATAATGTTGGTTCCATAATTCATCCAACCGCTCCACGAAATGTGCCAAATCCATCTCGTGGTATACTTCATACATATTTCGAATTTCCGTCATTGATACCGCCCTGTAGATGCGTGAAAATGTTCTTCCTCGATACCACTGATAATAGGCCAATGCCCAGCCACTCCAATATTCTGGTGATTTATCCAAATACATCTCATCTGGGTACTCTTCCATTACTAACCCAGAATCCCGAATCACTTCTTTGACTAACTCACACCCTGTTTTTCCGGCTACATAAGTAGGATTTCCAATTTCAAATTGCCGTGACACAGTTGAAACCAGAAACATTTCAAAAAATTTATCAATATCCATATCATATGTGTTCACTGCGAAATCCAACATATCTCCCAATATTCGTTGGGCTGACGTAAGATAATCATCTGAATAAGCGTGTATCACCATTTTCCATACCCTCCCTCATGATGTCCAGCATGAATAACTCATGAATATCTGCACTTTCTTTTTTACGTCTTCTATATTCTCGTCTTGCTTCACGCTCGCGCTCCGCTTTCTTGATATAATATATTTCCGCATCTACATTTTCATAATTCTGAAAATAAATCGTCTCAAAAGCTTTCGGACTTTTTAATACAATCTGCTCGCCCAATTTACCTAACCGCATCGCCTCAGATAATTTTTCCAACGAAATTACTCCCGAAACAAAATCCTGGGCAAACGAAAAGTATGAATCATCTGCACGATATCCTACAACAATATCATATGGAGTAATATCTATCAGGAAATGCTCTTTTATGTATTTTTTTGCCTCTTCTGCAATACTTCCATTCTGCCAGTACGTTCTATTATCTGCAAGAATAGCAAGCCAATTCAATATGTGGTATTTTGAATCATTCAGATTCAATACTTTTAATCCTTCCATTTCCAATTCATAAATATTCACATATCCATTTTTTTGCTTTGCACATGCCCACTCTCTTGCTAATTCTATATTTTCTGTACAATAAAAACCTCTTCCGTAATCATTGTGTCTGGCACCCTTCCCGAACTCTAGTTTTTCAATTAAGAATTCTGATCCATGATATAATATTTTTTTCATACCAGCTCCTCCTTATGTATTAAGTATATCGCTACAGCGATATACTTGCAAGAGATTTTGAGTCAGTGTACTCCTTACAGGAAACTCGCAAAAAAATTTATGATATCGTTTTTTCAGGAGATAATGCTTTTACATCTGTCCGGTTTATTTTGTGTGTAACGCACAAAGTGAATTGACTTTTTTTGTACGCAAGAATAAAATAAAAGCGTTGATTTTACATTTTATTGACTGTATTCTGACCGAATGCTATGATTTGTGCGTAAAGAACAAATGACAATATAATAGCAGTGATATTATTTCAAATCATTACTGTTAATGAGAAAAGAGGAATACAGTATGAAAGGCTCAAAATTATTTAAGAACGTAAGGCTAAAAGGCCAAAAAGAACTTGTTTCTATATTAGTTGAAGATGGAATTTTCAAGAAAATCGCAGCAGATATACCACAGGAAAAAACTGTGGGATGTGAGGAAGTAGATTTAAATAGACAACTGGTGGTTCCACCGTATGTAGATCCGCATTTGCATCTTGATTATGTATTTACAGCAAGCCTTGGTGAGGAAAACGGATCGGGAACTCTTTTTGAAGGAATCCAGCGTTGGAGTGAATCAAAAGGAAATATAACTGTTGCACAGATGAAGGAACGTATTTACAGTGGAATAAGAAAAGAGATGCTGCATGGTGTTCAGGCTATCCGAACACATATTGATGTGACAGATCCGACATTTACAGGCCTTAAGGCAGCGCTTGAGGTAAAAGATGAAGTAAAAGATATCCTTGATCTGCAGATTGTTGCATTTCCTCAGGAAGGAATGTACGCATACAAGGGCGGTGACAAACTGGTAGAGGAAGGACTTAAGATGGGGGCTGACTGTGTTGGCGCGATACCTCATTTTGAACTGGCCCGAGAGTTCGGTGAAAAATCAATCCACAAGACAATCGAACTGGCTGTCAAATATAATAAGCTTATCGATGTACATTGTGATGAGACAGACGATACGCAGAGCCGCTTTTTGGAGTTGTTGAATGCATTGGCACTTATGGAAGGTATAGGCACAAGAACTACAGCCAGCCACACATGTTCCTTTGGTTCAGCGGATAATAGTTATGCATTCCGGATGATGAAGCTTTTCAAAAAATCAGGCATCAATTTCATCTCATGTCCTACTGAGAATGTATATCTTGAAGGACGTCAGGATACCTATCCGAAGAGACGAGGAATTACAAGAGTAAAGGAACTTTATGACAACGGAATCAATGTCTGTTTTGCACAGGATTCCATGTCTGATCCTTGGTATCCTCTTGGAAACGGAAATATGATGATGATACTCGATCACGGAATCCATCTGGCACAGATGATGTCACCTGAAGAGATTACGAATGTTCTTGATCTTGTGACAACGAACGGAGCTGTGACCATGAATATTACAGATCACTACGGAATCGAGGAAAATAAGCCTGCAAACTTTATCGTGCTTGATGCAAAATCAGAATTTGAAGCAATATGTGAAAGAGCAGGAATCACTGCTTCTGTCAGACACGGTGAATTTTTGTTCAAAAAAATTCCTGCAAAGGTAACAGGAGCTATTGACCTGCTGAAATAAAAGGTGGGAAAACAATGTTTCAGTGCAAGGATCTTCTATCACTTACGACAATGTCGCAGGCAGATGTAATAGCCGGATCAGGTGGCATGGAAAAGGGCATACGCTGGTCTTACAAGGCAGAGAATATTAATTTTCCGCTTTTCACCATACCTTGGAATGTGCCACTTTTAGACTTTTTCGAGGAACTTGGACACGCTATATCATATCTGGATGACAGAAAAGATATAGAGGACAGTCTGCTTGCAGAGATTATTTTTGGAAACTGTATCAATACATCCAGTATCGAGCAGAAATGCAGGCAAATGGGAAATGATCCGGGAATGTTAGAACAGGTTTTCGTGTTACATTTATGTAAAAAAAGTTCGGAAGAGACATACAGTGACTTGAATCAAGGGATTACGAATGACAAAATAAGAAACTTTGCACAGACTCTAAAAGAATATTTTGCTGAATGTGATTATCCTGCAATCATTTCCTGCTATGGCGACAGAATCATAGGTTTTATGAAAAACTGTACAGATGATCGCAGGAAGATAATAAAAATTTTTGAACAGTTTGGTGAGTTTTTGCAAAATGACCTGAACGGAATTGAATACACTCTTAACATAGGTGAAAAATGTGAAAGCATATCCAAATTACAAAAGAGCTTTCATGAGACATCTAAAACAAACTCCGTATTGGAGCATATTAACAGGAAAAATGAAATCATCTTCTATGATGAGATGGGATTTTACCGTATGCTGATGTCGTATGAAAATACTGCGCCAATGCAGCGATTTGCGGATGAAGTGCTTGATCCTATCATACAGTACGAGAAGAAAGCTCATACACAGTTAATGGAGACGATGCGGGCCTATTTCGAGTGTGACTGCAATCTGCAGAGGACAGCTGATAAGCTGTTTTCGCATAAGAACACTGTAAAGTACAGATTACAGAGAGTAGAACAGCTTACAGGAAAGAGTTTTGCGAACAGATTCCAGAGTCAGGAGCTATACAATGCACTGATGATATATTATTTTCTTGAGTGAAGAGATCTTCCGTGGAGAGTCTCTTTCAATAAATGATACATGGAGCTTGGATAAGCAAATATCCATTTGGTATTTCGTCTTATAAATATGCCGTACGGCGAAATCGTTTGTTTTGAATAAATAAGCCGTATTGTTTTTTCAATTTCTGCTGTAGGTTTTCCGCGTTCCACATCAGAAATAAAAGTGATCGAAAGGCCTGTGAATTCAGACAAATATGCTTGTGTATAATTTAATTCTTTTCTTCTTTCTCGGATTGCTTAACCTAATGATTTTGAATCTGTAGTTTTCATAATCCTTCCCCTTGACTGCGTTCTCGCTCTATCTTCCCTCAAGAACCTCTTTCGCTGTCTTTGCATCAAACAGCCAGCGCATCCTGTCTAGTATAAACTAAATGTTTAAATATATACGTAAAAGCCCTAAGATTAGAATATGTACTGGATAAAAGAAATAGTTTAACCATTTATATTGTTTGCCTCTTTCACCGTTATAGGTTAGAGTCATGCCAAAACCTATAAATGAGTAAAGTTCTTTTATAATTGATATATATCCCAGGCCAGCACCAAGGAGAGGTTTATCATAGAATATATAAAAGAGATAGGCAACGACTATTGCGTGATAATCATAATCAAGACTTAGCTCTATAGATAGAAACCCAAAAAATGCTACAATCAGGATTGATAACGCATACCAAAGATATTTATTGCTGATTTTATCTTTAAGAATGTCAATAATCCAAATTGTAATAAGGCATAGCGCTAAGGTAAACATTATATTGTTCCAATATGGAGAGAAACATGTTTTTGATGTAAACAAATCAAAAGGCACTTCTGATATTACACCAAAAATTAAAAGCATAATCAGATATTTCATTCTGTTGCTAGTTTTGAAGAATCCCTCTACAAGAAAAAAAACAAACAGAGGGAATGCAATTCTGCCCAAAATAGAAAATAGATTGGACAAATATAATAGAAAACCTTGTCCATTTAAATAAGGTGTTATTAAAGCGTTATTAACATGATCTATTAGCATAGATGCAAATGCCAAATACTTTAGTTGTGATCCATTGAAGATCTGGAGCTTCTTTAATTTTGTCTGGTTGAACCTTGTATCCATAATATCCCCCTCTAATAATTAAATGTTACTTTATACTATGTGCAAATCGTCACTGTCGCAAGTAGCCAAAAACTCATATATGCGCATCTCTTTTTCAATCTTCCCCTGCTCCATCAGCTTCTTATAGCTCTCTGCCATTACCAAAAACCTATTCATTTTCACGCTGTCTTTCTCGGCACTCAATGCCTTTTGCATCTAGATAAATTCGTTCTGTATTTGGGATATCTGCACCAACAGAGCTTTGTTCTCGTCAGATAACCGTTCAGATATTCAATACTGACACGCTCTCCCGTGCGGTAGGCTCTGGCTTGCGTACCGTACTTGTCATTGATACTGCCAATCATTCTGAACCCTTGATTTATGGACTGATACTGTCTCGTTCTTTCCACATACGTTCCACCTCATTTCAGCCCCCGCTGTATAACTTCAATCTATTTGACTGATTCTAAGAGTCTTTTAAGTTTTCTCGTTGCGAGAGTATTAATAATCACAAAACCAGTTCCTATATTCTCTCCACGATGATACAATACTCTCACGCTTATTTCCCTCCTAAATTGCAGCGAAATTTTCCAGCTACATGCTATACCTTAGTATACCAAAATAAAGCTGGTGGCTCAATTAGAAATGCTCGAAATCTTCCTATGCTGCATGCTCTACATATTTACACTCATCATAACATCTGAATTATATGCAGGTTCGACTCAATGGAAAGCTTCTAATGGAGCAATAACACTTGCTAGTTCTTCTAGAAATACTGCCCCATTCAGTAGTGGGCTTGCTGGTGTTAACCTGAAAGACTCCTACAATGAAACGGTAAAATTATCGGAAGTACCAAGTTTTCAAGACGGATCCGGTCATTTCCTTACTATCATCAATAGAAATGGAAAGGTCCACAGCATCATTTATTCTGCTAGAGGATACTTGGGATTGTATAGTTCCGATACCAAACAATACGAAGCATATAAAATCGGTGAAAAAACAGCTTATGGCACAGTAAATGATGATTTCTATTCTAATGGTTACTATAGTTCGATTTATTATAATGCTGCAATTGATGAAGGTAACTCAAATGATCTATTCGTTTCCATTGCGTGGTCTTGCGCCGGTATTCGCTTTACTCTCGAAGTTGGTGAATCTCCACACAACTGAGAGTGGATGAAGAACCCTGTGAGACGAGAACAGAAATAAGTTTTTGAGAAGAGGTCTTTCGATTTTGAATATTCCAATTGGAGTTTTTCCATCAGCTGTCCTAAATTACTTCAATGTAATTTTCGCACCACCATCCCAGAAGAATCCGCCACCTACTTCCATTACAAAAACATCATAATCAGCAAAAGATACACCCCCCTACTTCTTCTGCATAATCAAGAATACTTGCTCTATAAACATGTTGTACTGTCCATGAATATCCGAAATAACATATGTAGCCATAAAACTGTCTCCCTTCTAACATCTAATTCATTGCGAATAAGACAATAATTCTGTCAACGTTCGCGGTTCATAATTCATCCAAGGTTTCATGCATCCTACATTTATTGCTTTAACTTCTGTTTTATACACATGCCGACAATCACTTTCCACCATCTTCATCAAACAGCTTTGATAGTAAGCATCCTCAATACTGTCATGTGTATGACCATATAATAAAATGAATCCTTTTCCCATCCTTTTCCAACTAAAAATTGGATAATGGCTTAAAACGAGATTATAATTTTCCCCATTAGCTGAATCATGAATTTCTTTATAATCACAAACTTCCGCGAAAAGCTGATGATATCTGTAATCGGACACATCATCATGATTCCCTTTCACAAGTATTTTTTGTCCCTTCAATGTAGAAAGATAAGCAATCAAATCTTCATTTTTACCTCTATAACTTATGTCTCCAAGAATAAATACCTTGTCTCCATTTGTTATTTTACTATTCCATCGTTTCTTGATTGTCTCATGCATTTCATCCAGACTGCCAAATGGTCTTTCATCAAACTTAATCGAATTTTCATGAAACAAATGTAAATCACTAATATAATATTTCATCTAATTCAGCCCTCTTTTCTTCTTTTTTCCCTTACAAAACATCTTGAATCGAAAATACAAATCTTCCTTAATTTCGTCACTTTCATTATACAACACGAACGATTTAAGGTGTCTTTTTTCTACGTAAGCGCTTAGTTTTTGGGGAACTAGATATTTACTGTTTTCTAACTCATAATGATAAGGACTAACGATCCGTATGAGTAAACTTACTTTAAAGTAATTGTTGCTCCATTTTCATAGAAAAATCCATTTGCAACTTCCATTTTAAATACATCATTATAGCCAAACGATGTAAGACCAACCTCTTCGCAACCGGCTGAAGGAAGCATTCTGCTGTAATGGCTTAAAGGTCTACTTGTATCACTCATATCAAGCACATACACATCCGCTGCACCACCCTCTTCCCCATCTGCCGGATCATGAGAAAAGCGATAAAGTGTACTCTTGATTCCGTTCATTGTATTGTCTTCCTCTGTTACCGTCCACTCACCTTCCCAGCTTTCTGGAACTATCACTTCAAAGTATTCATTGGAATACGATACCTTTGTCGTTTCTTGTGATTCTTCATTTTTATCATTTTCTTTCCATTGTAAATCATCCTGCCAATTTACACTTGATTCCCAGTGCTTTTCCCACAACGGTTTTAATGCTGCTTCAAATAATGGCTGTTTTAGAAGATTTTTATCAAACACAGGTGTATCAACTACTATTTCTCCTTTTATTTCCGGAACAATCGATAAATCCAGGCTACCGGCATATCCATCTAATTCTTTATTAGTGGTAACTTTTGCTTCACCTTCTGCTTTTCCTGCAATTTTTAAAGACATATCCATTCCTGAAGCATCATATAATTTTGTAATCAAATGGACCGATGACCCCATTGATGTATCTCCTGAAATAGAAATTGTATTCCACTGTAATCCATCCGATTCACAAGTTATTTGATTTATCTCTTCCACTTTTCCTGTCTTACTATTATAATTAAATCCTTGCGTTGTTTCTGCTGTTAACTCATATGAAACGCCTATATTTCCTTCCAAATTTATTTCCGCTTCTGTATAAATCTCAAGTTCATTCGTTACAACAATCGGTATTCCTGCAACTATAAATTGATAATCAGGCAATTTTTTTGTTAATAATTGCTTTTCTAATTCTTTTGAATAGCTAGCACTACACTCTAAAGAGGCTTTAGCCCCTTCTTTTGTTCGAATTGCAATTCCACATTTTATATCCCCGTGAACTATATCTATACTCACTTCAACCCATGCACTTGTTCCGGCTTCTCCAGACAGACTGACTGGATCTTCCTTTTCCTCAAAACTTTTTCCAAACATATAATCCGTGCCATTATCCTCATCTTCTGTTTTGCACAAAATATTCGATAACTGCAATTCATTTGTAACAGCATTCATATTTTTAATATGATAGCTCGCAGATTCATTTTGAGATTCTGCTAATTCTATTCGTTTATAAATGTGAGCTTTTTCAAATACATCCGTCAATACAGCAGGCTCTGTTTGTATAATGTATTTTCCTTTTGTTTTCTGTACTCCAGTAACATTTCGTATAAAACCATTTGGTGCTGAACTTGTAATTCCTGAAACAATGACATCTCCTTTTTTGTATCTTGGATTCGAGTCAAAAGTTATTTTATCATCTTCTACTAATATCGGTTGCTTATCACTTTCTTCTGTAATAATTTTTACATTGTCCTTTACAACATTATTTTCATCTTTGTCTTTATTATTATGTGATTTCTCATACCCCAGCACTGACAATGTCGAAACCGAAACTAAAACCAGTACTACAACAACCCAAAATATTCTCTTGTTCCGTTTCTTCACAACTTATCCTCCCAATTACATTCCCCTACTCTCCTCATCCTGACACTTTATTTCCACGGAATTTCTGCTATATTTATTTCCTTTCCATTTTCTCTCCTGTAAAACTTATGTTTCCCACTTTCTGCCTCTTTCAAGTTACAAATTTTTCTACTTGTTATAGAATTATCCAACATAATATAATCGCCCATAGAATCATGCACCTTAAATAACTTAATTCCTCCAAAACTTCTATAATCTGCAATATAGTGATGATTTGGATTCGTGTCTGTTTCATAGGCTGGTCTGTTATCTTTCTGATTATTCATTGTACTCATAGTATTCCCCTTCACATGATCGTATTTTTTTTGTGAATATGTACCAGTGTTACTTCCTGCACTTCCACTTGATGTGCTTTGTGTACCTCCTCCTACTGACTCTCCAAGCGTTGCTATTGCTATAATTGCTATAATTGCTATAATCGCGATAGCAATAATCCCAGTCGCAATCGGAATTACATTTTCCAAAAATAAAATTAATAATGGCATTACTATCAATGCTACCAGTAATGCAGTTGCCGTATATCCAAATATTCCTCTACATTCTTCTGTAATAACCATTAGAATGATAAATAATGCAACACCTCCCATCCAAATGCCTACAACAACCATTCCTACATCACTAATGTCTATTCCTGTATTTTTTATTAATTGAAATGTTACATATTCCGCCACTGTTCTGTCAAAAAAAAGACTCACTGCACCTGTCACAACAAGATCAATTATCATTAATACTTTCCGTACTATGCCTGTTTTCTCAAAATACAGAATCAACAAAATAATTAAATCTATCACTAATAATATCAAAAGAATTTTTCCCGCAACGCCTTTAAAAATCATCTGCGACGTTCCTGTTGTGAACTTTTCATCATATGCTCCAAAAAGACCATATTCCTTTACTAATTGAATCTGTTTTGTATAACCGCCTCTGGTAATAAACAAAATATATGCAATAATCCCATTAATAATGCCATTTGCTGCTATCGCAGTCGGCACCCAACGTCCAAGATTATCCAACAAATTTGTTTTCAAATTTTCTACCGTATCTTTAAATTTGAACTCTCCCATTGTACCCCTCCCTCTATTTCTCCATTTCGTAAACTCTATATATTTGCTATCTTTTCCAGGCATTGATTAAAACGCTTATTAAGCGTTTCGACTAATTCATCCTGATAAAATCTGTCAATTGTTCTTGTAGGATACTTTTGTCTTTTCTCTTCAAAGTACTTCTGTCTTTCTGCAATTTCTTGTTTTGAAGGGAAAAAGTTGAACTGAATTGGGTTTCCTCTAAGATGTTCGTTTTTGATGGACTTATATAATTCTGGATTTTCTTCAATGATATCAAAAACGCTGTCAAAATACTTTATATTAGGATTCAGCTTTAGCCAATTGTCTGGTACTCCCGGAACCTCACAGCTATTAATAATAAAATCCACTTCATCAACAAGTTCATAAAGTCTTTTTCTTATAATTGGTTTATTGACAAATGTTTTATCTACATCCTGTCTAATTTCCATCATCAACTTATTAAAATACCCTTCTCCGTCCTCTTTTGTACTAGGAATATAATTAAAGTAGCAACTAATTTCCAATAAATAGAGTACCTTGTTTAATTGATTATAAATTTCATTCGTACCTTCAATATTGGTTTGAATTTTTAGAGAATTCACAATTTGCTCAAATGATTCTATTGAAATCGGTATTAAAAATTTCATCTCATCACCAGCTAATGCTAATCCCAGACTTTTTATGAAACTAATGTCTCCCATGACTCCACTTTTACAATCATCAACATAATTATTGAATCGTTTAATTCTTTTCATCAAAGCCTCTTCACTTCTAAATTCATACGTTGTATTTAATTCCATTTTTGTACAAATATCTTTCGTACTTAATGGTTTTGGCCAGTCTCGCTCATGTTTATATAAATCAAGATCAAACCAGAATTGTTTTCCCGTTTGCTTATCTTCAATCACTTCTGACAGCATCCTAATAATTCTTGATTTTTTCATTTGATTTCCTCCCTAAATAAACATATTACTACTCTTTTCCCATATAGCTGGACAGTGCAATGTCCAATTTAATAAGATTTAATGTAATCCCTGAAAAGTATCTCTTCAACCGCAGGTGTTCTGGATGCAAATTCAGCTTTCTCAATGCCATTAGTAATCAATACTCTTTTACGCCCTGACCCCTTTTACGCTCTTTGTCAATGGTGTGATCCGATAAACTAATTCGGATTATAAAAAAAATCAGACAAATTTTGTCCGATTTTCTCTGCTAAAAGTCCAATTTTTATTTAAATGGTCTTTTTTCTACTTTATTCGGTTTTCTAAAGCCCATTTCATCCTCTCTTTCAATATTTTTTTCAATAACTCGCCTTCTAAAACCTCTACGCAATCCATATATTGCATTACCCAAAAGGAAAAAGCCATAACATTAACTTTCGGAAATTTTAATTTTACCATTTCTACTTCGACCGTAGATGTCTTTCCCTTTTCTGTTTTTTCCATATAGTACGTCCCTAAGCATTCAAATAAACCATTCTCCTCTGTTCCAAACCAATCCACTACTTGTGTGATCTGTTGTTCCTCAAATCCAATTACAATGTCTTCTTTTTCACCAGAATAGAAAAAAGGGTTTGATATCAGAAATTTCTGTGGATTTTTCCACTCAACTTGTCCCTGCACATCTCTTCTTTTCGTTTCTTTTATCTCTATTTCTTCCATCAAATCAATTCTATAAAATAAAAAATCTTGTGTCGTAGACTTCCTCTCATTTTTTGCGATCACATAATATCGTCCATTACTCATCATAATCTGTAGCGGTGACACACAACGGACCTTGCTATTTTCAATATCTAACTCAATTGTTCCATCACTTGTATATCTATAAACGCCAAGTTTAAATTCAATCTTTTTTTGCATATCAATCGCTTTTTGAACGATTAATATATTTTCCATCACATCAATTCCACCTTCTGCAGAATATGGTTTTAAATCAACGATCTTTCGAGAAAACTCATTCAGTTCTTTTACCTGACCAGTGCCGAACAGCCTTTGAAGACTTGAATAGTACTCTGGTTTATATTCAGGATTTAACACTTTGGAATAAATGACGGCATCAGACAAAAATCTCGCGAGATATTTTGATGAGCCCCCTTCCTCTCCATCTTTTTCATCATACCAATATCCTATTATATAAGTGCCTTTTTTATTCGCTTTCTTGAATCCTAAATTATATTTTCCTTTGTCTATTATTCCAATTCCGTTCTCATCTGTTATTTCATCTAACTCTTCATCTGATTTTCCCAGCAAGTTTCTGAGGCTCCGACCCACGGTACGGACAGATGGTAAATCTTTGGCATCGTATTTATCTTTTAACGCTTCATATACTTTCTGTGCCTTCGCCGGATATATCTCAGACGCCTCCATTAATTTTAATGTTTCGATAAGCTCTTCATCTTTGAGTCTATTCCATGCTCTATTTTCCTGCATCTATTCACACTCCTTATTTTTCCAAAAATCAGGCACTTACTATTATTTTTTCTTCATTATGATAATAGCTCTAAAGAAGGGCTTCCCTTTGCCTTTTTTAGAGCTATTTCAACTTTTATTCTTCCGGTAGCTTCTACATAATTACCGTAGTCCCAGGTTCTATATTCTCAAGCAACCATTCCAGTTCTGGCTGTGCAATTCTAATACATCCTGATGTAAATGTATCATTACCACTGATTGGCTCATGATCTTGCATGGATTCTCTGGTTACCTCTGCATCATATAAATCACTGTGGATAAAATAATCTTCGAATATCACAAGATAACCAAAAAACTTTACCTGACCACGCTTTGGATAATATCCGCTCAGATACTCTTCTGCAGATTTACTCTCTACTTTGAATATTCCTATTGGAGTTGGGCATTTTTCTCCCCCCAAAATACAATCTATAGATTTCAGTTTTTCATACATAGTATAACCAGATGCATCAAAATCCGAACGAATCGAATAATGTTCATTCAGAACTGAGTTGTCTGCTTTTTGATATACTTCTAACCTATGATCTGTTCGATTTAGTTTCAAAAGATAATTCGTCTCTTGATTTTCAAATTCTCTTTTTACAATATACATAATCTACCTGTCTTTTCGCTTCTTTTTTTTCCTAACTTCCTTATATATCATTATCAGGAAAAAAAGTATCATTACCACACTTGTTGCAAGAAAGCCAATAATCATCAATGGTCTTCCTGTTGAAATATAATCCAACATCTGTAATGTAGCTGAAATAATCGATACAAGTCCAAATACTGTTATAATCATACTGACTCGTGATTCACGCTCTCCATCAATTCGATCCTGTTCCTCATTCAGTAACGTAATCTTCTGACTAATTTCCTCCAACAACTCATTCACACCGTTTTGTTTTTGTAAAGAGCGATAGGTTTCACACACATTATTCCAACGCGAAATCTGTGATGGTGCCAGCGTTCCATAGGATATGAATTCCAATGCTTCTCTTTTTAAATTTCTAAGACTTTCTTCTCTTTTAAGTCGACTTGATTCACCGATAAATCTTTGGTGAATTCTTTCATTAAAGATCATGCATGTATATTTTTGGTACATAACGATCATTGTTAATAACAAATCATCTTTAGACCGCCCCCACAAACCGTTCTTATCTCTGGGTTCTGTTTTACCCTGTCCCGGTCCATAAGCATAGGAAATTTCCTGGGAGGTGATAGCACATGCCCAGCCATAATGTTCATCCTCTACATCTTTTGCCCCAGTTGCATATTCCACATCCATCTCTGATACATCTTCAAAATCTCTTGTCACATCAACTAAACGATGTCCATTGTAAGCAATTCTCTTTGGAATTTCATTATCTTCAAAACGTTTTGGAAGAGATGCTATGTTCAGTCGATAAGCTTCCTTGATGATATATTTTCTCGAATCCTTATCCTGTATAAACCATGAAAGGGTAATTTTCATTTTCTTTTGAACTAATTCAAATACCTTCTCTTCTAACGATTTCAATAAAACACCCTGAACTGATTTCTCATAGTCATTGCTCTTTTGCACATATCCTGGATCTATAAATTTATATATTTGATTAACATCTTTGTTTTTATATGATAAGTATACCGTTATGAAAGCGATTCCGTTATTAAAAATGAAAAGTTGTAAATCGTCAATCTGATATTTTTTGCTTGTCTCCGCTTTCCCGTTCCATGCTTCTACTATTTCCTGTAATTTGCTGTTAACACTGAACCTCTTAACAAAATTTCCATTCCGGCACTTCACTGATAGCAATTCAGTGAAATCACTGGTGTCAAATGTTAATTCTGGAAGTTCAGGGTCTTCTTTATCAACAAGAATGGATTGAAAAGATCCTTGGTAACGTAATGGGAGGATTATGTATAGACCGCGGTCTATATTGCCTGGGGCGGTTGTGTTTTGCCAGTAGGTTTGCATGTGTTATCCTCTTTTCTTTTTGTTATCTTAAACATCGTTAGTTTTTTATATCTCCTTCGTAGTATGTATAGTCAATAAAGAATTTATCGCCTTCCAATTTATTCGAACTGCCATTTTCAAGATAGGATTCTTTCATATTCATTTACCTTTCTTCATAACAATACTTAATTACTTTCTAAATCAAATTTTCAATTAACCCACAGTCTAATCATCTCATAAATATCCTCTAATATATAAGTTGTAGGGATTAAAAACCCTATCACCCCATTAGGTTTTTCTTTCTTATTGCTTAAACTGTATGACAATAACCATTGGTCTGACCTTATATCTTAGCAGACCACTATTTGTCTATATTTACGAAGTCAAGAAAATCATCTACAATACTTTTCACATTTTCCGTATCACATAAATATGTATATTCTGTATTACGAATCTTATGATCATTGATAATATCGGTTGATTCTGTAATTCCCTCTTTTGGATACATCATTGTAAATCCTCTACCACACGCATTAATTGTCTTATTTTTTTTATATCGATAATACTGTATTTTTCCAACGCAACTATTAATTTTATCATTTTTTACATACATTGTTTCGTAACTTAATAAATATGTAAATTCATTTTTTTCTATTGCAATATATTTTGATGCTGCAAATTGCACTATTCGACTTCTTTTTCCTGCATATTTAATATTTCTTTTTTCCAATTCATCACATACTAATCTATGAAATTTATTTATATTTTCTTCAATTTCAATTGCACAATCTTTTGCTGGATATATATGATAATTATATCTAACTATATCAATAAAAGGATCCATTTTTCCTTCAAATAGCTTTTCTTCTCCCTGTTTGTTTAAATAAAATAACTTACCAATTCCATATTTTGAAATACCACCAACACTATCATAATCTGATAGTATTTTATTTCCCTCTATTTTTACACTATCTTCATACACAGAATATTTTCTATCTAAATGAATATTGGATGTTCTTTTTTGGCTTTTTGCTCCTGTTTTTGACCATTCATAGTAAAAATCACACATTATAGATTCCTCTTTCATTTTCATAACTTCATACAACTTTACTTTCTTTTATTATACTCCTTCACTACTTTTAATTCTAGTCACGTCTCCAAACTTGTCAATAAATTAATTTTTTATATAGAATCTATCCATATCATTCAACCGAATCGCTCCCAGATTTCCATCTTTCTGATATCCTGCCCCGCAATCTATTCTAATCGTCCTTCCCGATGGCGATACCCATATCTTTCTATCCTCTGTCGCAGTATGTCCTACAACAGAAATAAATTTGTCATGTTCTTCTAATCCTCTGATAAAACACTTGTAATGTCCATCCCCCATATAGAACCTGCTTTTATTCCATATTCGCTCCGGTGTCAAATATGTCTGTGCATGTGCTATCTGGTATTTTCTCCCCTCAAGATTAAGATTGATATAATAAGGCTTTTCTTTTATCCATCTTGCCAGATTAAGCAAATCGACAGCTGTCATCCGTTGTTCCATGATCGATAATGTATTGTATGAAATGTATTCTCCTACTTTTTCACCAGAATACTTTTCCATAATTTCTCTTGCTAGCCAGACATCGTGATTTCCTTGAATCACTTGAATATTAGGATGTTTTAAGATTTCAAAATACAATTCTATCGGCTGATTCCCGCGATCAAAAATATCTCCCGCCAGAATCAATATATCGTCTTCCGCAAAATCAATTTTTTCCAATAACAATTTAAATCTATCAGCATCATTATGTATATCAGAGACAACATACACCTTTTTATTAACAACCTTTAAATTCATTTCGTCCTCTCTAAGAAAATTTATCGCTGCAATCCTATTTCAGTAGATTTTCCAAAACCATTATTTCCATATAACACAGTGATTGGTGCAAAAAAACTGCTGAGATATATCATTAAAAAAATCCCCTTCACCTATAAACTTATATTTTTCAACTCAGCAAATCATTCTCCTTTTACTCTTCAGCACAAATCTCATCATAATCTTCATACATAATTCGTATTCCACTCTCCTCACTTTCTACATGGTAATGTCCCGCATACCACTCAGTGAAATCTAACCTGTCATAAATCTTCTGTAGCC
>ENA-OWPB01000481-OWPB01000481.1-human-gut-metagenome-genome-assembly--contig:-NODE-481-length-50539-cov-49.851795_pt1 | contig 50539 bp, 50 predicted proteins | sample MGYA00248260_ERZ651838 | MGnify/ENA primary metagenome ERZ651838 (study PRJEB26924, sample SAMEA4378304) | human gut metagenome | biome: human gut; feature: human-associated habitat; material: faeces... | reverse complement strand
GGGGACTGAACGGATATCACCGGAAATGCTGAACGGGTATCCGCCGGAATATGCAATCAAATTCGTTTCTGACCAAATGATTCGTTACCGGAATGATGCTGGGGACGCTTATAGGGAACTCTCTTCTGCCATCATGAAAATCGTTCCCAAAGACTTTATGCCTAAAGCCATGCAGAAGGTCGGTGAAGCCTTGAACTGGGTTATCTTCAACAGTCATGAAAAGATGCTACGTAATAAGCATGGTGAGGAACAAAAACAACGTGAATTGTGGCAGCTTGAAAAAAAGGTTGCTGATTTGGTCAATGAAGGTTTCTTGACCGACTATGAAAGCCTTATCGGATATCTGAGAATTCAATACCAGAAAAGGAACTATCCAAAGGTTTTTGCTAATGCTGGATAAAATATTACAAAAGTAGAAAAGCTGGGTACATGGCGTTCCGGCTTTTAGTCAATAATATACAGAATGGTAATCATCAAACCGTAACACTCAAAATGGATATGCTATAATAGCTTATTAGGCTCCATCCCTATAAAATCAGTTAGTACAGAATGCCAATACGATACATTAGCTCTGCTAGGATGGTAAATTCTTATGCATTTTATCTCATTCTCATTGTCTATAAGATACTTGCCATTATAATAATCTGTACCATCCTCCCAATTTGTGTTAGGCAAATGATTATAAGCTCTATTCCCCCATACAATCAGTAAATTGGGCTTCAGTTCTTTAATTACATTATAGAAAAGAGGAGTGGAAAGAGCATAATCATCATTAGAATATAACACATTTGATGCCTCCTCTATGTATGCAGTTTGAAGAAAATTATAGAAAGATATGCTATTCCATAATTTTAGGCTTTCTTCCATTGTTACATTTTCTTTCCCATAGAAAATTTTGTCAAAGGGGTAAAATGTTTTAGTCATCCACACTTGCTTCTCGCCGATGTCTTTTCTAAAATCAATATATGATTTCACTATCCTTTGTGTAAAATTGCTGCAATCTTCCATTTCCTCAAAAGAGCAATTTCCATAGACACCACATCTATCACATCCACCACAATAATGGCTGTCACCAATAACAAGAATCTTATAGTTCTTTTGTTGGTACTCACTTCCGATCCATGGTTTGAAAAAAGTATCCATACAGTAATAGTTTTAGTAATTTTACAAAGGTTTATAATGGTAATTCTTAGTTATGATATGAAAGCCGGAGCGTTATGCTTCCGGCTTTTACTTATTTTTTTGTTCGGCGAATTATATCAACATCTTTAATTATTACAGGAATACCATTTGCTGTTCCAATTTCTGCGGAGTACCTTTTTTCATCAGTAGAGAAATCCGAATTATTTTTAATATCTTTCACATTTAAATTCCAAGCATTTGCAATTATTTCTATCACTAATCCTCTAAGACTTGCTGAGTCAAATTCATTGAAATGAGGCCAAAATATAGGATTTATAAAGTCATGACATTGTAATATTCCGGGAATTCCCATTTCTGTGTATATAACGTTTTCATTTAATTGAATTTTACATTTATTTTTTGATTCATAATGATATATTGCTGCGTCTTGAACTATTATATATTCATCAAATTTCCCATGACTTATCATTTCTCTAAGTTCGTCATTATTAATCCAACCATCTTTATTTGTAGCATATTTTAATCCGATAGGATTTCCTTTTACAGCTCTAATTAAAGAAGCGCAATCAGCTTCAATAGAAGATGGAAGTTTGTCATTTGATAATAATACAGCTTGCTCTTCCGCCCATTCTTTTAATATTTTATCAGATACAATAGGAATACCAACGTGCCTTGACGCTCTATCACTTTCTCCAATTAAAATACCAAACAAGCCGGATAACCCTGAAGCATATAGTCCACCTATTGTTACAGCTCCTTCAATGCATTCATGTCTAAAATTTTTATATCCTATAGGATGTAAGAATAATCTTCCTACGATACTTCCATCTTCTTCTTTTAAAAGTCGCATATTCTTACTTAGTGCAGTTATAGAATCTTGCGATTCTTTATCTAAAGATTTGAATTTAGATTCTCCAATAATTCTTCTGATAAGTTTTAACGGTGGAATTGTTTTCCAGTCATTAGCTTTTATTAATTTATTCGGCTTATCTTCAAAGAAAAGATTACAATCTAGACTTGGACATAATGATAGTATTACTTCTTTAAGATTAGATAAATGATGTCTCAAGAGTAATGTTTGTATATTCTTTCCATCTGAAAACCATACTCTAATTTTAGTTCCGCCATCTTTTATACATTCATCAACTACAGCATTTCTGAGTATTGGTCTAGAATAAACCCCATTATTAAACTCTAAGACAGTTGTTTGTTCTCTTCCTTGATCAAATCTTTTTGTATATACAGAAACTTTCTTTCCCCACATAAATACAGAATAAAATCCAATTCCATATTTCCCTGTAGAAAGAAATCCCTTACTCTCTAAACCAGGTAATTCTTCATGCATTAAAGAAGACCCCCAAAATGATTCGCCAAAGTCAAGAAAAGGTCCCGTTAAGACTTTGGGAGACATACCAACTCCGTTATCTTCAACTTCTATATAAAATCCATTCTCATCTTTACCTGTTCGAACCCGTATGTCTCCGAAATCTTGTTTTTCATTTTCTAATAATCTTCTTGCTCTTATTGCATCTGAAGCATTTTGAATCAACTCTCTTAAAGGAACTGTAGCGTTGTCTCCATATAAATATTTTCCACCCAGGCTATTTACTAGCTTCGCAACATTTGTTACTTTTATTTGTGTATCAACAGGGCTCCACCCGTCAACTTTTATTAATTTTGAAATTCTATTTGGAGACTCAATGGAAGCAACTCCTATTGGATTTAATCTTGGTCTATTTGTATCAGCCAATAAGGAATCCACTTCTTTCAACTCTTTATCAATCATTCTTAATGTGTCATAACATACCCACCAGCTATCTATTTCATTTATACTAAATGGCGATTTGGATGTGTACACTAATCTATTACGCTCCAATCGAGGTTGGTATAGTTTCTGCTGAAAGTTCCAATGCAAATCCGAATACCCTTTTGGTTTTCTAATTGCTCTTAAGAACTTTGGTGCTCGTCTATCATCTATTTGAATTGCATCAGCGATTCTCAAAATGCAAGCTAATTTTATGACATCTATCGTCCAATTTATAGGGAAATTTCCAGGAGCTCCTAATGTAGTTCCTAATCTATTTTCTAATTCATCTACTGGCCACCAATGGCTATAAGCTATTAATCCTATAATCTGCCCATAAGAACTTCTTAATTCAGGATTATTTATTAGAAATATTTCGCTTCCGTTGTCATCTGTCCAAGAAATCTGCGCTAATTTCCCAGCCTGTTGTGCGTGTAGCTGTCTTAAAACTTGTTCAGTTGCTATTTTTTCTATTCGAGAATCTAAATTTTTAATTTCATCAGGTTTTGCAGGACGATCTAATTCCTTTCTTAGTAATGATGATACAACATCTTTCCAAAGATTACTGCTCTTTAATTCCTCAATTCCATTAGGGAATGCAGCTAATCCCATTCCTAAATCATGTATTAAAAATGCTCCACCTAGAACAAACGCTTCTGCAGGATTTAAGTCCGTATAGTCTTTTGTAACCAATTCTGCAGTATCCCATAAAGCATCAATGTGTGAAATATCATGTACGGTAAATTCTGGTAAAGTTCTATTTATTTCGGAAGCAAGTATTTTTGCACGTTCTCTGAAATGTTCAAACTCTACTCTTAGGATTTCTCTTTCTTTATCGTTTACATCTGGTTCTAATTGTCTGGCTAATGTCTTTTGCCAAAGAGTTGTACTTTCATAATTCATAGTAATACTTTTTTAAGACTTTACTTTAATTCCAAGAATTTGCTCAAATCTCCAAACGAATAAGTCTATAGAGAATTATCACTCAGCTTACACATGTTTTTCGAAATGATACCTATTATATCTTCTACTTATAGATAGAACTTATATCGGAGAAATTAACGTATTTACTTTTTTAAAAGAATCGAATTTTTCCTTATCCAGAGTTCCACCTATTTTACTTAATCTTTCTTCAAAATAGCGGACTATATTTTTATACTTGTTTTCATAGAATTCATTCTTCATATCTTTTTGTGTTTCATATTCTTTCTGTGCTTTTTCATAGAGTTCAATAACACTGAGATAAAACGCTCTAAAATATCTGAGCCTCGCTTCTTCTATCTCTCCTTTCAAAGTCAAAATTTGAGCCTCCCTTATCAGCAAATCTTCAACCGTCTGTTTTTGAACAATACAGCTTTTGATCGCATTTACATTATTCGTCATAACCCAAACCTTGAAAAAAAGAATAATCTGTAGGATACTAAAAATCAGTATTATAATGGATAAAACATCTATCATAGAATTACATTTAAAAATTAGACTTCTGGATTTAACTTGATTTCCTTTCCACAATGAGGACAACGTATCACTCCCTCTTTGGGCTTATCAAATAGGTCCGTTACAGGCACATCTAAAGCAGTTGCAATCTCTTCTAGTCGGCTTATATTAGGGTTTCCATTCAGAGATTTAGATAGTCCAACCTCTGTAATACCTATCATGCTTGCAAGGTCTTTAAGCATTATACCTTTTTCTCTGCAAATTTCTTTTATTCTAAAATTCATAATTAAACGGTTTGTTTATTTCGCAAATATAGTCAAAATTCATTAATAGTATAAGAAAGTCAGTAAAATAATACTGATAGTTTAAATATTAGTATTTATTAACCATATTCTTGTAGATTATAATTATACTATCTGTATATTTGTGTAGTAATAATTAAACAGATAGTATAATTTTAATACACACGATTATGAAGACATTAAAAGAACAAGTAGAAGAGATTAAGAGCATGAAAGGTTCTAAGGCAGCAAAGAAAGCAGCTTTCGTCAAATTGGGTTTGAGAAAGTATGAAGTTGAGTTGCTTATGTCTGAATTGCCTAAAACAGTCAGAGAAACACACAAGTTCACTTTTGGTGTTGAGATTGAATGCCTGGTAGCCGCAAGCCTTATGAGAGAAAGTGCAACAAGAAACGAAATGCCTTTTCAGTATGAGGGTTATAATCACGTTGACAACAACCACTATTACAAGTTCGTATCTGATTCTTCTATAAGAGGTGAGAACCCTATCGAATGTGTTTCACCGGTTCTTACTGGTAAAGGGGGGATGAAAAGCCTAGAAACATGTTGCAAAGCTTTAAATGAAGCAAATGCACAAGTGAATATCTCTACAGGCTTACATGTTCATATCGGGGCTGCAACTCTGTCCGGCGAAGCCTATGTAAATGTGTTCAAGAATTATCAGAAACTAGAGAAGGTGATTGATACTTTTATGGCTCGTTCAAGACGTGCAAACAACAGCCAGTGGTGCAAGACTCTTCAAGGTATAAGTTTTGAATGTTGCAGAACGAGATATGACGTTCTAAACGTAATGAGAGACAACAGATATTTTAAGGTGAACGCCTGTTCTTATGCTCGTCACAAGACTATAGAGTTCAGACAGCATCAGGGTTCTACGGACTTCGAAAAGATTTCCAACTGGGTTAACTTCTGCGCCAAGCTGGTTGCCTGGTCAAAGAAGAACGTGCTGAGTTCAGATATTAATTCAATTGACGAGATACCTTTCTTGACAAAGAAAGAAAAGTCATTCTTCAAATCACGTGCTGAGGTTCTTGCATGAGCCTCGCACGATTAAAATCAGAGAATATGTGCTGTATTATCTATAAGCCAAAGGGTGTTCAGATGCCAACTCTGGACACCTTGAATAAAGTTCAGAGAATCAATCATCATGGTTACGGATTTGTTTCTTCAAAGCATAGATACAAGACAATGGATTATCAGAAGTTTTTGGTTCATCTTTCAAAGGTGGGTATTGAAGAAGAATGTATCATTCACATGAGGTGGGCAACGCATGGTTCTAAGTGTAGAAAGAACTGTCACCCGTTTGTCGAGAATGGCATTTATTTTGCCCATAATGGCGTTTTGCCTATTCGGTCAGTAAATGATATGACAGACAGCGAAATCTTCTTTAGAAGCCAAGTTTACCCCCTTGTAATGAAATACGGGTATGAATCGAAAGTGACAGAATCCATGATGATGGCTGCCGCTGGCAGTTCTAAGTTCGCCATGATGTACAAAGGAAAAGTAAAGCTGTATGGCGATTACACGAAATTAAACGGTGTGTATTATTCTAATTTGAGATGGTTATGATAAAGAACATTTTAGAAAGCCTGAGAGAGAAAGTAGAAAGCGGTAAAATAACCCTTTCGGAAGCAGCAGTAAAGCTTTACAATGCAGGTTGGACTAATTTTATTGATATTGAAGTAACTAAGAGATTATTGAAACTATGAATGAGAAAGAAATCCTGCAAGAAATAATCGAGTGGCTGGGTAATGATACCAGCTACTTGTCTACAAGAACAGACTATGCCAGAGGGTATAAATCAGGTATAGAATGTGCAAAAGAAATTGTTGAAAGCATCATCAATAAACACGACCCTGATTTATTATCAAACAATTAGCAAATTGTTTCGTATGCGTTGAATCGTTATTCAAAATTGTCTTCATAATGGGGTATCTTTGTGATAAAGGTACTATCGCGGAATGGAGCAGATGGTTAGCTTACCACTTTGACTTGGTGGGGGTCACAGGTTCGAGTCCTGTTTCCGCAACTAACATTTAAAATTTACACGATTATGGAAATACTTACACTTATCATCAAACAGAAGTTCTTTGACGAAATCTTGTCAGGCAAGAAAACACAAGAATTCAGAGAAATCAGGCCTACAACACAGAAGAAATACTGCCAGCTTGACGCTGATGGCTATTGTGTCGAGAAAGACGGTGTTTTACAGCCTAAGCATTACGATGCTATCCAGTTTTTTGTAGGCTACAATAAAGACAGAGCCAGCGCACTGGTAGAAGTCAAAGACGCCAAAATAGAGCTGTTTGAAGATGAGAATCACAATCTGATTGAATACACCTATCAGGGTGAGATATATCTGGCTGCACAGGTCGTTTATGACCTTGGCAGAATTATTGAAAAGCATGTTTAACCCTTTAAATTTTCGTTGAGTCAGAACAAACAGAAGCACATTTTCAACTGGTGGCTACCGTGGTGGCCGTAGAGGTTTGACTACAGAGAATGGTGGTCTCTCTCAGGGTGGCAGATTTATCACCCGAAGACAGCAGTATTATAATGTCCGCACAGGACTTGGCATGAGTGGCGGATAATGACACTGCAAGAAAGGACATACAGCCATATTGACCTCGTCAGACAGAAGACTGACGGGGTTTTGCTGTTTCTGTCGCTGGGTAAGGATTCTTTGGTATTGCTGGACATGATCTACCCGAAGTTTGATAGAATAGTCTGCGTGTTCATGTACTTTGTCAAAGGCTTAGAGCACATCGAAAGATGGATTGGATGGGTAAAAGCCAAATATCCGAAGATAGAGTTTGTTCAGGTACCCCACTGGAACCTTACCTACATTCTTCGCGGTGGCCTGTATTGTGTGCCAAACCACAAAGTGAAGCTTTTGAAGTTGGCTGATGTTGTGAAAGCCATGCAGCTCAGATATGGACTTTACTACACTTTCCTGGGCATGAAGAAGGCCGACGGCATGAACCGCCGCCTGATGCTGAAAGGTTATGAAGCAAACGGGTATGAGAACAACGGAATGTGCTATCCTCTGGCAGATTGGACGCAGAAAGACATTCTATCTTACATGAAGCAGAACGGGCTGCCGGAACCTGTCAGATATTCACTGAAGGCCAGTTCGGGTGTAGGCTTTAATCTGGATTGTATGTTATGGCTGGAGAAGAATTACCCGCAAGATTTACAGAGAATTTACAATGTGTTCCCGATGGCTGAGAGAATCCTTTGGGAACATAAAAATAAACAAAATTAATAGGAGGAATGTAGAGTCAGAAGAAAAAGTTTAAATGATATTAATGCTCAAGCTGCAAGATTAAGAGCTCAGCTACAAGGAGCACAACGGTATGCAGATGGAAGTAATAGAGCTGCAAGAATTTCACAAGCAGCCGCACAAGCAAGAAGGGTTCGAGGAATGGGACTTCTTGGAGCAAGAGATTCATCAGGGAAATTGAGGGATAGAACGACTCGGATTGGTACAGGCCGATTCGCTAATGTAAACGGATGATATGGAACTGAGCAAATATATTAAGAGTGAATCGGTGGAACTTAACCGTTCCGCCATTCACTTTGCTGATTATAACCCCAGAAAACTTTCTGAGGAATCCCGTAAGACATTGAAGCGGGGTATTAAGAAATTCGGGCTGGTTGGAGGTATCGTAGTCAACAAGCAGACCGGACTGACCGTCGTCAGTGGCCACCAGCGTCTGAGCGTGATGGATGAACTGCAGAAGTTTCCTGAAAATGACTACAGAATTCGCGTTGATGTCATTGACGTGGACGAGAAGCAGGAAAAGGAATTGAACATCCTGATGAACAATCCTAACGCGCAAGGTTCATGGGACTATGACGCTTTGGCCCGGATGGTTCCGGATATAGATTACCAGGATGCCGGATTAACGGCCGCTGATTTGAATATGATAGGCTGTGATTTTCTTCTCCAGACAGAAGAAGAAAGCTCTATTGCCGATGCCCTAGAGGATATGATGGCACCAGTCACAGAACAGAAAGAAGCTGAGAAAGCCGCAAAGCAGATGGAAAGAGCTGAAAAGGTAGCTCACATGAAAGAAGTAAAGCAGCAGGTGAAGAATGCAGCCCAAAAGCAGGCCCAGGATATGGACGCTTATCTGATGCTTTCCTTTGACACATTCGAAGCTAAAGCAGCCTTCTGTGAAAGATTCGGTTACGACCCCTACTCCAAGTTTATCAAGGGTGAGGTATTCGATGAACAGATAGAAAGAATTGAATGACAACATGAAATTTTAGGAGGAAAGCCGAGTCAGAAGAAAAACATATAGTCAGTTGTATCAACAGTCAAGACGAATAATGTACAACGCCGGAAGGCAATACGGGCTTGGTACAGACAGACAAAAAAGTATAAGAGACAGAACGAAGTCTATAATGGAAAGATATGCGGCAAGGATAGACAGCTATTTCTCAAAGAGAGGGATTGATATTTATGGTGATAAGCCTGTTTCTCGCCGCATTTATATGGGTAACAATAACGGATGATTAATTATGAAAAGTGAATCTCAAAAAAGCAAACATACAGGACGAAAGCCCAAATTCGATTACAAGAGTGAGGAATTCCTCTCTCAGGTGGAGACGTATGCCAAAAAGGGATTCACGGACAGAGAAATCGCTTTTGCGTTAGGCTTGGCTCCCCAAACGTTTTGTGAGAAGAAGAATGAGCACTCTGAATTATGCGAAGTATTAGCGCGCGGGCGTGCGACCATCACTGCAGCTGTACGTGCCAAGTTCCTTGCTGTAGCTTTGGGCGGTATTAAGACCAAGAGTACTGTAGTAAGAAAGCTGAAAGACCAGGACGGAAACCTGACAGGCGAAGAAGAGCTTCAGGTAAGTGAAAGCGAGCTGGCTCCCAACCTTCAGGCAATGTCTGTCTGGCTGTATCATCACGATGATGAATGGAGGAAGGTTGAACGCCGTCAGGACGAAGACGCAGATATTCCAAAGGATATTAACCACGGAATTTCTATCGACTCATGGATTAAAGACAAACTGAAATGATTGTACCCCAGACGATATATCATCCTTTGTACACTGATGGTGAGAAGTTTATTATTCTCATTACTGGTGGCCGTGGCTCGGGGAAGTCTTTCAACGCTTCCACTTTCATCGAGAGATTGACATTCGAGATGACTCCCACAGAGAAGATAGTCCACCAGATTCTATATACCCGTTACACGATGGTATCTGCCGGGATGTCTATTATTCCTGAAATGATGGAAAAGATAGATTTGGATGGAACCACGAAGTATTTCAAGACCACCAAAACCGATATAGTAAACCGGATGACCGGCAGCCGTATCATGTTCCGTGGTATCAAGACTTCTTCCGGGAATCAGACGGCCAAGTTGAAATCAATTCAGGGTATCACCACCTTTGTCTGTGATGAAGCAGAGGAATGGACCAGTGAGGAAGAGTTTGACAAGATTATGCTCTCCATCCGTAAGAAGGGAATTCAGAACCGGATTATCATTATCATGAATCCCTGTGACTCCAATCACTTCATCTACAAGAAATACATAGAGAATACTCACCGGCTGGTGGAGATTGACGGCGTTCAGGTGCAAATTTCCACCCATCCGAATGTACTTCATATCCATACGACTTACTGCGACAATATAGAGAACCTTTCTCCTGAGTTCCTGAGAGAAGTCAAGGAAATGAAAGAGAAGAATCCGGAGAAGTACGCTCATGTGGTTATCGGTCGATGGGCGGACGTGGCCGAAGGTGCCGTGTTCAAGAAATGGGGTATTGTGGACGAGTTCCCCATGTGGTGCAAGAAGGTGGCTATCGGACAGGACTTTGGTTATACCAATGATCCATCGGCTTCTATCCGGTGTGGAATCATTGACAATGCGCTTTATCTGGATGAAGTGGATTATAGAACTGGATTACTTTCTGGGGATATTATAAAGACGCTACGCCCGTGGAATTTGAGAGTGATTGCCGACAGTGCGGACCCGCGACTCATCCAGGAGATTCATAACGGAGGGATTAAAATATACGCGGTAGAGAAAGGGCAAGGTTCTGTCAATGCCGGTATTGACAAGATGCAGGGAATGGAAATATTCATCACCAAGCGTTCTTATAACCTGCAGAGAGAGTTCAGAAATTATGTCTGGGCAAAGGATAAGGACGGAAACTACATCAACGAGCCGGAAGACCACGATAACCACGGTATTGATGCTGCACGCTACTATGTGCTGGGAGAACTTCTCGGTAGAATTATGAAACCCAAAGACGTTTCAGGAATATTTGGACATTAAACTTTGAAATATGACTTTAGAAGAAATTTTAGCTATGCCGGAAGTAGAGAGAAAAATCTACTATCTGAAAAAAGGACGAAAGACTGAGCAACCAAACGCTCACGCTCTTTACAATGACTGGAATCCGAACAAGCACGAGATAGTGATAGATGAAGAGAAATACCCGAAAATCAAAATTACGACCCAGCCTGAGAAACGGATTACAGACCCTACAACCGGGAAAGAATATGTTGAGCCGGCGGTAAGGAAAGAAGTTGACCCGAACAGGATTGCTCTTCCTATCGAGCAGGACATCGTGAACATTCAGACTGCCTTCACCGTGGGAACAGAACCGGTCCTTGATTGCCAGCCGGACCAGTCGGAAGAAAGCCTTCTTTCCACATTGAAGCAGGTGTTCAAGAAAAACAAGTTGAAATACCAGAACAAGAAAGTAGTCCGGGCATGGCTGGCCGAGCAGGAAGTGGCCGAATACTGGTATGTGGTGAAGGATGACGGCTTCTGGGCAAAGCTCAAACGAAAGATTTCAGGAATCTTCGGCAAATCAAAACCTGAATACCGTCTGAAGAGTGCCATCTGGTCTCCGTTCCGTGGCGACAAGCTCTACCCTTTCTTCAATGACCAGGGGGATTTGGTGGCCCTATCCCGTGAATATAAGAAAAAAGACCTGAACGATGTGGAGATTACCTGCTTCATGACCATTACCAAGGACATGGTTTATCAGTGGGAACTGACAAGCAACTGGACTGACAAAGGCTCATTTGCACATGGATTCAAGAAGATGCCGGTGATTTATATGTACCGTCCGGAAGCGTACTGTGAAAAGATAAAGAGCCTCCGTGTAAGACTGGAGAAGCTTCTCTCAAACTATGCAGACTGTATCGACTACCACTTCTTCCCTATCCTCATGCTTTTTGGTAACGTGGAGAATTTCTCAGGTGAGTTCAAGAACCGTGTTGTCGAGCTGACCGGCCAGGGAGCAAATGCCCAGTATCTTACCTGGTCACAGGTACCTGATACTGTCAAGTTCGAGGTGGAGACGCTGTTAAGTCAGATATACGGACTGACCAATACGCCCAGAATCTCTTTTGACTCCCTGAAAGGTACAGGAAACGCCGTTTCCGGTGTGACTTTCGATTATGTGTTTATGTCCACCCACCTTAACGTAGAAAATCTGAACGAGATCGTCGGCGAGTTCATGCAACGACGTGTAAATTTCCTTGTCTCCGCGTTGGGTTCCGTGAATTCCACCCTTGAAGAAGCCTCCGAGACTATTGACGTGGATGTGCAGATGCAGCCATATAAACTGGAGGACATCAAAGACAAGATAGACACAGCTATCAAGGCCAAGGACGGTGAAATCTGGTCGCAACAGCGGGCCATCACCTTCGTGGGGAACGTGGATGCAGTTATGGATGAGATTGAAGCCATCAAGGAAGAGCAATCTGAGAAACAGAAGAACGACATCGAGAAGCAGAAACAGCTTTCCTCTCTTAAAAGTTCCAGCAGTAAATCTGAAGAATAGAACAACCCAGTCAGAATATTTACGGGGATAATACAAAACAGAATGATATAAATCTAAAATATTTACCAATTGAGTAGCGGTATCTTTCGAGGTATCGCTATTTTCTTTATCATAGTAAAAACATGAATACTTCTTTGTAATTATTCGTTATTTTACTATATTTGCATCGTAATTAAGTCTTAAACGCTATGAGCTACAAATCAGTTAAAGACGTTGTAACGCTGCTTACTGAAAATGGCTTTTGGTTCGTGAGGCAGAAAGGCAGTCACATGGTTTACACTGATGGTAGCCATGTAGTGATTGTCCCAGACCACGGCAAGAAAGGCGTTGAGAAAGGCACTTATTACAACATTCTGAGGCAAGCGGGGCTAAAATAGCCCCCGCCTCTTTTGTTTAACGATAAAAAGGAGGTCAGTATGAAAATCGTAGAAGTGATTGTAGAACATGCTGGAAATAATCTTAGTGCCTATATTGAAGGTGCTCCGGTGATTACTGTCGGTAACGACGTGAAGGAAATCGAAAAGAACATGAAGGAGGCTGTTGAACTTTACTTGGATTCATGTAATGAAATGAACATCGCTCCAGTGGAAATTTTGCAGGGAGAGTTCACATTGAAGTTCAAGATAGATGCTGCCACCTTCATCAACTATTACAGCAGTATCTTTACCAAAGCTGCTTTGAGCCGGATAACCGGAATCAATGAACGCCAGTTGTGGCATTATGCGGCTGGAGTACACAAACCACGTAAACAGCAGTTGGAGAAGATTCAGAAAGGTATTAATGCTCTGACAGAAGAACTGTCTGCTATAAATTTGTTGTGATTTTATGTCTGAGCTAATTTCTAAAATATGGAATTTCCTTGAAAATAAAAGAATTTCAGTCCCAAGAAAAATATCCATCACTATACTGATAATATTATCAATATTGTTTGTTGATAATATTGTAGGATTTTCTTACTTATACATAAATTCTCAAGAACTTGATTATTTATTAAAAATTGAAAAAACAAAAGTAGCATTAAAGCAAGATACAATAACTTGTAAGTTACTTGATGAAATGAAATATGATTTTATTAATAGGAAAACAGTAGTAGAGCAATTTCTTGAATTATTTGATAATCAGTCTACATTAGAAGATAAGATTTCTAATAATATGCAAGAAATCGATAGGAAAAATATCCAAAGAAATCAAATTTTGCATACAGTATCTTCTTCTTTATTTTGGATTATATGGTTAATAATATTTTTGTTTATGCTTATAATATCTCCATTTGCTCCACCTGAAAATAAATGGGGTTTAATATTAGGAATGGTGATAGGGATTAGTGGAATGTCCATTTTAATTTGGGTAACACAATGGATGTTCGGGCTATTACCTATATTCTTTAATCGTCCGTGGATAAATTACACATTGCAGTTTATTTTAAATCTAATTCCGATATTTATTTTAACGCGTGGAAGTATAAGGAACAAATTGATAACTTAATAAATAATCAGTTTAGCGTGATTACTTAGGTAATCACGCTTTCTTTTTGTCTAAAAACGAACATTCTCCCAATTGTTTCGTATCGTTAGCCTTAAAATTTCCCCTTCCCTTTCTCTATAAGTAAATTTACCGTATGAAATTATTAATCAAACTCATACGGTATGACAATCTTTGAACAAATCTTGGCAGGACTGCAACAGAAATTCGCTGGGGTGGACACTGCCACACTCACCCGTATCGCCACAAAGAAGGCAGAGGGTGTAACGGACGAAACGAAGGTGACCTCCATCGTTGAGGGTATCTCATTTCAGGACGTGATGCAAAACTATGGTGATTTCCGTGCAGGACAGGCGCAGACTTCCGCTGTTTCAAACTACGAGAAGAAGCATGGACTGAAAGACGGAAAACCAATCGAGAATCCGAAACCAGAACCACCGAAACCAAACGACCCTCCAAAGCCGCAGGAGACAGACATCGCAAAGATGATTGCCGATGGCATCGCCGCCGGTATCAAGCCGTTTGCCGACAAGCTGGCCAAAATGGAGAAAAATGAAGCGCAGGCGCAGCGCAATTCTCAGATTTCAGTAGTGGCGAAGAAGTACGGTATTCCCGAATTTATGCTGAAAGACCGCAACATTCCCGAAAACACCGACTTGGACACTTATTTCAAGGACATGAAGCAGGATATGTCTAACAACGGTTTTCAGTTCTCCAAAGCTCCTGAAACTGCCGAACAGAAGCAGGAGAAGGAAGCGAGCGAGTTCGCCAAAATGATTGAGGCGGACACAAAATCTATTGTCGAACAACAAAACAAGTAATTTATGTCAGCAGGATTTAAGTACAACATTGAGCCTGAACCGTCCATCGAGGAACGCTATGATGTTTCTACCGGTGTAAGACGCAGAGGGTCTTACAAGCTGGATACGGCCAACCTTGTCGCTGGTTCGTTTCTTCCATCCTTCACACCGATTGCCGCCGACTTGGTGAAGAAGACCGCTCAGGTGGCTATCCGTGTAGAAATCTATGAAAAGTTTACCACCGGTTCCAATACCACATTGAAAATCAAGAAAAACTCTTTGGCTTATGTGGGTATGCATCTGGGTAATGGTTCTCATGGGGCTACCATCAACAGTATTGACAAATCAAACAAAGATTTCGATAAGTTGACGCTGTCTGCCGACTTTGGCGAAATATTGGAAGCTGGTATTGTACTCTATGAAGCTACAGCGGTAAGCGGCACAACTCCGAAAGTCATTGCTAACTCAGCCTTGTACGGAAGAGTACAAGTAGAAGAAGGAATTGTATTAGTTGCTCTTTTGATGCGAGCATTCGAGATTGAGCCTACCAAATTGGTTATGCCTTTCTCTGACATTGACAAGGCCAACATGCCGCATTTCCAGTTCAACGCTCCTGACGTTACTCAAAGTGGAAAGGCTGTAGTTGCCAAAGCGTCTTCCAGTCAAGATGGCTTGATGAGTAAAGAAGACAAAGCTAAATTGGATGGTATCGCATCCCAAGCCAACAAATTCACTTTGTCTGCAGCAACATCTTCTGCTCTCGGAGGTGTAAAGCAGGGTGTTAAAGTGGATGATGCTACTGGGCAGGAAGATGCACATACAAAATTGAATGCCCTTCTGGCATCTTTGAGAACAGCAGGTGTAATTGCAAGCAAATAAAGAAAGGAGGTAAAACATGATGCTAACTATTCATACTCTGTTTAATGACCCCAATATCGTAAACGCCGTTATCCAGCGCGTCCTTCAGACTCGTAAGGATACAATCTACTGGCAGCAGTATCTTGATTTCCGTAGAACGACTACCCGTGTATTCAAGGACTACATCGGTCAGGTTACTGGAGTGATGGCCGGTTCTATCAATTCTCGTTATGGCGAGAAGCCTATCCGTGAACGCCGGAATATCGGTTCAGGATATGGTGAAATCGCTTATCTTGGCGATGCTTACCAGATTTCCATTGACCGCCTGTCCGAACTTCAGGACTTGATTGACAAGTTTAACGCTGCTAAACCTGCTGACCAGGTAGCAGCCATGCAGGAAATCGTGAATTTCATCTATGACGATTACCGCCAGGTACTTTTGGCAGCTCACAAGCGCATGGATATTATCGTAGGTTCACTTCTGATGACCGGAGAAGCAGCTGTTAAGAACAAGGACGACAATGCCGGAGGCGTTGACCTTCTCAACATTGAATTGCCGTTCAAGTTCATCAAGCCTGATACTGGTGCGAAGACGAACTTCATCACCTATTTGCAGCAGCAGATTAATGCACTGAAAGCGGACTACGGTAATTTCCAGAAGATGATTATGTCACGAGGAACTTTCGTGAAGAATATCATCGGGTCGGCTGAGTTTGGTGACAAGTTCAAGATGCAGCTTACAGGAAATGAGATGTATCTTTCAACTGGTTTGATTACATCTCAACTGGCTTCCCAAGTATTCACTGGCATCGGGCTTCCGGCCATTGAAATCAAGGAAGATTACGTGAAAGACCAGACCGGGAAGAACGTGCAGATTTATGCAGACGACCGTATCACCTTGCTTCCGCAGGATAAGGTCGGTTATATGCGTTTCCACACTCCGTACGAAGCAGTGGACGGCGTACCGGGACGTAACTACACCCAGGCAGACGGTGATATGCTTATTTCCGGTTACAAGGACAAGAACGGTCGTTATTTGGAATACACTGCAGAGTGGATTCCTCAGATTACGAACCCGAATCTGATTGTGAACTTTGATTTGTCAACCATGAACGCATGACAGTAAACGACTACATATCACAGAAGTTTCAGACCTTCGGCATCAACTTGTCGGAGGCTGACCTTTTGGAGATAAGTTTGTCTTCAGAAGTAAGCGGAGAGGATGAGATGGGCCCGTCAAACATCGGACTTGTTTCGGTGTCTATGGCGAAGTTTATCCCCTCTCTTCTACTTCGTGCTACTTCCATCAGCGAGAACGGTTTCTCTATGTCCTGGGACACCAAAGGCTTGAAGGAATACTACTCATTCTTGTGCAAGAAGTATGGCCTTGAAGACACACTGTCAGATAAACCTAAAGTCAGATTCCTATGATATTCGCGCCACATATATTACAAATCAAGGTTACTACTCCAATGGAAACAGACGAGTTCGGCCGGCCTATTCCCGGAACCGGTGGAGAAAGCTGGCAGGACGTATGTAAGTGCCGGTGTGATGATAACTCCACCAAGGAGTTTACTTCGGAGAACGGCGAGGTGTACCGACCGAACTATCACATAGTCTGTGAAAAGAAAACCTCCCTGAAGGCTGGCGATGAAGTCAGATGTATGGATGGCGATAATACCAGGGGAACTGGCAAGGTTTACATGGTGAAGAATACGAATTATTTTGGTTACTCAGAGATATGGCTGTAAAGTTTGATTTTTCGGACGTGGACAGCTTTTTCGACCAAGGTTATGCCGAGGTGAAAGCTGTAGAAGAGAGGGTCGGAAAGGAAGCTGTCGATTATGCTATAAAGAACGGTAGTTATCAGAACCGGACCGGAACGCTCCGTAAGTCAAACAAGTATTCAGTTGAGGATGATGGACTGGTGATAAGAAACGATGCTGAGTATGCCTCACACGTGGAATCCAAAGGTTACGAAGTTTCAACTGGTGCAGCCTTATTTGCTGAGAGACGATTAAAGGAGGAAATCAAATGAAACGAATATTCAAGTATGAACTGATGGTCGCAGACCACTCAAAATTATGTCTGCCTATCGGAGCAAGAATATTATCTATTCAAGCACAACGGAATGCAATTTGCTTGTGGGCAGTAGTAGATGAATGTCAAAAAGAATTGTGTTTAGTGGATATTTTTATGTATGCAACAGGACAAAATATATCTGATAAAGATTTGTCAGACAAAAGATTTGCAGGTACTGTTCAACTTGGAGAACTGGTTTTTCATGTATTCCTTCAGTATGATAATAATATTCAATATCTTATTGTATGATAGTAACTACTGACATAGCGAACATTCTCTACCGTGACTGCAAGTCTTTCGGGATTGATATCGTTCCCCATGGCAAGAAGCTGACAGGGGCGATAAAGTCCGAAAGGATTGTCATTCACGCCAAGAAGCAACAGCCGGGCATATACTGGAAGAAATCTTTCGTCGAGGTGAACATTTGTGTTCCCGATTTGAAGGAAGGCGAAGCCAATACCATCCGGCTGAACGAACTGGAGAAGCAGGCACAGGGATTGTTTGACGGTGTTACCGGTCGCTATGACGGTACAACCTATCATTATTCTATCGAATCAATTGGAACGGAGGAGGACACTGCTTTAAAGTGTCACTATGTGAATGTAAGAATTTTGTTTGAAGTTTTAAATGTGAAATAATATGGCAGAAGCAAAGAAAGTCACAGCCGCGAATATCAAGAAGCTTTGGTATGGCGAAACAAGCGAGATTACCGCAGATTTGACAGGACAAGCCTTGCATACTCTTTTACAGGGTGAAGCATTGAAAGAAATCAAGAATATCCATCAGGATACATGGACGATTGAAGAAGCAGAAGCAAGTCGTACAAATTACAAGAACCAGCTCACGAATCAGACTTATCGAAGTGATAAGGAAATGGGTGATGTTACTGTAAACTTCACTATTGGAGAATACGACTATCCTACTAAGAAAGACCTTATGGGTGGTGATATTATTAACACTGATAAGGGTTGGAAACGAGCAAGAGGCAAGGTAAACATTGAGAAGTTACTTGTCGCTTTGACTGACGATGACCAGTATTGTGTGATTCCCCGTGCTGACATCGGTGCACGTGAAGCCACAACAGACAAGGCTGTCGGTATTCCTGTAAGTGCGGTGGAACTGGAACCACAAAATGCAGAAGTTGCACCGGAATACTGGTTTGACTCATCTGAAGTAACAGCAGGTGCTTAATGCCTATCCAATAGGTAGAGATTGAATTCCATAACAGGGGTGGGCTTTATGGCTTCACCCCTTAATTTTTATCTTTTATCAGAATGAATCAAGGAGCAAAAATAGTAACTGAATCCATTATCGGAAGTGATTTCAGAACGGTGTTTGTCGCTGGGAAAGCCTACACGGTCTACCCTCCTACTATCAACAAACTGGCCGGAGCAATCTCCCATTTGTCAGGCGTACAAGAAGCAGACAATTTGAAAGAAGTTCTTCTCTCCCTGGGAGAAAGTGAGGTCTACAGCAGGGCTCTTTCCTGGCTGATAGCTGGTGACGAAAACTTGAGTGAAGAGTTAGCCAAAGGAACATACGAAGAAAACGTAAATGCTTTAGATGAAGCACTCTCTATGATTGACTCAAAGGTTTTTCTCAAAGCTGTCAGCTTGGCGAGGAACGTAAGTCTACTGGCAGCGAAACCGAGGTTGTAGGCAATGAAACTCTCTTGGGGCAGATTGCATCGTTCATGGAAAATCTGCATCTGTCATACCGAGAAGTGGTCTATGAGATACCATACAGGAATTTAGTATTAATGCAGCGTGACAAGCTCCATGCAGTTACCGGAACCAAGGTTACAAAGGTGAAGGGTAAGGACATGGCTTCACGCAGAAGAAGAAACAAGAAATAGATATGGCTACACTATACTTTAAAGTCAGTTCTGACTGGGAGCAGGTTGTCAAGCTGAGACAGGAATGTGAGAGACTGGAAGCCCAGCTCAAGAAGATGGACGTAAACAAGTCTCCTACAGCTGCAAAGGCTTTAGAAACGCAATTGGCATCCACCCGTCAGCAGATGATGGGGCTGGTGACTGAGGCGGCTAAAGCTGGTGCTGTGATGGAGAATGATTTGAAGAAAAAGCTTAATTCTGCGTCAAAGGTCTCCGATGAGCTGACGGAGGAAATCATCAAACAAAGGAAAATCATTCGTGATACGCAGGATGATGTCAGACGGCTGTCTGATGAATATTCAAAGATGGGTAAGTATTCTCCTAATTCAAAAGCCAAATTAGCTGAACTGAACACTGCTAAAGCAGCCTTGAACGAGCAGAGATATTCCCTTGGCGAGTTACAAGACCAGCAGGCGAGAAACAGACTCGAAGTAAGAAAACTCACAAGAGAATACAAAGAATTTGCCAGTGGAACAAACAATGCTGATGAGATTGTAAAATCACTGACAGATTCTTTAAAACGTACTGCTGCTGAAATCGGTGGACTGGTGGCGATAAAGAGATTCGGCTTCGATGTGATTGAAGCAACTGGAAAGATGCAACAGTTACAGGTAGCTCTTTCAACAATCCTTCAGGACAAATCGAAAGCAGAACAACTCATCGCCGATATTGTTCAGTTCGCAGCCAAAACACCGTTCAATCTTGATGATGTAGCGACCGGAGCAAAACAGCTTTTGGCATACGGTTCCTCTGCCGACAATGTAGTAAATGAACTTTCTATGCTTGGAGATGTGGCTTCCGGATTGCAGATACCTATCGGTCAACTTATTTATCTGTATGGAACACTAAGAACGCAAGGAAGAGCCATGACAGTAGACATTCGTCAATTCGCCGGACGAGGTATTCCAATCTACGAAGAACTGGCCAAGGTATTAGGAGTTTCCAAAGACCAGGTAGGTGAACTTGTGAAGGAAGGCAAGGTCGGCTTTAAGGAAGTTGAACAGGCTTTCAAAAACATGACATCCGAAGGAGGGAAATTTGCCAACCTTATGGAAAGTTCCGCTGGGACGTGGCCCCAACGATTATCGAATATCGAAGATACCCTCTTCCAGAAAATGAATGAGTTCGGGAACAAGTATAAGGAGGTTTTCGAGTTTGGAATCGGTACAGCAGAGGACTTGGTGGAAAGTCTTGATGATGTGTTGTCTATCATGGGCGGACTGATTGCAGCTTACGGAACATACAAGGCCGCGTTGGTTACCGCAGCCGTAGCGCAGAAGGCGGTCGGATTCGTTGAAAGTATCCAACTGATTGGAATGTACAGAAAGGAATTGGGACTGGCCACCGCCGCGCAACAGGCTTTCAATGTCGCTTCGAAATCCAATATGTATGTCACTCTGTTGGCAGCTCTTGTTGGAATAGGTACGGCGGTTTACATGTTCACAAAGAGAACCAATGAAGCCACTGTAGCGCAGGAGACACTTAATTCGGTAAACAAAAAGGCCGATGAGGAGTTTTCCAAGCAGGCAGCAACAGTTGACAGGTTGTCCGGCGTATTGAAAAGTGAAACGTCATCTCTTGACCGGAAGAAGAAAGCCTTGTCTGATTTGCAGACCATCATTCCTTCTTACAATGCCAGTCTTGATGAAGAGGGCCGACTGATAAACAACAACACAGAGGCCATTAAATCCTATCTGACACAACTGGAAAAGCAGATACGGATGAAGGCTGCTCAGGAAGAACTGGAGGAGCTGTATCGCAAAAAACGGACTCAAGAAAAGCAGCAGAAAGTCGCTACGGAGAATTACAATGAGGCTAAATCTTTGTACAATTCATCCGTGACAATGACTGGAAGCGCATTACAAAACAGAGGAGTCAATACAGGTGTGGCCGTATTCTCTCAAAATAGTGCAGTAAACAATCAGCTCAAAGATAGTGCGAATAAGGCCAAGAAAGAATTGGATTCCGTAAACAAGGAATTAGGCGAAACGGTTTCTGCTATCAAAGAATTGGAAAAAGAGATTGAGAAATCTTCTTTATCCGATAAAAAAGAAGCCCAACATTCTACAATATCTGAAGAAGTAGAAAATGCCACCATACGTATCAAGACACTCAAACAAGAGATTGCCGACCTTCGTAGCGGAAAATTACAAGCAGAAGCCGGTAAAACCGTAGAATCTGCTATCAAGGCAAAGGAAAAAGAGTTGCAGAGTGCAGAAAAAACCTTGGAAACACTTACTGGTGTCAGCCACAAATCAGAAAACAAGAAGGTCGTAGATAATCAGCAAAATCTTTCTGATGAACTTCTACAACTCATAAGAGCTAATCAGCAGGAAGAAATCAACTTGATGGAAGAAGGTTCTGAAAAGAAACGTAGACAGATTGAACTGGATTACCAGAAAGAGATTGATGCTTACAACAAGGCTAAAGCCAAATATGGTGAGATTGATGAAGTGAAAGTGATGAAATCCAATGCAGAAGCAAAGCGTAATAAGTCTTTCTATGAAGTAGATATTGAATCGCTTCAAGCTGAAAAGGATGCACTAAATTCCTATCTTCAGGAATATGGCACGTTCCAACAGCGTAAGTATGCCATTGCACAAGAATATGCCGACAAGATAGCCAAATCCCAAACAAATGCCGAAAAGATAAGGTTAGGGAAAGAACGGGACAGCAAACTTTCCGGTATCGAATCAAATGCTTTAAAGGCAAATATAGATTGGGTAACAGTGTTTGGTGAGTTCGGAGGAATGTTCTCCAATATGATTAAACCTGCTCTTGAAGATGCCAGGAAATACATGCAGACCGATGAGTTCAAAAACTCAGACGCGTCAAGCCAGCAAGCCATTGTTGATGCGGTTAATCAAATGGAAAAATCTCTTGGAGGTGCAGGAGGGTTGGATTTCAAGAAACTTGGTGATAATGTACAAGCATATCAAAATTCAGTTGTAAGTCTTAATCTTGCTAAGGAGCAGGAAGCGGATGCATTGGAGCGTCTTGTCACAGCTCAGGAAGAATATGAGAATGCGTTGAAAAACGGTACTGAAGAGCAGAAAAATGCAGCAAAGGAAGCATTGGCAAATGCACAGAGCAATGCTGATTTGGCATCTGCAAATGTACAAATGCAGTCAGAAAATGTTGAAAAGGCACAGAAAGGAATGTCTGAAACAGCCACTGCATTAAAAGCCAATATGGATAACGTGGTACAAGGATTGCAACAGATAACTTCCGGAGGCCTCACAAATATCTACAATGGACTGATTCAAGCAGGAAAAGGAGTTGGTGGTGCTGCTGGAAAACTTGCTGATTCGCTTGAAAGCGTTCCCGTTGTCGGATGGATTCTTTCTATAATTGACATATTCAAGGATGGGATAAGTATAGTAATTAGCGGACTCCTTGACTCCGTATTCAGTGCCGTGTCTGGAATCATTGAAGATGTGCTGTCAGGAGATTTGTTCGTATCTATAGGAGAATCCTTAATGAAAGGTATTGGAAGCATTTTTGACGCTATTTCTTTCGGTGGATTCAGTAAACTTACTTCTATTGGGAGCAATGCCAAGGAGGTGCAGGAGGCTATAGACCGACTGACAGACAGAAATGAAGCACTTCAGGGAAGTATTGACGCACTGAATGACACCATAAAAGCCGGAAGAGGTGCAATATCAGTCAATGCTGCAAGGAAAGCCGTGAAGTATCAAGATGAGCAAAACGCAAACTATCTGAAAATAGCACAGGAACAAGCCCGTTATTCAGGAAACCATCATAGCTGGAATTATTACTGGGGAGGATTCACACAAAGCCAAATAAATGATTTCAGCAATCAAATAGGAAGGATCTGGGATGGAAGTCTTTGGGATCTTTCTCCTGAAGAAATGAAACTCTTGAAGGGGAATGTAGATATGTGGGCGCAGATACAGAATACTGGTAAGGGAGGTTATGGAGGTAGGCTGACTGAAAAGCTGGATGATTACATTGAGCAAGCCGGAAAAATTGAAGAACTGGAAACACAACTCAATGAATCACTCACTGGAATGACATTCGATTCGATGTATGACAGTTTCATTGATACGCTAATGGATATGGATGCATCTGCCGAAGATTTTGCCGACAACATGTCTGAATATTTCATGAGAGCCATGCTTTCAAACAAGATTGGAGAGTTGTACTATGACAGATTGAATGAATGGTATGAAGATTTTGCCAAAAGAATGGAGGATGGAACCCTTGATGATAATGAACTTAATTATTTACAAGGCAAATGGAATGGAATCGTGAGTGATGCTATCAAAGAACGCGATGATATTGCTTCCGCTGTAGGGTATGACAATAAAAAAGCGCAAGGACAGCAGTCAGCTTCCAGCCGTGGATTCGGTACGGAAATGACGCACGAGGATGCCGGGGAACTGAGCGGACGGTTTACAGCCGTATATGAGTCCAATCTTCGTATTGAGACGGCAGAACAGCAGCAAACGATAGCTATTACCGAACTGCGAGGCTCCATCGGTTCCTTGACTTCACAAGTGACCGGTCTGTACAACATTGCCGACGAGACACGTACTATCCTGGCCAATTCCTATTTGGAGTTACAGCAAATCAGAGAGAACACAGGCGAAATTGTCAAACCTATCAAACAAATGCAGGCCGACATTGCCGAAGTGAAACGTAATACAGCAAGATTATGACAGGAGATTTATTTATTAACGGGAAGGATGCCTGGAGCACATGGGGTGTCCGCATGGGTGACGGTTTTCTCGATGCTATCGACGGATTCAATCAGATGAAAGACTACATTGAAGATGAGAGCCGTCTGGAGCACGGGAAGCGAATAATAACCGAAAATGCAAAAGTAGCATCGCGTGAAATCACTCTCCAGTTCACAATAGAAGGAGGCTCAGAAGGCGACTATCGGACAAAGAAGAAATCTTTTCAGTCAGAACTGGAGAAAGGAACCGTAAACATCAAAATCCCAACTCTTGGAAACGAAGTCTACAAGCTGGTTTACCTGGGTAAGAGCATTTCTTACGGGTTGAGTATTGACAGGTGTTTCGGTAAGGTTTCAAGTAAGTTTTGCGAACCGAATCCCATGGATAGAAGCGAATAACGAACATTTCCTTTATTGTTTCAAATGGAAGTCCGGATTTTTAGGGCTTCCATTTTCTATTTATGAACTTTGGGGATATGATTGAAATTAAGGACATATCCGGAAAGACAAGATTCTCCACCCCTATCAACAAAGGGGCGAAGGGAAAGTTTACACTGATGAAAGAGGACTACATCGTTCTCCCATTCTCCGTGCCTGAACCTATATATTTTAAACTTGGTGACTATGTAGACCTTTCTGGGGTTCTGGATGATTCTCTGGGCGGATTACTTTCAAAAGTATATGAGGTAACTGACTTGCAGAAACCTTCTTTCAATGCTTCTACCGCTGGATATGATTATGAGCTGAAACTGGATGCTTACTACTGGAAGTGGAAAAACAAAATTTTCAAATACACTCCTGAACATGCTGGATATGAAGCGTCATGGTCTCTCACCGCAGCCCTTGATGTACAGCTTGGTGTGTTCTTACGTAACCTGAAAGCTTTGGGATATACCTATAAGGGAAAAGAATTCGTATTTGAAATAGATTCAACAGTAGAGAATAAGGCAGTTGCAATGACGTATGACAATATGAACCTGCTGGATGCCTTATTCTCAATGGCGGGTGAGGATAAGTGGAACTGTGATTGCTGGATAACGGACAACGTAATTCATTTTGGGCGAAACGAATTCGGTGATGCCGTCAAAATCGAGTTAGGGGTTGAAGCGTCTGCCATGACTCGCAGTGAGAGCAAAGGCACTTATGCCACCCGCATTTATGCATTCGGATCTACAAGAAACATACCTGAGAACTACCGTCCCATTGAAGAGCAGACGGTAGTAAACGGAGTTGTGCAAAGACGACTTATGCTTCCCGCTGGTACGCCATACATAGATGTGTATCCTGACATGAGCCAGGAAGAAGCAATTGAAGACATCGTGGTATTTGACGAGGTATATCCCCGACTTGAAAATACGATGTCAAGTGTATCTACGAGGACGGAAACCGTTACAAATGAAGACGGAGGTCAGGAAACCGTGACTTACTATCGCTATCGTGATACTGGCCTGAATTTCTCCAAGGACTACAGACTTCCGGGACAAGAGCTGACAATTATCTTTCAGTCCGGCAAAATGAATGGATTGGAGTTCGGTGTTATTTTTGACCCGGACAACAACGGAAGCCAGCTTTGGGAAATTGTCCGCAGCGAAGACTACGGACGTCCATTGCCGGATGATACCATATATCCTGAAAATGATGACAAGTATATCCTTTCCGGTTTTGATCCAAAGTTTGTTTCTGTACAAATGATTCCGGACGCGGAGCAGGAACTGAAAGAGAAGGCACAGAAGATAGCAGACCAGCGAAAAAAGGACGATGGTACATACTACACTACCCTCCGGTCAGAATGGGTTAATGAAGACAAGCTGAAACGCTTTTTCGAGTTCGGGCAAAAGATAAACCTGGTCAATAAAGCCTTTTTTGAGAATGGCCGTGAAAGCCGTGTTCTCGGATGGGAGTTTAACCTTGACATTCCATGGGATTCTCCGGTATATACTATTGGGGAAAGTATGCCCTACTCTCGCCTTAATGATGTGGAAGAGAAACTGGAGTCGATTACGTATAAAGGGCATACTTATGTTGGAGGCGGAGGAAGTAGCATATATGTGATTAAGACCAATGATTCTACTGCCCCATCGGACAGTAACGTATTTTCGGCAAAACGGTCACTTGCAACATTATTGAGAAAGGACAAGGAAGACCAGACAAACTATCTCATTAAGCTTCTTGGCGGTATCATATCTCCTTTCCTGGAATCAATTGACTTCGTGACTGGTATGATGGGTGCTGGTATGTCATTCTCTTCAGAAAAGGGCGGCGAGTCTGTCGGATGGATTGACAAACTGTACGTGCGCAAGAAAGCTATCTTCCAGTTACTTTCAATAATGGAGACCGAGCTGGCCGGAGCTTCCTTCATGTTCAACGCCAACGGGGCCAGAGCAACGATTACTAAGGTCGAGTTTATAGAAAAAAAGGGAATTCGTTTCAAGGATGGTAAAGGAGTCAAGTTCTCAGACGGGAAAAGAGGTTACTCATCTCCTGGAACTTATGGTTCTGTTTATCGCTGTTACTTCCTTGCAGATGATGGTGAGAAAGCCATAGAAAATCGTTTTAAGCCAGGGAATTTAGTACGCTCACAGTCCTTTAATATTAAGGAAGGCGCGTATGACGGCGTATCCAATCACTATTGGTGGCGTCTGGTGGAAAATGTTGGTGATAACTGGATAGATGTATCCGTGAATCATTGTGACGAAGGAAGCGATATACCCAAAGTGGGTGACGTGATGGTACAGCTTGGAGACATAGCCGACCCGGACTATCAGGCTGCAATCGTGTTGTCTGCATACGGAGATGGTGCGCCATATCTGACATTCTATCAGGGGATAAGTTCTTACTCCCTCTCAGGGAAAGATATAGTTTCAATCGGATATGATCGTCTAACTAAAGAAGGATACTTTAATGTTTATGGAAAGACATATATCGGTAATAGGGACAAGACAAATTATATCAGACTTGCTTCTGGAGAAATAGAGGTACGTGCAGCAAGAATATTGTTGTCAAATGGTGAAAGCGTTGTAGATGTAGCAGAGAAAAATATCTCAATTAAACTTGGTGCTACGGGTATTGACATCGAAAAAAATGAGATTGTTATTTCTTCAGATAAGTTTAAAATTAAAAGTTCTGAAGGGAAAGGAATAGCCGTGTTTACGGTTAAAAATGGGAAACCACTTCTTCTTACAGAGTGCATAGATGTAAACTCGTTAAAAGTGAAACATCTGGATGGTGCAGACGGTACATTTTCGGGTGAACTGAAAGCCGCTAAAGGTACTTTTTCCGGAACAATATCTGCCGATGGTGCTAAGATTGGAGGTTTCACTATAGACAACGGTTCCTTGAATTGGAAGGGAAGGGATTTTTTCGGCAATGATAGCAGGAGTATACGGATTGGTGTTCCTACGGATGATAACAGTGGTATGATTGACATAAATTTCAATGGTGCGACTGACGGGAAATTTGGGGTTAAAATAATTGGAAGCAATGACGGTGGAGCATGTATCTATGCTTCAAGGAACGGTACTAGCAAGCCACATAGTTCTAATACTTATGCCGGATATTTTGACGGAGGAGTACATGTAAACGGAAATCTTTATACCAATACGATATTGTCTAATGAGTTTGGTACCGGATGGTCATTGCAAGCCGATGGCTCATATACATACAAAAAAGGAGTAACGAGAACAATATCATGGACTATACAGAATGGTTCGATACCTTCAAGATATAGACTGGTTTTTGAAAATGGAATTTTAGTTGATTAATCATGAAAATAGATTTTAAGAAATTTAAGAAGTACACGAAGATAGATAAATCCGATTTCGTGGAGATTGATGTCAGAGAAATGTTTGCAGATAACATTTACAATGTGACAGGAGTTGGTATTGCTGATTTAAAATTAGCAGAAAAAATTTTTTCCAGCGATGACGATACCGAATTTTCAGATGATGAAGTTAGCAGGGTAAGACATCATGCAGCGTCGCTTCTTCCATGGTTTCTTGCTGGGCTTGATGATGCAATAAGATAATTATAATATACATTGGAAACATCATTAATAACTATAAATTAAAAACAATTATGGCAGCAGAAGAAGATTTTGTATTAAGCTTTACAGGTGAAGAAACTGACAATCTATTGAAACATACAGAAAGTATGAAGAATCAGACAACGGAAGAAGATGGTGAAACGGTACAGGTGTACGATACAAACGGCGTTCCGCATAAAGTGTCGAAAACGGAGCTGCTGAAAAAGTCTACACTGGCTCTCCCTGCTTTGGAAGACATCTCCAGTTTTGTGGCCGTGAATGCCGCCGGAAATGCCGTCGGAGTAATGACAAAAGAGCAGGTTGCGTCAGTCCTGGCGGAACTTATTGATTTCCCGTTCAAATATAGAGACCGCGTCGATATTAATACGGATGCTAATAATCTTACCGGTTCAGGATTTTATGCAGTGTATTGTTGGGGTGAAGATATAGCTTCTAAGCACTATCCGATAGAGCTTGGGCATATTATTGTTTTTCAAGATGGAGCGGGTGGCTCTGTTTCTCAGCTTGCAATTTCAGACAACGGTACATCATACACAAGAATGAGATGGGGGCTTGACAGCTGGAGCGCATGGAGACAACTAAGCTGATTAACCGATTCGATTCCAAGAATTCCAGTTGTCCCAAAGGCTTCTCCAATACAATTCGACAGGCCAACCTCTCAAAAAGAACTGTAAACATACAGAACTTGTTGAAATAGATACTAAGATACCATGCTCAGACGGGTATGGGGTATTGGGCATCCCATGAGTTCGAAGAAATCCGGAAAATCGGGTATTTGCATCTGATATATCTCCTCTTTCTATGAATCCGGATTTTGACATTAAACCGTCTTTTTCCCCAGTTACTGTTCCGATAAGTTCCGCCAGGCAGATTTAGCACTGGCGGAACTGATGGGAGCGGTTCTACTGAAAGGAGTTACAAAAAGTGACTTGGATAATGGGCTTACCAGCCCATCTCGCATGATTGTAATGTTTGTGTCAGGGTATATCAATCAAATAACCCCAACCGCCAATTACATATCAGGATATGCAGTAAGATACACATCTCTTAACACAGAAATGCAGGTTGTTGTCGATTATGCAGGTAAATTATATTCGAGAACAAAGAACTTATCGGATGGCTCATGGACTGGATGGTTATAACTCAATCCACCCTCTCCATGTACCGTCCACCTTCGCCCTCCAATATCGTTTAATTGGATACATCGAGAATGCTTCCTGATACATATAGGCCGGAGAAGCAGGGTAAGTTTTAACTATGAATGTAGCATTGTTCTCTAAAATATTTCCATTGTATATATCAGTAGACAGAATATCTATATCATCTATGTTGGACACTCCAGAATTATCACCCTGGCTGAATTTAGCAGCGGGGTGAAGCCCCGATTTTTCTAATGTTGCAATCCCAATAAGTTCCGCCAGGACTTATGGGTATGAATGAAAACAACTGAAATAAAGAAAGCTGTATTGAAAATTATTTGAGTGGTAGAAATTGGGTAGAAAATAGTAACTAGCTTGCTTATTCTACCCGGCTTCTACCAACTTACTGACAAGGCGTGTCAGCCTTTTTGAAACCTTTTATTCTTTGTTCGTTTTTATATCATTTACCTTCGCTGAAAAAGGATGGTAAATGAGTAGTTTTGTGTGTGAAATAGTAGTTACGCCCATGAGCGTGTTCCATTAAGTTGGGATGCGCTTATGGGCATTTTTTGTTTAATCTAAAACCTTAGTAAGATGAAAAGATTCGTTTTCATGATGGTCGCACTGCTGATGTGCGTAGTGAGTGTTTTCGCGGAGACTTCCGTTAGTGTAGAACCTTCCGTTCCGGAGTTCCTGACCGGATTTGCCAGCTTCACCGGGCTTGTTACGGTCGTGGTTCCTGCTGTAGTAGGATTTATCGCTTCGAAGCTATCCAATCCTATGAATAAGTGGGTGACTATGTGGGTAACTGCTGTAGTTGGTGTAATCGTTACCTTCTTCAGTTGGTGGATGAATCTCGGTTTCCCTCCTGCAGATGCAAGCGTATGGGTTGTGGTGATTGATGCGTTGTTTGTCGCCCTGGCATCTACTGGTATCGTGTCGGTTGTAACAAGCGAATGGCTGTCCAGGTTGTTCGGTGGTAAGGTAAATAAGGAGTGATGCAGAACCTTATAACCGTCATAGCCCCGCAGATTCTTGTTGCCGGGGCTTACTCCTTTGTAGGAGAGATAAGAAGCGTTGTCTTTGAGCTTCGCTGGATGCTGGTCTTCATTGTAGCCATGATTATAGCGGATTTTGTCCTTGGTATCATTGACAGCGTGGTCAAGCGAGGAGAGGATTTCCGCTTTTCCAGAGCAGGCCGCCGAACGATGTGCAAGTTCATCGAATATAATTCGTATTTAGTGTTGGGATTCGGTTTTGGTGTTGCTATTCTCCAGCCTGTAGGTATTTGTTCCTATACGACATCGTCAATGTGCGGACTGGGGATAGCTATTGTATTTGAATTTGATTCAATCATGGAACATGTATGTGAAATTCACGGAATCAAGAACAAGGTTTCCATTAAGCGCCTGCTGGTGGGCTACATTAAAAAGAAGTACACAACGGCTGGCGAAATTATCGAAAAAGTTACAAAGGATGAAGAAGACAGATAGACGCCTGATAGCGGAAATCATCTACTCCGTAATCATAATATTACTTATGACAATAAGTTTCATGACCTAGTTGATATGAGAAAGATAAGGATAGGGAAAGATATATACTTCACCTGGCAGATACTCACGAACAAGGAGCCTGTTCCACTGGAAGGAAGGGACTTGAAACTCATGCTGAAGAATCCTTTAGGCAGATTTCTCGATTTCCATTTTGAGATATATCAGGGAAACAAGCTGAAATTTACTTTTCATGGAACGGACCACAAACACCTTGGTACGTATTCGCTGACTTTGTGGGAGAACTATGGTAAGGAAGGACAGACTGCCGTTGACATGTGTGAGGCTTTCAGGCTTGTTGCAACAACTTGTGAAGAGGACAGCATAAGTGTCCCTAACCTTGAAATGGCCACCGTCAACCTTGGTGCTTCTTCCATTGACATATCAACCGGTGGAAGCATTCCCATTCCTGATGCGCCAAAAGACGGGAAGATATACGGCCGGAAGGATGGAGAATGGGAGGAGATAACAGAAGCAGTATGGAATGAAGAAACAAACAGTTAAAATCAGACTTTTATGGCAACAACAAAATTAAAATTCTACAGGGGCTTAAAGGCCCGTTATGATGCAGCGTCAAAACATCTGGATGCTATCTATTTTGCAACCGACACCAAAGAACTGTTGATGAACGGTGTGAATTATGGAGGAAGCGGTGTCACAGATGTCAGTTTTGACAAAGGCAGCAATAAACTTATCGTTACCAAATCATCAGGCAAGACCGAATATGATCTGACGGAACTCATCAGGTTCAAGACATCATTGCCAGACAGCCTTGCCACTCCTTCGAAACTGGGAGGTCTTCCGGCTGGGACAAAGGTCGAGACCTTGAAGACAAAGACGCTGAGCCAGATTTTCGAGGATATTCTCTTTGAGGAAATCCAGCCGACGGTACAGGCACCAAGTGCAACAATATCATTCAAGTCTCCTTTTACCGCCAACAAGATTCTGGAGGTTGGTGAAAGCGCACCTACCTCAGAACAGATTCAGACAGGATTTAACCGTGGTAATTGTACGGTTGTTGGCCAGGCAAACAAGAACCGCGCAGGAGAACTTATCTCCGATGACCAGTCCTTCATCTATGTAGGAAACAGTACAAGCAACAAGACATTGCCGACGAAAGTTACACTCGGTACGATGCAGTACAATTACCAGGCTCATCATGGCGCAGGTGACACCTTGCTCACTTCAAAAGGAAACAAGGCGACCGTGTCCCCTAATCCGCTTCCTGAAGGTACTGTGAAATCAGGTGCTGTCTACCTTTATGGTACCTATCCGTTTTACTGTAATGGTTCTTCAGCTTCTACCTCTGCCGGAGATACCAATTTCCCGTCTGCCGCAGCTCCTGATACAAAGCTTCCGCTGCAGAAATGGACTGATACATTAATTGGAGCGAAATTTGCTTCTGAAGCAGCAACCGGAACCCGCCTTGAATTCTACTTCCCTTCAGAAAAGAATGTATCAAAAGTCGAGTTCTATAATACGGTGTCCGGAAAGTGGGAAGTCTTCGGAACGGACAAGTACACCGTATCTGATGCAGGAAACAAGACCGTACAAAGTGTTCAGATTGCATACAAGAAGCTGACAACGACAGGTGCCATGTCCGGTGCATTACAACTTCGCTTCACAGTTTCCGATGCCGGAAAAAAACTTGTAGACGAGCCGGACACATACAACGGCGAGGAAATTACGGATGAAGTGATAGCCATGCTTGCACGAAACAGCCGTGAAGTTCCTTTCATCTCTCCGATGAACAATGTCATGCCGATGGCTTCAACAACAGGAAACCGTCCTGCGGGTGTTGCTTCCTTTGCCGTGAACTTTGAGCCTGGAGGACAGGCGCCACTGGATGCCCGTCAGCTTGTTCCAAACAAGACAGACCTTATTGCCGCAGCTACCTATTCAGGAAAGAATACTTATAACGGCATGTTGGTCGTTGTTGGAGATAACGGGGACGGCAAACCGGCTCTGTATGTCCTGAAGGACATGACAAAGATTACCCAGGCTGATTATGGCGGATGGATTCGTCTTGACGTCGGTGCACAGACACTCATCCAGATTATCAATGACCTCACAACGGGCGGGACTAATAAGGCACTTTCCGCCGAGCAGGGTAAAGTTCTGAAAGGTCTGGTTGACACACTGACAAACAAGGTCAACGCGCTTGGTGCCGTATATGTGCCAAAGGGTACTCTGGCAGACCTTAGTGCCCTGAAAGGGGTGTCTTCTGTATCGAAAGGCCACGTATATAACGTTACGGCAGAAGTTACCCTGAACGGCAAGAAATATCCGGCTGAAACGAACTTCGTCTACATCGGAGAAACGGCCAATCAGGCAAGTGTGGAAACCAACTGGGATTCCTTGGGTGGTACGGTCGATTTGACAGCGTATGCAAAGAAAGCTGACCTCGAAGGATTTCTTACCGAAGAGGATTTGGCCGGATATGCCAAGGCTGTAGATGTGGCGAACACCTATGCCACAAAAGCTGCACTGAGTGAGGCTATCGAAGGGCTTTCCTCCACTTATGCGACCAAGGCTGAACTGACCAGCTATGCAACGAACGAGACTCTGAAGCAGTATGCCACTAAACAGGATCTTGATGATGCGTTTGCATGGAATGAGGAAACCGAGTAATAATATGTGGGGGCTTTGTATCAGAGCCCCCCATAAATCCCAATGACATGGCGAAAAAGAGATTCAACAATTATTTGAAATATGCCACCTTCAAGAAAGAACTGGAAGCCGGTAACATATTGCCTGATTCCGTTTCCTACATCAAGGAGATACGGGCTATCTATACCCATGGGGAATATTATGGCAATGGCTGCATATCCAGCGTGAATGCTGGTACGGGTGAGGTCAGTGCCGAGCTTCTTCCGAACATGTTCCATGTGTTCGGAGAAGTATCCGTACTTAACGTCACATTTGGAAAAGGCTTTCCAGGCATTGCCAATGAGTACATGTTCCAGTTTTCAAGTGGTGTTACGCCTACCGTCCTGAATCTTCCTGAAGGTGTGAAATGGATAGGAAGCAGTGTTGTCAGGGCCAACAGGACGTATCAGGTAAGTATTCTTAATAATATAGCTGTGATGGGAGGTGCTTTATGAGTTTGTTAAGACGCAGATTGCTTATACTGGCGGCCATGAATAATGGACTGCCTAATATGCCGATTCGGTTTAAGACCGGCGAAAGGGCTGTATTCAGTGACGGGAAGCATGGATATTTTTCGATGGACAGAAGATTTGTTCGTGATAAGAACATGTCACGAATGTATTTCAAAGACGGGAAACGGATTAGCGTGCTGAAGAAAAGAAACTGAACTAAACTAAAATAAAATAAAATAGGAGTGCCACTGCACTCCTTGTAATAAATTTTTTATTAACCATCCTACCATTGGTAGAACTCCACAAATATAGATGTAATTTTATTATGAACAAAATAGATTCAATAATAATTCACTGCTCAGCCACACGTGCCGGGCTGGACATAGGTAAAAAGGAGATTAATCAGATGCACGTATCCCGTGGCTTTCAGTGTATTGGGTACAACTACGTTATCCGGCTGGATGGTACGGTAGAAGTTGGCCGTTCGCTCACTATTGACGGGGCGCACTGTAACAGTAAGGGATTCTCAGGTGTGTCATATAACAAACATTCAATAGGTATCTGCTATGTGGGCGGTCTGGACGCGCACGGTAAGGCAGCCGACACCCGAACGCCGGAACAGAAGAAAGCGCTGGCCAAGTTGATTAAGGAACTTTGCGGAAAGTACCAGATTGTCGAGGTGCTGGGGCATCGTGACACATCGCCTGACCTGGACGGTGATGGTATCGTGGAACCTGAAGAGTGGACGAAGATGTGTCCTTGCTTCGATGTGCGGAGCGAATATCCTTTTGTCCCTGAAATCGTTGTGAAGCCATGAAGTTATACGACTACATAATGGGTAAAGTGAGCCGGTGCATTACGCTGGCTCCTTTCATGTGCTTGTTTTTTGTTTGTTCCTGCCGGACGATAAAATATGTTCCGGTAGAAAGTTATGCTGATAGTGTCGTAGTGGAGAAGCTGGTGGAAGTTCAGTTACCGCCAGACAGCGCCACCATCCGGGCGTTGTTAGAGTGCGACGAGAACGGGAAGGTCGTACTGAAATGGTTGGACATCGCAAACAGCAAGAATGTACAAGCACAGCTAACTATTGACAGCCTGGGTAATCTGCTGGCGAAGACAAAAACTCAGCCGGATACGGTTTACCTTCCAGCGAAGGAAGTGGTTGTTTCCAAAAAGGAAAAAGTACCTTACCCAGTAGAAAAAGAGTTGACCCGATGGCAGCAGATGAAACTTGAGCTTGGAGGATGGGCGTTCGGTATTATATTAATAATTACTATAGTGATTATTGTTCTGTTGATATATAGAACAAAAAAGAAATAGTATATTTGTGCTTGGATGTATAGGACTACAAGAAAGATGGTTCTTATCTTATTAATGTGTAAAGGATTTATATTGAACGTGTTTCCAAAGTATGAATAAAGAATTCTTTAAATTCAAAAGATACTTCAATGATTGGCTTAGTTGGTTAAGTTTTATTTCTGCATTAATTATAGTAATAATTCTGTTTTGGTATTTTTATACTCAGGGGGATTTTGAGAAGGAAGCAGCAAATTGGGGTGATTTTGGAAGCCTGTTAGGGGCTATTACAGGATTAATAGCATTTATTGGAGTACTCTTTACGCTAAGACAAAGCAAACAACAATTCACAAATAGTGAGGATCGAGCTATATTCTTTGAACTACTAAAAATATTTATTGCCTATAGAGATGCTTTACGTGTACAAAGAATAGACTGGGAATATGATACAAAGCAATGTAAATGGGAGATTAATTCGTATAACGAACTTTGTGAACAAGAAAAAACATATCAACAAATTTATGTAGAGTTGTATCACTGTTTTTATTATGAAATTAGAAAATCCATTCCTGATAATTTCTCTATAGAAGAATTTACCAATAAAAATATACCTGAAAAAATAACCGTAGGTCAATGGGTATTGACATATAGAACTTTAGCTATTGCTATTGATAATATTTATAAAGAACATGGTCTCGGTCAACATGGTGGATCAGTTGTAACAATACCCATACATCAGAATGCCTATGATTATCTCTGTTTGAATGCGATTAAAATATACATGAAAGAGAACAATCTAAAACCAATAACAGAAGCATTAGCAAAAGCCGCTGATTATTGTTTTGAACCATATAAAAATCAACTTGGTACGTATTTTAGAAATGCTTATTACATCTTAGATACTGTATCTGATTTTAAATCACCACAAAAATACTCAAATATATTCCGTGCACAGTTATCTAAAAAAGAGCTTGCAATCCTATTCTTTAACTCATTTAGTTCTTTATCAAATCACAAAACACGACAATTATATTTAGATGCAGATTTATTTAATAACCTGGAACTAAAAGATATAAGATTAAAAGAAAGTACAGGTAATATACCACGTATGGGATACATAAGCTTCCCTTCGATTTTACAACCAAAGGCTGTTAGGAATGAATATATATCTTATGAATTTCTAAGCAAATTATATAAATCCATAGATACTAAAAATGATTAGTGCTTACATATAAATACTTACATTGTAATTACTATGTTTTAAATTTAAGATTGTAGCCATTCTGATATACAATATTTTCCAATAATTATATACAACTTTTCTGGGAAATTATATACATCTTTGCAGTGTAGAAGTTTGCTTTTATTGCAAACGAAAGCCCCAACCAGATTAATATCCGGAAGGGGCTTTTATTGACTTATACTTTAGGCTATTTTACATTAAAAGATACAAGCACTTCACGCGGTTTACCCTTGTAAAATTGATATACATAGCACTCCACCATTTCGCCTTTGTACTTTTGGAGTCTCTTGTATAAATACTCCTTCACTTCAACCTTACGAGAGAAGTAAAGATTCTGTTCGCTAAAGACAGGTTCATCTGCCCCAACCCAAGCTTCTAACGAGCATGGGCATTTGTTGATAATTCTTTTCATATTACAATAAATATTATGTAGTGGCTCCATTGCCTCATACATAACATAACAGATAAAGTGTCAGACAAATTACCCTCTCATCATCATAATATCAGACCTCAGTTCGATATATTCTTTGTACTTTTCCGGGTTGTTCACGTAATCAATCACACGAGATATGGCCATATCAGCCTGTTTCTGCCGGACTTTGGTGTAGTATCGTATAACTCCTTTTGATTTGTCTGAGTGGCCTAAGCAGTAGTCTATTATCCCGTCAGGAATACCTATTTCAGAGGCGTACTGAGCGAAAGACTTGCGGGCCGAATAAAATGTAACACGTTCATCAATATTTAACTCTTCAGCCAAATCTCCAAGAGAATACGTAACATACTGAGAAAAGTTGTGATATGTGAATTTATACCCAAAATCAAGTTTCCCCGTCCTTTTATCCATCCACCTGCATATTATCTCTCTTGCTTGAGACGGTATTGTAAATGTGATTACACTATCCGACTGCATTCGCCCTTTAGTCTTTGAGCGTGAATATTCCAATACATCTTTTCTAAAGTCTGTTTGCATAATGTCTATAAGATTCATCCCTCCCAAGTAAAAGGAAAGGCAAAAAAGGTCACGTGCCATAATCAGCTTTCTCTTTTCTGGTGAAGATTCACGAATCTTGTTAAAATTCTGTACTGTCAGATCAAGCTTCCTGATAGGGGCTGCAGATATTCTAGTCGTTACAAAAGGATGTATATCGTAAGATATATTCCACTCTCTTATCGCTCTATTGACGACAGATTTCATTTGGGCAAGCATTGTGTTTACTGTAGTTTCAGTCACTTTCCGCTTCCGTATGAATGCGGCAAAATTCTGGACTAGTGACGGGGTTAAATCAGAGAGAAGTATGTCACCTCTTGCAAAGTCACGAAAATATCTCCCCACCCTTTCAATAGATAATGCGTATGAATCTCTTCCCTCAGACTTGAGATAGTCTACAAAATTGCTACATGCTGATGAAAAGGTTTGCTCATCGGAAAGATTGTCTGTAGAAATGATTTCTTTAATTTGCCGGCAGGAATAAAGTTCAAGATGTTTTATTGAGTCCAGTTTCTCTTGAAGGTCATCAAGGATGTTCCTAAGTTTCCGGTTTATCGCAGATGCCTCTGGATGCTTCACGACCTGACCGTTCTTAAACTGGTTCTCTGAAATAATGAATCGTGTGACGATATATGTTGTTTCATGCTTGTGACGGAGTGCAATTCTTATCTTATGTCTTCCGTCTTTTAATGCTTTTGCCTTGAAAATGGTAAGTGATAGAGTTGCCATAATGATTAAAAAATTTAAGGATACTCCAGGGATACTCACAGAATTGTAAATTTACAATTCAAATCCTTTTTTTTAATCATCGTAATAAGCTGTAGAAAATAGAAAAACCGCCTAATTCACAATGTAATAAGCGGTTTTAAGTCGGAGCCGAAAGCGGGACTCGAACCCGCGACTTACTCATTACGAATGAGTTACTCTACCAACTGAGTTATTTCGGCAACGTGTTTCGTTGAAAACGGTTGCAAAATTACTGTTTTCTTGAAAACAGCCAAATAAAAAAGAGATTTTTTTCCGAGAAACTACATTTTTCCAGCCCGTACAACCCGTTTCCGTTACATCGCAGGAGCATTTGACACATTATTACGTGTAATTTGTACAATAGTCCCTTGTCTGCCTTCTGCCGATTTTCTACTTTTACCCGCAAAATGAAACATTACACTACCATGAAAAAGAAACTGATAATTTCACTGCTGGCACTGGCTTCGCTGGGAGCCGGAGCACAAAACTTGCAAAAGGGAGACTACGGATACTTGTACTGCCACATGAGCGGACGAGGAGAATGGACGGCCTACGCCCTGAGCCGTGATGGCGTACACTTTCACGACCTGATTGATGGCGACCCCGTATACAATGTAGAAGAAATGTCAAAAATAGAGGGAGGAGCACGCGATGCCTTTATCTGCCGCACGTCCGACGGAAAAGGCTATCTGATGGTGACTACCGACATGAGCAACGCCAAGAGCCGCTCGTGGTTCAACTACGGCATCAACCTGCTGAAAAGTGACGACCTGATTCACTGGACTTCTACCACCTTCGACTTCCGCCGGGGACCGGACATTTTCTGTGACCCTCAGTCGCCCGACGTCTATAAGGACTACAGCACCATCAAACGCGTATGGGCACCGCAAATTTTCTGGGACCCTTCGTACGTATGGACTGATGGCACGAAGGGCGGATACATGATATACTATTCACTGCTTAATCCGGCAGAAGACCAGTACGACCGCGTGTTCTATTCCTATGCCGACGCCACCTTTACACGTCTCACTAAACCCCGCCTGCTGGTGGACTGGGGATATGCTACCATCGATGCCGACATTAACTATGTGCCGGCCGACGGACTCTATCACATGCTCATCAAGAAAGAAGGAGGTACACCCGGCATCTTTGCCGCTACAGCTACAAAACTGACCGGTCTTTATAAAATAAAAGATGAAAACGATTATGTGAAGTTTGAAGGCAACAAAAAGTGTGAGGGCTGCTCTGCCTTCCAGTTGGTGGGCGACTCTACCTGGCGCGTGGCCTACATCGAATACTCCTCCAAACCCAAAAGATACCGCATCTGTCAGGCCGACGAGAAACTCTCCAACTTCCACTCCCCCGTCACCATGGAGGGCGTGAAACATCCGCAGCACGGCTCGTTCATGCGGCTCACCGAAGAAGAATACAAGCGCCTGCAGGAGTGGTCGGACAGCATCATGCGCGAAAGAGCCGCCCGCCACAGCGGAGAAAAGAAGTAAAAAGAGGAAAATGAAATATTTTTGTAAAAACTTTTGGCAAACATCCTTTCATTTGAGCAGAAAACATTATCTTTGCACTCCGAATTATGACGTGACAAAAGAGTTTGATGTATTACTGTTCAGCACATAGTAAAAAGAATAAGCGCACATTCGGAGTTCCGGCGAAATGGACAAATGCCGGAAGCTATTTCTTTTTTCTTTTATGTCACTTATTTCCTGAATATTTAAGATTTCCTATTTTTTCAAACACCCGGAACTGCTTTTCGGCAAGTCCGGGCGTTTTTTCGTATATACGAGAGTAGAATAGAAAAAAAATACAAGATATAAAGATTATTAGTAACAAGGTAATGAGAAATGTAACATTGATCCTCGACGACGGGAGCCGCTTTCATGGCAAGTCGTTCGGCTATGAGAAACCGGTAGCCGGTGAAGTAGTTTTCAATACGGCAATGACCGGATACCCCGAAAGCTTGACCGACCCTTCGTATGCCGGTCAGTTGATGACACTGACTTACCCGCTGGTAGGTAACTATGGTGTGCCTCCCTTCACATTCGAAGCAAACGGACTGCCCACTTTCATGGAAAGCGAGAAAATCCATGCCGAAGCGATTATCGTAAGCGATTACAGTGAAAAATACTCTCACTGGAATGCAGTGGAAAGTCTGGGCGACTGGTTGAAACGCGAACAGATTCCGGGCATCACGGGCATCGACACACGCGAACTGACAAAGGTATTGCGCGAACATGGAGTGATGATGGGAAAAATCGTGTTCGACGATGAACCAAATAACATTCCCGAAGCTACCTATGCAGGTGTGAACTACGTAGACAAGGTTTCTTGCAAGGAAGTGATTCGCTACAACGAAGGCGAAGGCAAGAAAAAAGTTGTGCTGGTAGACTGTGGCGTGAAATCAAACATTATCCGTTGCCTGCTCAAGCGCGACGTGGAAATCATCCGCGTGCCCTGGAACTACGACTTCAACTCTCTGCAGTTCGACGGTCTGTTCATCTCCAACGGTCCGGGCGACCCCGACACTTGTGATGCAGCCGTACAGAACATCCGCAAGGCCATGCAGAACGAAAAACTTCCTATCTTCGGTATCTGTATGGGTAACCAGCTGCTTTCAAAGGCAGGAGGTGCCAAAATCTATAAGCTGAAATACGGTCACCGCAGCCATAACCAGCCGGTACGCATGGTGGGCACAGATAAGTGCTTCATCACCTCACAGAACCACGGTTATGCCGTAGACAACAATACACTGGGAGCCGACTGGGAACCGCTCTTCATCAACATGAACGACGGTTCGAACGAAGGTATCCGTCACAAAAAGAACCCCTGGTTCTCGGCTCAGTTCCATCCGGAAGCTTCCAGCGGTCCTACCGACACGGAATTCCTGTTCGATGAGTTTGTAAAGTTGCTGTAATCTACTAAAAAACAAAGAAGACAATGAAAGAAAACATAAAGAAAGTATTGCTGTTAGGTTCAGGAGCCCTGAAAATCGGTGAAGCTGGTGAATTCGACTACTCGGGTTCGCAGGCTCTGAAAGCGCTGAAGGAAGAAGGTATCGAAACCATCCTGATTAACCCGAACATCGCCACCGTGCAGACTTCGGAAGGTGTGGCAGACAAAATCTACTTCCTGCCCGTTACTCCATATTTCGTAGAAAAGGTCATCGACAAGGAACGTCCCGACGGCGTGCTGCTGTCATTCGGTGGACAGACTGCCTTGAACTGCGGTGTGGCTCTCTACAAAGCCGGTGTGTTCGAGAAATACAACACCCGCGTACTGGGTACTCCGGTACAGGCCATCATGGATACAGAAGACCGTGAGCTCTTCGTACAGAAACTGGACGAAATCAACGTGAAGACCATCAAGAGTGAGGCAGTAGAAAACATTGAAGATGCCCGCCGCGCAGCGAAGGAACTGGGTTATCCGGTCATCATCCGTGCAGCTTACGCATTAGGAGGTCTGGGTTCAGGTTTCTGCGACAACGAAGAAGAACTGAACGTGCTGGCCGAAAAAGCGTTCTCTTTCTCTCCGCAGGTGCTGGTAGAAAAGAGTCTGAAAGGCTGGAAGGAAGTGGAATACGAAGTAGTGCGCGACCGTTTCGACAACTGTATCACGGTCTGCAACATGGAAAACTTCGACCCGCTGGGTATCCACACCGGTGAGTCTATCGTTATCGCTCCGTCACAGACGCTGACCAACAGCGAATACCACAAACTGCGCGAACTGGCCATCCGTATCATCCGTCACATCGGTATCGTGGGTGAATGTAACGTACAGTACGCGTTCGACCCTGAATCAGAAGACTACCGCGTAATCGAGGTAAATGCCCGTCTGAGCCGTTCTTCTGCACTGGCATCTAAGGCTACAGGTTATCCTCTGGCTTTCGTTGCAGCTAAGTTGGGATTGGGTTACGGACTGTTCGACCTGAAGAACTCGGTAACAAAAACAACTTCTGCCTTCTTCGAGCCGGCACTGGACTACTGCGTATGTAAAATTCCTCGCTGGGACTTGGGTAAGTTCCACGGCGTAGACCGCGAACTGGGCTCCAGCATGAAGTCGGTAGGTGAAGTCATGGCCATCGGACGTACCTTCGAAGAAGCCATCCAGAAAGGCCTTCGTATGATTGGTCAGGGCATGCACGGTTTCGTGGAAAACAAGGAGCTGGTTATCGAAGACATCGACAAAGCACTGCGCGAACCGACCGACAAGCGTATCTTCGTCATCTCAAAGGCTATGCGTGCAGGCTACACAGTAGACCAAATTCACGACCTCACCAAGATTGACAAGTGGTTCCTCGACAAGCTGATGAACATCATGCAGACTTCTAAGGAACTCCACGAGTGGGGCAACAACCATACACAGCTTTCACAGCTTCCGAACGAGCTGCTCTACAAGGCAAAACGTCAGGGATTCTCCGACTTCCAGGTGGCACGTGCCATCGGCTACGAAGGCGATATGGAAGACGGTATCCTGGAAATCCGTAACCACCGTAAGAGTGTAGGCATCGTGCCGGTAGTAAAACAGATTGACACGCTGGCAGCCGAATATCCGGCACAGACCAACTACCTATACCTGACTTACAGCGGCGTGGCCAACGATGTACACTACCTGGGCGACCACAAGAGTATCGTTGTACTGGGTTCAGGTGCTTACCGTATCGGTTCATCCGTAGAGTTCGACTGGTGCGGCGTACAGGCACTGAACACCATCCGTAAGGAAGGCTACCGCTCAGTAATGATCAACTACAACCCTGAAACCGTATCGACCGACTACGATATGTGCGACCGTCTGTACTTCGACGAACTGACTTTCGAACGTGTGATGGATATCCTCGACCTGGAAAACCCGCACGGAGTCATCGTATCTACTGGCGGACAGATTCCGAACAACCTAGCATTGCGCCTGGACGCACAGAAGGTAAACATCCTGGGAACTTCTGCCAAGAGCATCGACAACGCTGAAGACCGCGACAAGTTCTCGGCTATGCTCGACCGTATCGGCGTAGACCAGCCTGAATGGAGCGCACTGACTTCTATGGAAGATATCAACGCATTTATCGAAAAAGTAGGCTTTCCTGTATTGGTTCGCCCGTCATACGTGCTTTCTGGTGCAGCCATGAACGTATGTTCTAATCAGGAAGAGCTGGAACGCTTCCTGCAGCTGGCCGCTAACGTGTCGAAGAAGCATCCGGTAGTAGTAAGCCAGTTCATCGAACACGCTAAGGAAGTAGAAATGGATGCCGTGGCACAGAACGGTGAAATCGTAGCTTACGCCATCTCTGAGCACATCGAGTTTGCCGGTGTACACTCAGGCGACGCTACCATCCAGTTCCCGCCGCAGAAACTGTACGTAGAAACCGTACGCCGCATCAAGCGTATCTCTCGTCAGATTGCGAAAGAGTTGAACATCTCTGGTCCGTTCAACATCCAGTTCCTGGCTCGTGAAAACGACATCAAGGTAATTGAATGTAACCTGCGTGCCAGCCGTTCATTCCCGTTCGTCAGCAAGGTGCTGAAGATTAACTTCATCGAGCTGGCAACCAAAGTCATGTTAGGCTTGCCGGTAGAAAAGCCTGAAAAGAACCTCTTCGACCTCGACTACGTAGGTATCAAGGCCAGCCAGTTCTCGTTCAACCGTTTGCAGAAGGCCGACCCTGTACTGGGTGTAGACATGGCTTCTACAGGTGAAGTTGGCTGTATCGGCGACGACACTTCATGTGCCGTACTGAAAGCCATGCTGTCTGTAGGCTACCGCATTCCGGAAAAGAACGTCCTGATGTCTACCGGTACACTGAAACAGAAAGTAGATTTGCTTCAGGCAGCGCGCGCCCTCAAGGCCAAAGGTTACAACATCTTCGCTACCGGCGGTTCTTCTAAGTTCCTGGCAGAAAACGGAGTGGAAAACACCCGCGTATACTGGCCAAGCGAAGAAGGTCAGCCTCAGGCACTGGAAATGCTGCACAAGAAAGAAATCGACATGGTGGTAAACATTCCGCGTGACCTCACTCCTACCGAGCTGGAAAACGGATACAAGATTCGTCGTGCCGCAGTCGACCTGAACATTCCTCTGGTAACCAATGCCCGTCTGGCAAGTGCATTCATCAATGCCTTCTGCTCTATGAGCATTGACGACATCGCTATCAAGAGCTGGGACGAATACAAATAATCCGTACCGCTTAAAAATATAGATAAAATTAATCCCCTCCGGAACTATTTGTAATGAATGAGTTCTGGAGGGGATTTTTATTTATAGAAAATACAAAACAATAAAAAAGCCCACCGATAAAGGACGATGGGCAAGCGCCTAAATGTTTTCACAACGGAATAATCCTTATTGTGATTTGCTTCATTTTAGTTTTACAAAAGTAAAAAGAAACAATACAAAAGACAAGTTTTTTTCATAAAAAATTAGTAGTTTTGAGAAAATTGAAAAAAATACAACTATGAAACACATTTTAGGTTTAGACTTAGGCACAAACAGTATAGGATGGGCAGTTATCAGTTCAAGCTTTGACGAAACAACCCAAAAAGAACAACTAAAAGGTATAGAGGCTGCAGGAAGCAGAATAATTCCTATGGATGCCGCCCAATTAGGAGACTTCAATAAAGGAAATACAGTTTCACAAACAGCCAACCGTACTCAATTTCGTGGAGTACGCCGATTATATGAACGCAAAAAACTCAGAAGAGAAAGACTGCATCGCATCCTACAATTATTAGGATTTCTTCCCAAGCATTATGCCAACCAATTAGACAGGTATGGAAAATTTATTGCCAATTCTGAGCCAAAACTCGCTTGGACAACAAATACGCATGGACTTCCTTACTTTATCTTTCAAAGTTCATTTCAGGAGATGCTCAATGACTTTTTACAAAACAACAGCCAAATAAAAAAAGTTCCATACGACTGGACTTTGTTTTATTTGCGCAAAAAGGCATTGATACAGAAAATTGAAAAAGAAGAATTAGCTTGGGTTTTATTAAATTTCAATCAGAAAAGAGGATACTATCAGCTGCGCGAAGAGGAAACAGAAAAAGCATCTTCTAAAACACGGCAATATTTTGACAGCCAGATTGTAACAGATATTACTGACACAGGGCAAGTTTATAAAGGATTAAAAATATTCACAATAACACTTGAAAACGGAGAGAAAGGAAAGTTTTTCAGTAAAAACATGCCCGACTGGAAAAGTCAGAAAAAAGATATTATTGCAATCATAGACCTTGATAAAAACGGAAATGACAAATATGATGAAAATGGAGAGTTAAGCCGTCGTTTCAAAATTCCTACCGAACAAGAATGGGAAGAACAGTGGGAGCTTATTAAAACAAAAACTCAAAAAGATCTTGACACATCTCATAAAACAGTAGGCGCATACATCTATGATACACTATTACAAACTCCTAGCCAAAAGATTCGGGGAAAATTGATTCGCACCATTGAACGCAAGTATTATAAAGACGAATTAAATCAGATATTAAAGAAACAAGAAGAATTTCACCCAGAATTGCGAGACTCCAATTTATTAGAAGCCTGCATTGAAGAACTGTATCCTAATAACGAAGCCCATCGTAATGCTATTGCAAAATATAGCATTGCCCAATTGCTTATTGAGGATATTTTATTCTATCAACGTCCACTTAAAAGCAAAAAATCGCTTATTAGTAATTGTCCTTACGAAGAATACACATACATCAATAAAGAAACAGGAGAAATATGCACTTCTCCGTTAAAGTGTATAGCCAAATCACATCCTCTTTTTCAAGAGTTTCGTCTATGGCAATTTATATCAAACTTGCGAATTTATCAAAAGGAAGGAACCATAAACGGAAAATTCACTACTGACATAGATGTAACAAGTCAATTTCTGAAAACCGAAGATGCCTACGCAAACTTGTTCGACTGGCTCAATCAGAAAAAAGAAATCAGACAAGACACATTTCTTAAAAACCCAGCATTTGGATTAAAAAAGAATACAGCAAATTATCGCTGGAATTATGTAGAAGACAAGACATATCCTTGTAATGAGACTCACTACAAGATACTTTCATATTGGGAAAAAGCAGGAATAGAGCAATCAGCCTTAACATCAGAAATAGAAGAGAAACTATGGCATATTCTATACTCTATTTCTGACAAGAATGAACTCAGAAAAGCTTTACAGCATTTCGCTGATAAAAACTATTTAAGCGATAAATTTGCAGATACTTTTCAGCAAATTCCTCCTTTCGAGAAAGATTACGGTTCCTATTCTGCCAAAGCTATCAAAAAACTATTGCCACTTATGCGTATAGGAAGATATTGGAAAGCAGAAAATTTCGACAGTACAACTCTTGACCGTATAGAAAAAATATTAACTGGAGAGTTTGAAGAAAACATAAAGAACCGAACCAGAGAAAAAACAATCCATTTGGACAATTTATACTCATTTCAGGGACTTCCAACCTGGCTGGCATGCTATATCGTATATAACCGCCATTCAGAGATAAAGGACGTTACTAAATGGCAACAACCTTCAGATATTGATGCTTTTCTAAACGCATTCAAGCAACATTCTTTACACAATCCTATTGTGGAACAAATCATCATGGAAACCTTACGCACTGTACGAGATATTTGGAAACAGACAGGGCATATTGATGAAATTCATGTCGAATTAGGACGTGAAATGAAGAATCCTGCCGAGAAACGCAGAAAACTCACCCAACAAATACAAGAAAACGAAAACACCAATCTGCGTATCAAGGCACTTCTTGCTGAATTTGCCAATCCAGAATTGGGAATTGAGAACGTACGCCCGCACTCTCCAAGCCAGCAAGATTTATTGCGTATATATGAAGAAGAAGCTCTAAACGAAACTAAAGATATACCAGAAGATATTGCTGTTATTTTAAAGAAATTCAATGAAGTTGATACCAAAAAACGCCCGTCTACATCCGATGTCTTACGTTATAAATGCTGGCTGGAACAAAAATATCGTTCTCCTTATACTGGAGCTATGATTCCTTTAGGAAAACTTTTCACCCCTGCATACGAAATTGAACATGTAATTCCTCAATCTCGTTATTTTGATGATTCATTCACAAATAAAGTTATTTGTGAAGCAGAAGTTAATAAGCTAAAAGGCAATATGTTAGGCTATGAATTCATCAAAAACAATCAAGAAAGAATAGTAGAACTAGGATTCGGACAAAACGTTAAAATACAGACGGTTGAAGCTTATGAGCTATTTGTGAAAGAACATTATTCCTACAACCGCACTAAAATGCAAAAGCTATTGATGGAAGATATTCCAGATCAGTTTATTGAACGTCAATTAAACGACAGCCGTTATATTAGTAAGCTAATAAAATCATTATTATCTAATATTGTACGTGATGAAGGAGAAGAAGAAGCTACATCTAAGAATGTTATTGTTTGTACTGGAAGTATCACAGACCGACTAAAAAAAGACTGGGGGATCAACGACGTATGGAATAAACTCATTTTACCTCGTTTCATACGCTTGAACGAAATTACGGAAAGCAATCGCTTTACGACAACCAATGCATGCAACAAGACAATTCCTGCTATGCCATTAGATTTACAAAAAGGATTCAACAAAAAACGTATTGACCACCGCCATCATGCCATGGATGCCATTGTCATAGCCTGCGCCAATCGGAATATAGTCAATTATTTAAATAATGAATCAGCCAGCAAGAATGCAAAGATTTCACGTCAAGACCTGCGACAAATATTATGCAAGAAAACAAAAACCGACAATTTGGGAAACTATCAATGGCTCATTGACAAACCTTGGGATACATTTACCCAAGATGTGTATTCCATTTTAGGCAACATCATTGTAAGCTTCAAACAAAATCTGCGTATTATCAATAAAACAACTAACCATTATATCCACTATGAAAACGGGAAAAAAGTAAGTTGCTCACAAAAACAAGGTGATAGCTGGGCTATCCGTAAGCCCATGCATAAAGAAACCGTATATGGAGAAATCAACCTGCGCAGAACAACCACTGCTACATTGAAAGCCGTTCTTGAGAATCCTCAAAGAATTATTGAAAAAGACTTAAAGAAAAAAATAAAAGAGCTTTTAACGCAAGGACTCAATGAAAAACAAATCAAAAAATACTTTGAAGACAATAAAGATATTTGGCAAGAAATAAATCTAAAGAAGATACCAGTATACTATTTCACCAAAGAAACTGCCAACAGATTCTTTGCTTGCCGTGAATCAATAAATACAACTTTCAATAAAAAGAAAATAGAAGAAAAAGTTGCAGATACAGGAATCCAACAAATTTTACTGCGCCATTTGGAGCAGAATGGCAATAATCCGGAACAAGCCTTCTCACCTGAAGGTATTGAACAAATGAATAAAAATATTATGTCCCTAAATAATAATGGAAAATTTCATCAACCAATTTATAAAGTCAGAACATACGAACAAGCCGATAAATTCGCTGTTGGACAAACAGGAAATAAATCCACTAAGTTTGTAGAGGCAGCAAAAGGTACTAACCTGTTCTTTGCAATATATGAAACTGCCCATAAACGCAGTTTCGCCTCTATTCCATTAAACGTAGTCATTGAACGACTAAAAAAAGGCTTGTCACCAGCACCCGAAAACGAAAAGGGTAATCTACCTAAATTTATATTATCACCCAATGATTTAGTATATGTACCAACAAAAGAAGAAATAGAAAATGGACATATTAATCAACCAATACAAAAAGATAGAATTTATAAGATGGTGAGTTGTACTGAAGGGGAATGTCATTTCATTCCATATTTCGTTGCAAAGCCCATAATTCAAACTATTGAGTTAGGAAGTAATAACAAAGCACAAAAAACTTGGCAAGATGAAATGATAAAAGAAATATGCATCCCCATCAAAACAGACAGACTAGGAAACATTATAACGTCAATTAGCCTATGATAAAGAAAACATTATATTTTGGTAACCCAGCATACCTATCATTACGTAATGCCCAACTTGTCATAAAACTTCCGGAAGTAGAAAAATGTCCTTCACTTCCGGAAGCGATGAAACGTCAATCTGAAATAACCAAACCTATTGAAGATATAGGCGTTGTTATTTTGGATAATAAACAAATCACCATTACTTCCGGAGCTATTGAAGCATTGCTTGAAAATAATTGTGCACTTATTACTTGTGACAGTAAAAGTATGCCTGTAGGATTAATGCTCCCTCTCTATGGAAACACTACCCAAAATGAGCGTTTTCGGAAACAACTGGATGCTTCTTTGCCTTTAAAGAAACAACTATGGCAACAAACCATTCAAGCAAAAATCAACAATCAAGCATCTTCCTTATCCATATGTATAAACGAAGATATAAAATGCATGCGTATATGGGCTAACGATGTACGAAGTGGAGACCCCGACAATCTGGAAGCACGTGCTGCAGCTTTCTACTGGAAAACACTTTTTCATGACATCGAAAACTTTACAAGGGACCGAGATGGCATACCCCCTAACAATCTTTTAAATTATGGTTATGCCATTCTCCGTGCAGTTATCGCACGTTCTCTTGTAACAAGCGGATTATTACCCACATTAGGCATTCACCATCATAACCGATACAATGCCTATTGCTTAGCAGACGATATTATGGAACCATATCGCCCCTTCATAGACCGGCTAGTCTATCAACTATACTCTGAAAACAAAATGGAACTTACAAAAGAAGTAAAAGCCAGTTTATTATCCATCCCCACAATAGATGTCAGAATCAGTGGGAAAAGAAGTCCTCTTATGATAGCAGCAAGCCAAACAACGGCATCACTATATAAATGCTTTTCTGGAGAATCACGAAAAATCATTTATCCTGAATTCTAATGGAACGTTTCAGCGAATATAGAGTTATGTGGATTTTAGTTCTTTTTGACCTACCAACAGAAACAAAGAAAGACAAAAAAGCTTATACTGATTTTCGCAAAAATCTACAAAAAGATGGATTCACAATGTTTCAATTCTCTATCTATGTACGCCATTGTGCAAGCAGTGAAAATGCTACATATTCCGGAGCATACCCGTTCACTTTCCGGCAGCTTATTAGGGTATAAAAC
>ENA-OWPB01000472-OWPB01000472.1-human-gut-metagenome-genome-assembly--contig:-NODE-472-length-51666-cov-5.524074_pt1 | contig 51666 bp, 48 predicted proteins | sample MGYA00248260_ERZ651838 | MGnify/ENA primary metagenome ERZ651838 (study PRJEB26924, sample SAMEA4378304) | human gut metagenome | biome: human gut; feature: human-associated habitat; material: faeces... | reverse complement strand
TCATAATTTTTCCTCCTTATTAGTTAAACAATAATTTAGCGGCTTAAATGTCGATGTCGGAGACATCCAGTTCGCCGGACATCAGTTTGGGCAACAACGAATCACGAAGTTGCGCAAGTTTTGAGGATTCTACACTGTTATTTACAATACTATCAAATATTGGCTTTAAGGTTTGAGAAAGTATTAACGCTTTATCTTCATCATAAGGGAGACTGAGCTTTAATGTTTCAATAGGACTTAGATTTTGTTGTGCAGTACCTTTAGCTATTGTTTCAAGTGAGGCTTTCGTTTCCGACAGCCTAAAAAAGAAGTATAGCAAAGGCAGAATGTCTTTTGATGAGGTGAGTTTTGCTACTCGCTGATTAAGCAGTAAATTGTTTTCAAACACTATTCCAACTCTGCCCACATTACCAGTGAGCGAGAGTAATATATCGCCCATCTGCAAATAACATTCGTTTTTCATTTTTGCAGGAACATCATCTATGTATGCTGCTCCTTGAGTGTCAATTCTGCCATCTTGAACATTTTTTATGGTAACAATACGATATTTGCCGCTTTTTTGATAAGCTTTGCTTTGAAAAGCAAATCCGTTTACAAAATTCATAATTGAACCAAGTGGAACTTCAAAATCAGTACTTGCACAATACTCTTTAACAAGTGCCTGAGCTTGCTGCTCTAAATTATTGTTTAACTAATAAGGAGGAAAAATTATGAACATAGATAGTAATGAGCGTATAGCTCGTTCAAATATATATAGCATATTCGGAAAACTACTCAAACGCCAAATTAAAAACAACAACGACAGAGAAATAATATTAAAAAAAGCAGGACTATCTTCGCTTTTAAGCACTTATAAAAATCAATTGGAGCCTTATCGCTTTAATCGTGGATACCAAAACGAGAATAACGATTATAACCCCGAATATGCCTGTATTAAAATTTGTGAGTCTCTTGAGAAAAATGAAGATAATCTCTTATTATTCCTTAACACTATATTGGATGGAACAAATAAAATTGAAGAAGATTTAAAAGAAAAACTGATAAATTACTTGGGAATTATCGGATACGAATTGGAAGAAGAATTTAAAGATGATTATTATGATGATTTGTATGCCTTTAAGCTGATTGCGTCTGTTGATGGTGTTCAAAATAGAAACAAAGATATTTCGCTTATGCGTAATGAATTAAATCAATATCAAAGTGATTTGGTTGGGCTATATGATGAAGCGATTTCAAATTTTGGCAACGGGCAATATGTAAGTTGTATTGAAAATTGCAGGTCATTATTTGAAAACTTTTTTAAACAACTGGATACACAAAATTCGGACTATGTTAGAGGTATTTTGAAGGCTACTGGAGAGCATATCAAAGATAATAACGGGAATGAATTAACAACAATAAAAAGGATATATACTTATTGGATTGATAATAAAAAGGGCGCTAATCGATTTCGACTTTTCCAAACAATGTACAGTGTTATGTCAGGATTAGGCACTCACCGCGAAGATGCGGCAAGCAGAGAAGATGCTTTATTACTGTTGAGATATACAGAAGACTGTTTGCTGTGGTGTTTTAGAAAAGGTATCAATAGTTGAATTAGGAGGAGTGAAAATGCCGGGATTATATACCGAAGCCGATTATGAAAATTCAGTAATCGAGCTGTTTAGAAATGATTTGGGATACGAGTATGCATACGGTCCCGATATTGAAAGAGACTTTTACAGTCCGTTATATGAGGAAGTTCTGCTTGACTCTCTGTACCGCTTGAACAGAGGGTTACCGGATGATGCTATTCAGGACGCATTATTCAAACTAAAGAATTTTGAAAACGGAGAACTTGTGCAGAAAAACGCTGTTTTTATGGATTATCTGCAAAACGGTATCCCGGTAAGATATTTTGTTGACGGTGAGGAGCGTTCCTCTATCGTCTATCTTGTTGACTACAAAAATCCCGACAATAACTCCTTTATCGTAGCAAATCAATGGACTTTCATTGAAAACAGCAATAAACGCCCTGATGTAATTCTCTTTCTTAACGGCTTGCCGGTTGTATTGGTTGAGCTGAAATCTCCGTCCCGTGAAGAAACGGACGCTTCCGAAGCATACAGGCAACTCCGCAACTATATGATTGAGATTCCGTCTATGTTCATTTACAACGCAATTTGCGTAATGAGCGACCAGTTGACCTCTAAAGCGGGTACGATCACCTCCGGTGAAGACCGCTTTATGGAGTGGAAAACAAAAGACGGCGACTATGAAAACACGCAGTATGCACAGTTTGATACTTTCTTTGAGGGGATGTTCCAAAAGGAAAGACTGCTTGATATTATCAAAAACTTTATCTGTTTTTCAAATGAGGGTACGAACTCCTTCAAAATTCTTGCAGGATACCACCAGTATTTTGCTGTAAGAAAAGCAATCGAATCCACAAAGCACGCTACCGTTACCGACGGTAAGGGCGGTGTGTTTTGGCACACCCAAGGCAGCGGAAAGTCGCTGTCTATGGTGTTCTATGCTCACTTATTACAACAAGCATTAGACAGCCCGACGATTGTTGTAATTACTGACAGAAACGACCTTGACGAACAGCTTTACGGTCAATTTGCTAAATGTAAAGATTTCTTGCGTCAAGAGCCGGTACACGCAACTTGCAGAAAACTGACAGAAACTTCCGGTAAAAATGATGTCGGACTAAAAGACTGGCTTGATGGCAGACAGGCAAATGGCATTATCTTTACCACGATGCAGAAATTTGAAGAATCACACGAGCCGTTATCTGAACGCCACAATATTATTGTTATGGCTGATGAAGCACACAGAGGTCAATATGGACTTACTGAAACCGTAGACGCAAAAACCGGTAAGGTTAAAATAGGAACTGCTCGCATTATTCGTAATTCACTTCCTAATGCTACATATATCGGATTTACAGGCACTCCTATTTCGTCTAAAGACCGCAGTACCCGTGAAGTGTTCGGTGATTATATCGACATTTACGATATGACACAAGCTGTTGAAGACGGAGCGACTCGCCCTGTTTATTATGAAAGCCGTGTTATCAAGCTCAATCTTGATGAAGCAACATTGAAGTTGATTGACAAAGAATATGATATTATGGCTTTAAATGCCGATGAAGAAGTTGTTGAAAAGAGCAAACGAGAACTCGGTCAAATGGAAGTTGTACTCGGCAACGATAACACCATAAATTCGCTTGTGAGCGATATACTCGACCACTATGAGAGCAACAGAGAAAACCTGCTGACAGGCAAGGCAATGATTGTTGCTTACTCTCGCCCCATCGCTATGAAAATTTACAAGCGTATTTTAGAGTTGCGCCCTGCTTGGACGGAAAAGGTTGCGGTTGTAATGACTTCCGGCAACAACGACCCGGAAGAATGGCGTGAGATAATCGGTAACAAGCACCACAAGGACGAGCTTGCAAAGAAATTCAAAGACAACAACAGCCCACTTAAAATCGCAATCGTTGTAGATATGTGGCTCACAGGCTTTGATGTGCCGTCCCTTGCCACTATGTATGTTTACAAGCCGATGTCGGGACACAATCTTATGCAGGCTATCGCCCGTGTAAATCGTGTATTCCGTGACAAAGAGGGTGGTCTTGTTGTTGACTATGTAGGCATTGCAACAGCACTCAAAAAGGCAATGAACGATTACACTGCCCGTGATAAAAAGAATTACGGCGATACCGATGTTGCAAAGGTTGCATTCCCGAAATTCCAAGAAAAGCTGTCCGTATGCCGTGATAAGTTCCACGGATTTGATTATTCCAAGTTCAAAACCGGCATAGACCTTGAAAGGTCTAAGACTATCAGCGGCGCTGTCAACTTCATTATGGGCAGGGAAAAAGTTGATGATAAGGACTCGTTTGTAAAAGAAGCACTTATGCTTCATCAGGCATTGTCCCTCTGTTCCTCTATGGTTGATGAGGACGACCGTATCGAAGCAGCTTTCTTTGATGCTGTTCGTGTGCTTGTTCTCAGGCTTACCAATACCGGCGTAGGCAAAAAAATATCCTTGCCTGAAATGAACGCAAAGATTAACGAACTCTTAAAGCAGAGTATCAAGAGCGAAGGCGTTATCAACCTTTTCTCGGACATTAAAGAAGAATTCTCTCTCTTTGACCCGAAGTTTCTGCAAGAAGTTGCGAATATGAAAGAAAAGAACCTTGCAGTTGAGTTATTGAAAAAACTTATTGCAGAACAGGTGTCCATTTATCGCAGAACAAATATCGTTAAATCCGAGAAATTTAGCGAGATTATGCAGCGTTCGCTCAATGCGTATTTGAACGGTATGCTGACCAACGAAGAAGTCATTGAAGAAATGCTCAAGTTGGCAAAGCAGATTGCAGCAGCACAAAAAGAAGGCGACCAACTCGGACTTACAGCCGATGAGCTTGCATTCTATGACGCCCTCACAAAGCCGCAGGCAATCAAAGATTTTTACGAAAATGACGAACTCATTGCCATTACGAAAGAGCTTGCCGATACGCTCCGCAGAAACAAGACGATTGACTGGCAAAAGCGTGAGTCAGCGAGAGCAAAAATGCGTATGCTTATCAAAAAGCTTTTGAAGAAGCATAAATATCCGCCTGAAGGCATGGAAGATGCTGTCCAAACTGTTATGACCCAATGCGAACTTTGGACTGATAATGTGATGGATATGTAAATCGGAAATTTAGAATTGATTAAAAGAAAAACTGTATGAGCTGTGTAATAATAAAAGCACAGCCTAAAGTGACATTCAAAGTGACAAATAAGATGTCACTTTGTTTAGCTGAAATAAAGATGCTTTTAGGTTTGCCCTAATTTTTGGGCAAGCCTATTTTCTTTTTCTCTAATCTATTAGTTGACTCCTTAAATATTATTAAATTATGTGTTATAAAACTTTTTGAGTAAATCAACAGTAACTGTATGCAGCCACAATATGATAATGATTATCAATTTTATATTGACAATTTGATTTTGCTAAATTATAATAAAAATAAAAAGAGTAAAATTATGAGCGAGAGAAAAAATTATTCCACAAAACACAATAATGAATTATTGAAATATTTGGAAGAACATAAAAATGAGCATTTAACAGTGTCGCAAATCTATAATGATTTGACTGCAAAAGGTATTTCAATAGGATATGCTACTGTCTATAGGCAACTGGAAAAACTTGTTAAGAATTCCAGCGTTGTAAAATATACAATCGACAATACCAGCAGTGCATGCTTTGAATATGTGGGAGAGGATAATCACTCCAAGCAGTCTACATATCACTTAAAATGTGAGCATTGCGGTAAAATCATTCATTTAAGTTGCAATGAAATTGAAGAATTTGAAAATCATATTTCATCGCATCATAATTTTAAGGTTGACCCTGTAAAAACCGTTTTTTACGGCTTATGCGAAAATTGTGCAAAGTAATACTAAGAAAGGAAATCACTGATGAAGCAGGAAGCTATAAGCAAGAAAAAGAGAATAATTACAATGCTTATAGCAGTTTTGTTTGTGATAGCGGCTGTATTTTCTGCTGCCTTTGTTATCAAAGAGGCAAATCATAAGTGCAATCATGCTGATTGTCAAATTTGCCAAACAATGCAGCTTTGCATAAAAAACTTAACGGATTTAGGTTCAAAATCGGATGATATTGTAGGTGTAACCGTATTATTTTATTTTGCGTTATTTATCATTCCTTTTGTTACTTATACATTCTCAAAGGAAACGCTTATTGATTTAAAAACTAAATTATCCAATTAAATATAATTATCGACAAGGGACAAGTCTGCATTTTTGGACTTGCATATGTTAAAAATAGGTCTGTTTAGCAGGCTTTGTTTTGCTATGCAAAAGTTCCTTGTATTTTTATGCCCATTTTTAAGATTATATTTGATTGGAGATACTTTAATGAAAAAAATTTTAGGCGTAATTGCCGCCGTTTTAAGTGTTGCAATTATTTTTGTTGCTTGCTCTAATGGAAGAAGCAACAATGAAAATGCAATAAAAAATAATGATGATAATACAAAGCTCAGCATTGTAACAACAATTTTCCCCGAATACGATTGGGTTAGGCAAATACTTGGTGAAAATCAAGCCAATGTAGATTTGACGATGCTTCTTGATAAGGGCGTTGATTTGCACAGCTATCAGCCGAGTGCCGATGATATGGTAAAGGTTTCTAAATGTGACTTGTTCATTTATGTGGGCGGTGAATCGGACACATGGGTTGATGATGCATTGAAGTCTGCGCAAAACAAAAATATGAAGGTTATCAATCTTCTTGATGTTCTTGGAAATTCTGTAAAGGAAGAAGAACAAGTTGAAGGTATGCAAGCTGAAGAAGAGGAAGAAGAGGGCGAAGAGGAAGGTCCTGAATATGATGAACATGTATGGCTTTCTCTTAAAAATGCCAAAACTCTTTGTTCTTCCATTGCTGATGCACTTTGCGAGATTGACTCAAAAAATGCAGATGTATATAAAAAGAATTTAAATGAATACACCAAAAATTTGGACGCACTGGATAAGGAGTATCAGCAAGCAGTTGACAGCGCAAAATATGATACCTTGGTTTTCGGCGACCGTTTTCCATTTAGATATATGGTTGACGATTATTCTTTGAAATATTATGCCGCATTTGTGGGTTGTTCTGCCGAAACAGAGGCAAGTTTTGAAACAATTAAATTCCTTGCAAACAAGGTTGACGAACTCGGTGTAACAACAGTGCTTACTATCGAAGATCCAAAACACAAAATTGCTCAAACTGTAGTTGAAAATACAAAAGAAAAAAATCAAAAAATCCTTGCACTCAATTCTATGCAATCGGTTACAAGCGATGATGTTAAGAATGGCGAAACATATTTGAATGTAATGCAAAGCAATCTTGATGTGCTTAAACAAGCTTTAAATTAAGGAGGATACTATGGCACAGATTGTATGCAAAAATTTAGCTGTCGGCTACGGCAACACAGTTGTAAAAAACAATATAAATTTTAATGTTGAAAAGGGCGATTACCTTTGCATAATCGGCGAAAACGGTTGCGGAAAAAGTACGCTTATGAAAACAATTTTAGGGTTGGAAAGCACACTTAACGGTGAAATTGTTTTTTTAGATGATATAAAGAAAAACGAAATCGGATATCTGCCTCAACAAACACAGTTGCAACGGGATTTTCCGGCATCTGTAAGCGAAGTGGTTATGTCAGGCTTTCTCAACAGAAACGGAATGAGACCTTTTTACACAAAAAAGCAAAAAGCCGAGTTTAAGAAGGTTATGAAAAATCTTAATATACAAGAGCTTGAAAAAAGATGCTATCGTGAGCTTTCGGGAGGTCAACAGCAAAAGGTATTACTTGCACGAGCACTCTGTGCCACAGATAAAATTCTTTTACTTGACGAGCCGGTTGCGGCTCTTGACCCAAAGGCAAGCGAGGACTTTTATAATTTGCTTGCTCAAATAAATGCAAACGGCACAACCGTAATTATGATTTCGCACGATGTTAATGAGGCTGTGAAATATGCAACAAAGATATTGTGTCTTAACTCACCTTGCTTTTTCGGCAGTAAAAAAGAATATTTTGAATTTATCAAGGGAGGTGAGCAAAATGCTTGAAAAACTTATGGTTTATTTTGAATATCCGTTTATAAGATATGCACTTATCGCCGCAGTTCTTATTGCTCTTTGCTCATCTCTCTTAGGTGTTACGCTCGTGCTTAAAAGATTTTCATTTATCGGCGACGGACTTTCCCATGTAGCTTTCGGTGCAATGGCAGTAGCAACAGTATTAAAGCTAACAAACAATATGCTTTTAATAATGCCGGTTACAATTATTGCGGCAATTATTCTTTTAATCGGTGGTAAGAATATAAAGATTAAAGGCGATGCTGCAATCGCTGTAATTTCCGTAGGAGCACTTGCAATAGGCTATTTGGTTATGAATTTGTTTTCAACCTCTGGCAATGTTTCGGGTGATGTTTGTTCAACGCTTTTCGGCTCAACATCAATATTGACCCTTACAATAAAGGATGTTTACCTATGTGTTGCACTGTCGATAGCCGTAATAATTATTTTCTGTGTGTTTTATAACAAGATTTTTGCCGTTACTTTTGATGAAAGCTTTGCCAAAGCAACGGGAATAAAAGTGGGGGCATATAACTTCTTGATAGCAGTTACCATTGCGGTTATCATTGTGCTTGCAATGAACCTTGTAGGTTCACTTCTTATTTCTGCATTGATTATTTTTCCTGCACTTTCGGCAATGCGACTTTTCAATAGCTTTAAATCTGTAATTATCTTTTCTGCAGCATTTTCCGTTGTATGCACGGTTGTGGGACTTCTTGCCTCAATTCTTGCAGGAACACCGGTAGGCTCAACCATTGTTGCAAGCGATATAGCCGGATTTATAATTTGCTTGGCTTTATCAAGCGTTAAGAGAGGTGTAAGAGTATGAAAAAAATAATTGCAATTATATTAGCTTTAGTGTTGGCTTTGAGCTTTGTCGCTTGTTCAAAAAACAGTGATAAAAACGAGAATTCTAACTCAAAGACCAAAACAAAAACAACTGAAACAACAACCGAGGCGAAGTCTGTTGATTTGGATTTGACTAAACTAAGCAGCACGGTAGTCTACTCTGAAGTTTATAATATGCTTATTACGCCTGATGATTATAAAGGCAAGATCATAAAAATGAAAGGTCAATTTAATCAATACACGGATGAAGAAACAGGCAAAATATACAATGCCGTGATTATTCCTGATGCAACTGCTTGTTGTCAACAAGGATTGGAATTTGAACTTTCAGATAAAACTAATCCTAACTTTGAACAAAATACGGAAATAACGGTTGTCGGTACATTCGATACTTATTCAGATGGTAAGTTTTTATATTGCCATTTAAAAAATGCAAAAATAATTAATGAATAGTGGATTGAATAATTGAAATTCATTAACGAAAAGGGTTTTACTATTATTTGTCACTATTTCTTGCAGTGGGGTGCATTATATTTGAGTTATGATACTTTCAATTTTCAAGAGCATCAAAAAAGCATCAATTTTCAACAAAAACTATAAAGGAAAAAACGAACAGCACTTTCAAATCCTGAAAGTGCTGTTTTTATGCGGAATTTTAGGGGAACTGTATTTTAACACGCGGCTTAACTGAAAGCGTGCTTTTCGCTCCAAAACCGCGTGCCGAGGGTTCAAGTCCTTCTGCCCCTGCCAAAACAAAAAGACACCTGCGGGTGTCTTTTTGTTTTGTTGTTAAAGCAGAAGGACTTGAACCACGAAATTCAAAAGTGCAAGCACTTTTGACAGTAAACAGTCCGGTGGACTGTTTACGCATTGAGTTGATTATAAAGCCCCTGCCCAAAAAAAGCACCGAATTTTCGGTGCTTTTTTCCTTTATTTACGCTGTTTTACAGCGTTTTCACTTACTTTTTCCATATAGATAAAACTACGGCGCACGGTCTTTTCCGTACGCCGATTTTTCATTTTCACACCGTTTTTTGTTCACTTTGTTCCACACAATCCACGCAATCCGTTTGGTACATCATCAAAAAAGCATCAATCATAATTCAAATCCGTTAGTGATTACTTTTTCTTTTTTATATAATTTTTTATTCTTTGTGTGAATTCATATATGCCGATTTAATACTATTCGGTAATTCGTTCGGAATTATATTTTTGAGTCTGTCCTCATTTCCGTCTTTGATAGCCTCACTGTAATACCAACATTTGAAATTTAACATATCAAGCGTTTTATTCAACTTGGTAATCTCAGCTTCTACTTGCTTTTTTTGGTTTTCAAACAACTCTTTTCTTTTGGTATATGTTGAACTTCCTTCCATACACCAAGACATAAATTGCTTAATGTCTTTTATTTGCAACCCTGTTTTTTTCAAGCATTCAATCACCCGTAATGCTTCAACCTCTTTTTCGGTGAATTGTCTTATTCCGGATGTGCGATTTAATTCAGGAAACAGCCCTTCTTTATCGTAGTAACGTAAAGTTGACACCGGTAAATCAAACATTTCAGATACTTGACCAATCGTAAACATAATTTTTCCTCCAAAAAAATAAAAAAGCTCTTGACTTAAAGTTAGGTTTAGGTGTTATTATCAATATAACAGAGATTATAAAAATAATCAATAGCCAATTTCAAAATTTAGGAGGTTGAAATTTATGGCAGTAAAACAAACAGCAGGCAGAGATGAATTAGGGGAATTTGCTCCGAAATTTGCTGAATTAAACGATGATGTATTGTTTGGTGAGGTTTGGAGCAGAGAAGACAAGTTATCGCTTAGAGACCGTTCACTTGTTACAGTTACTTCTTTAATGTCGCAAGGTTTAATCGATTCCGCTTTTCGATATCATTTGGAAAGTGCTAAGAAAAATGGAATTACAAAAGAAGAAATTACGGAGATTTTAACACATAATGCTTTTTATGCAGGATGGCCCAAAGCTTGGGCTGCATTTCGTATGGCAAAAGAAGTTTGGAATGAAAAGAACGAGGAAAATGAAGATGAAGCGATAAAAAAACACGCTTCGTCAATGATATTTCCAATTGGTGAGCCGAACGATAATTTTGCACAGTATTTCAGCGGAAAGAGTTTTCTTGCCCCTGTTTCTAAAGACCAAGTTGGTATTTTTAATGTGACCTTTGAGCCGAAATGCAGAAATAATTGGCATATTCATAAAGCAAAAAACGGTGGCGGTCAAATTTTGATTTGTGTTGCCGGAAAAGGATATTATCAGGAATGGGGTAAGAAAGCTATAGAAATGCTGCCCGGCGATGTTGTAAATATCCCTGCGAATGTCAAACATTGGCACGGAGCTTCGGCTGATAGTTATTTTTCTCATTTAGCTATTGAAGTTCCCGGTGAAGAAACCACAAATGTGTGGCTCGAAGAAGTAAATGATGATGTTTATAAAGCGAGTATACAAAAATAACGAGGTGATATTATGGCAATTACAGTAAATTTATATTATATAGGCACAAACGGTTCTGCACGAAAATTTGCACAGGAAATGACTGAAAGCGGAACAGTTGAACGAATTAAAAAAGAAAAAGGAAATCTTAAATATGATTATTTTGTGCCGTTGGATGATTCAGAGACGGTTTTGCTTATTGACAGTTGGAGTTCTCAGGAGGCTATTGACATACATCACGCCTCTCCAATGATGAAAACAATAATGGAATTGCGTGAAAAATATGATTTGCATATGCGGGTGGAACGATATGTAGATGACGGAGCAATACAGACAAACGATGAGCAATTTATCCGAAAATAAGAAACAGAGGAGATTTTATAATAACAAAACAGGTTTGCCCTAAAATTTTGGGCAAACCTGCTTTGATGAATATGGCAAATATTTTTAAGCCAAAATATTCTTCGGCCAAGATTTTTTTAGCGCTAAATAAGAAATGACAAAGTTTGCAAGCCAGCCTGCCGGTACGGCAAGCCAAACAAAGGCAATACCGAAACGGGGCGCAAAAATCAATGCTACGGACAAACGAATTGCAAGGTTAACCATATTTGCAATTAAAAACGGTCGCATATTTCCGATTCCACGAAGAACACCGTCTGTTGCCATTTTGATGCCCATAAATATGAAAAAGTAGCCGAGCCATTTCATATAATCACCGGACACCTGATACGCTAATTCAGTTCCGTCTTTGCCTAAGAAAAGCGAAGAAATTTGAGTGTGCATCGTTTCAATAATTACAAATGCAAGAACGGCAAAGCATATATCTAACAGTAAAGCGGCACGGTAGCCTTTCTTAATACGGTTGATTTTTCCTGCACCGAGATTTTGCGAAACAAAGGGTGACACTGCATTCCCGATGGATACAAATATCAGAGAAAAAACATTTTCTACTCTCATTGTTGCCGCATAGCCTGCGAGTGCTTGCGTGCCAAAAGGATTTACAACCGCTTGCACAATCATCATACCGATTGATACTGTTGATTGTTGAAGGATAGACGGAACGGCGATTTTAAGCATTGTGCGCAGCTCTTTTTTGTCAAACCAATGAAACAAACCTGTATATTTTCGCATACGGTAAAGAAAAACCAAAAGCGAAAGTACGGCTGAAATACCTTGCGCAATAAGAGTGGCAAGAGCCGCACCGAATACTCCGAGCTTAAGACCTCCCACCATCCAAAGGTCCATAATGATATTCAAAACAGACGAAAATATTAAAAGCCATAACGGGATTTTTGATTCACCGATTGAGGTGAACATGGTTGACAGAATATTATACATAAATAAAAACGGAAAGCCAACAAAATAGATACGTAAGTACAGCACCGCATCTTTCATTATATCCGCAGGCGTTTGCAGTATGCTCATCATCCAATGAGAAGTGCAAAATCCAAAAACACCGAGAAATACGCTTAAAAGCAAAAAACTTATTAAAGAAGTAGAAACGATTGTTTTCATTTTCCCGTAATCTTGAGCACCAAAATAACGGCTTACAAGTACACCTGCGCCTACACCTGCACCGAGTGCTATGCAAATAAAAACATTCGTAAGTGCGGCACAGGCACCGACGGCCGCAAGCGCAGAGGAACCTACAAATTGACCGACGATGATTGAATCAGCCATATTGTAAACTTGTTGAAAAAAGCTGCCTAAAATCATAGGCATTGCAAAAACAGTCAACGCTTTTAGGGGCGGGTCTGTTATTAAATATTCGTCCTTTGTCATTTTTATATTCTCCTGAATTTTGCTTGAATTATTTCTGTATAAGTTTTACTGAAATCATATCAAAAAACAATTATATTATCAAAAAGCCGAACAAGCTGCAGCTATCTCAGTCTGCACCCTGTTCGGCTTTCGCTTTTCACTGAACAATCGCTCCCTGAGCGAACGTTAAAATTATATCATTGGTATAAATGAAAGTCAATGAAAAGTAATAAATTGACAATTTTACTTGTATGCTGTAATATAAGATTAAGATTATGTAGGAGTAAAATTATGAAAACTAAGGAAAAGGTTGAAAGTAAGAAAGGGAAAAAATTGAAAATTGTTTTGTTTGTTATTGCGGCAATAGTTATCGTAGCCGTTGCTTTTATAAATTTAACTACTTTGCCGAAATATGACGATGATAAAAATGTTATTTATGTCGGTTCTATGGTGAAGTCAAAAACAATAGATTATAAGGATAAAAGCGGCGAGGGGTTGACTAAAAATCCTATTGTTAAAATTATGCAAATGGTTTGGCGCTTTTGTGACGGCGGTGATAAAAGCAAGCACGCAAAGCAAAATCCACCTCAAAATATTGAACTTATAAGCGATATTGCGTACATAGATGACGGAAATTATTATCATAAGCTTGATGTAATGTATCCTAACAATATTTCTGAAAATGATAAGCTTCCGGTTATTATTGATATTCACGGCGGCGGTTGGATGTATGGTGATAAAGGGCTTAATGAAAATTATTGCCGTGCGCTTGCTGACAGGGGATATGTTGTTTTTGATATTAACTACCGTCTTGTGCCTGATGTTAATGTTAATGAGCAGATTAAGGACGTTATGTCTGCGCTTAAATGGATAGGCGAAAATATTGACAACTATCCTTGCGATTGTGAAAATATTATGCTTACGGGTGATTCGGCAGGCGGTATGCTCGCATCTTACGCAGGTGTTTTACTTCAAAGTGAAGAATTAAGAGATATATTTGATACCGAAAGCGCCGATATTAAGCTGACTGCTCTGGTTTTGACCTCTCCTGTTTCCTATATGAAGGACGGCGGTTGGTTCAGCGTTTATACAAAGCCGATTTGGGGAAAAAATTATAAAAATAGCAAAACATACAATTATATGGATTTTGATGAGATTTTGCCTTTTGCAAATGAAATGCCGCCTACATATTTGATTACAAGCAGCGGGGATACTCTTGCAAAGAAACAAACCGTTCAGCTTTATGAGCTTTTAAAAAAGAACGGCGTTTCGTGTGAACTTGCAAATTACGGTAAGGAATACGGCAAAACTTTGCCTCATGTGTTCAGTGTTTTGCAACCGTTTGAACCTGCCGGCAAGGACGCAATAGACAAAGCACTTGCCTTTTATCAAAATGAAATGAAACAAGGCGTAAATTAAGTTTTTAATTGCGCCGATTATGCTGCTTTGACAGCGACTCGATGATAAAATCATTTTGGTGTTATATATGACGAAAAACAAATTGCTTGATTCTAATCAGCTTAAAATAATTGCAATTGTCGCTATGACGGTTGACCATATTGCGTGGATGCTTTTTTCCGGTTATCCGAGGGAAGCGTTGCCTGTTATTATGCATATTATCGGAAGGCTTACTTGCCCGATTATGTGCTATTTTATAGCAGAGGGATATCATTATACTAAAAATATAAAGAAATATACTTTTAGATTGTTCCTTTTTGCATTTATATCTCATTTCGCATATATTTTTGCATCTAACGATTTTGTTGATGTTAAATCCTTTATCCCTTTTTATTACGGCAATTTTCTTAACCAAACGAGTGTAATGTGGTCGCTTGCATGGGGACTTGTTATGCTTCGAGTGGCTTACAGTAACAAGTTAAATAATGTTTTAAAAGTTTTATTTGTTATTTTGATATGTATAATAACTCTTCCAAGCGATTGGAGTTGTATTGCCGCACTTTGCATTATGGCGATAGGTACAAATAGGGGAAATTTCAAAAATCAAATGCTTTGGATGATTTTTTATGTGTTCCTTTATTCATTAGTTTATTTCTTTGCTATTGATAAGTTTTACGGTATTATTCAAATGGCGGTTGTTATTTCAATTCCTGTTATTTATCTTTATAACGGTCAACGAGGAAAAAATGAAAAGGTCAATAAATTTATGAAATGGTTTTTCTATATCTATTATCCTCTTCATCTTGCAATAATCGGAGTAATAAATTTAATATAATTATAAAAAAAGACGTGATGCAAAACTGCATCACGTCTTTAATCTTATAACTGCGAGGCTTCGTAAGAAACGCCTAAAAGTGCCGAGTCGCTTTTTAATTTTGAGCGTACTATATTAACGTTTTTAAAATTATCCATAAGAAGATTATATATTTTTCTGTCAATAAGATCGATAACATAATCCTCGTTCATAATTCCGCCGCCAAGGACTATCAACGGCGGATTGAAAATATAGATAATGTTAATAAGACCTATAATCATTTCATCAATCCATTTGTCGATGACCGACCTTATTTCCGGTTTGCTGAAATTCTCTTTTTCAAAAATTTGAAATGCATTAAGATTAGTCGAGTTTGCCTTGTTTACAGCCTCAATAAGCGCTTTTGCAGAAGCATAACATTCATAACAGCCTTCTCCGCCGCAGGTGCATTGTTTACCACCGGCATGAGTAATCATATGACCGAATTCTCCTGCGGATGATGCATTACCTTTATAAAGCTTGTTGTTAAGGAACATTGCGCCGCCTATGCCTGTTCCGTAAGTAAGGCATAAAAAGTCGCTGTGGCCCTTTCCTGCACCGAATCTTGCTTCACCGAGAGCAAATGCGTTTACATCGTTTTCAACAAAGGTGGGAATATTTGTCTTATTTTCAATAATCTTTTTTACCATCATTCCGGTGTAATAGGGAATGTTATCGGTTGAATATACTACTATACCGTTTTCACTGTCAACCTGACCGGCTGTAGAAATTGCAATGCGGTCTATGTTTTCATAGCTTTCGATTATGCATATAATTTTTTGAACAAGCTCCTGACCGCCTTTTTGTGCTTCGGTTGGGACTGTATGCCTGTCGGTAAGATTAAATTTTTCGTCACAAAGAGCATATTTGATATTTGTTCCGCCGATATCGAATGCCAATATTCTCATAGTATCACTCCATATATGTATTGTTCTTTAATAATTATATCAATTTATTTTGTTGAATTCAATAGTTATTGAAAATACGTTAAATTTGTGATATAATTAAATAAATAATTTATCTTAAGGAGATAGGTATGGCTGATGAAATTAAAGAGGAAAAGCTTGACAGTCCTCTTGTAGTACATAAAAAAGGGGATGCATCTTACCAAGAAGAAAACAACGAGGTAAGTATGCAAAATACTCACGTTGATGAGGACTCTGATGCCCCTACACTTGAAAGGCATAGATTTAAAAAAGAAAAGAAAAAGAAAAAATGGCCGTATGTGCTTGCTGTAATTGTCGTTGCTTCGGTTGTTGTTATTGCCGTGCTTGTTAATAACGGTACCATTAATCTTTCGAAAAAGGAAACTACGTCAGCTTCCGCTAAGTCGTATACAACAGATGTTGTTAATCCTTTTAAAGACACAATCACCATTAAAGGCACATATATTTTCTATGAAGGTGCGGAGCTTGACGATATCGGCTCTCTTGAAAGGGAAATTAAGTATCAGGATGCAGACACAACATTTACTGTTCAGGATGAGCATGCCGATTCTAATTTTTTAAATAAAGAGGTTTTGCCGCTTCTTACCAAATATAAAATGAAATATAATGTCACTCATATACAGTCATCGGGTCTTATTTCAAAATATGAGGCAACTACACAAGCAGTAAGCGACACCGCACCGTCAAGTGATGCACAGGTGTCAGATGCACAACCGCCGCAACAATGATTTTATGGATATTGAATTATTAGCGAATAAAATAAATCTTAATAGTGAACTTAAAAATAAAGTGCTTAGCCTTGTCGAAAGGGACAGGGCTAAGCTTATTTCTTTATGTAAAAAAGCAGATAACGATAATTTTAAATCTGTTTTCACTAAAAATGATATGATTAAGCTTGCCGTAGCACTGCTTTACAGTGTTGAATTTACTTATCCTAAATATCAAAAGGCAGTTATAAGCGATGAAATATATTTTGAAACAATGAAAGATATCGCCGTTTGGTGCGAAAACAATAACAATAAAGGGTTGAAAAATCTTCCGTGGATAAAAAATCATCTTAATTTTGAACTGTTTAAATTGGGAAGGCTCCAATTTCAGTTTTATAAATGCAACAATAAATTGCTTGATTACAGCCTGTTCCCGTTTGATTACGGCGAAAAAGTTATTTATGTTCATATTCCACAGGGCGAAAAGCTTGTTTATGCCGAGTGCGTTAATTCACTTAAAAATGCTAAAAGCTTTTTTGGCGAGTATTTTCCGAATTATGATTTTGATTATTTCTTTTGTGAAAGTTGGCTTTTATACGGTGAAAATTGGCAATTTATGAATAGCTCAAGTAATATTTTGCAGTTTTCGACTTTGTTTGATTTGGTTTATTCCTTCGATGATGACAGGCAGGCTATTGAAAGAATTTTCGGTAAAAGGCAGCTTATTAAGTCGAAATATCAAGAAAATACCGCTTTGCAAAGAAGCGCTAAGCGTTTTATGCAAAACGGCGGTAAATTGGGTGTGGGTATAGGAATACTTAATAAAAACGATATTTAAAGATTTTTATAATAATTTACGGCTAATTCATCACAGCGTTCATTATATGGGTGGCCGTTATGACCTTTTACCCAATTAAACGTAACTTTGTGTTTTTCGAGCAAAGGCAAAAGAGCTTTCCATAAATCGACGTTTAAAGCAGGCTTTTTGTCTGCTTTTTTCCAATTGTTTTTTTCCCAATTGTATACCCAACCCTTTGTGATTGAGTCGCAAACATATTTTGAGTCGGTTGTAAGATAAACCTCGCAAGGCTCTTTGAGAGCCTTTAATGCTTCTATAACTGCAGATAATTCCATTCTGTTATTTGTTGTTTCTTCACAGCCGCCGACAAGCTCTTTTTCTTTATTTCCATAGACGAGTATTGCCGCCCAGCCACCTTTTCCCGGATTTCCTGAGCAGGCACCGTCTGTATATATTTTTACTTCTTTCATATTTTTCACCAAAATGTAGATTTTTATATATTTTACCATTCTTTTTGGCAATAATCAATATAGAGTTTAGTGTCCTATTATTGGTGCCATGCGCTTTGAACACTTGACATTCAATCTATTATCATTTATTATATACTATAATTTCAGTTGAACGGAAAAAATAATTTTAATTCGGAGGTTTATATTTTAATGACAAATCAAAAAAGGCCTTACGGTAAGATTGCTGACGGAAAACGGAATTCCAAGAAGCGATATGTAACTTATCGTAAGACAAACAAGAAAAAGGCTCAAATTCCGCCTGAGGAGAAGGAGTCTGTCCGTATAGCATTTTTAGGCGGTATTAACGAAATCGGAAAGAATATGACTCTTTACGAATACGGCAACGATATGTTTCTTGTCGATTGCGGTCTTGCATTTCCCGATTCCGATTTGCCCGGTGTTGACCTTGTAATTCCTGATTTCAGCTATGTTGAACGTAATGCTGATAAAATCAGGGGTATAATCATTACTCACGGTCACGAGGACCATATAGGCGGACTTGCTTATCTTCTTAAAAAGGTAAACATTCCTATTTATGCAACAAAATTAACAATCGGCTTAATTAAGGGTAAACTTGAGGAGCATAGGCTTTTAAACTCGGCAAAACTTGTTGAAATTAAGCCGAGAGATAACATTACACTCGGTGCTTTCAATATTGAGATGATTCATGTTAATCACTCTATTCCTGATGCCGTAGGTCTTGCGATTCGTTGTCCTGCCGGAGTTATTATTCAAACCGGCGACTTTAAGATTGATACTACCCCTGTTGACGGCGATATGATTGATTTAAGCCGTTTTGCAGAATACGGTCGTAAAGGCGTATTGGCTCTTCTTTCTGATTCTACAAATGCCGAGCGCCCCGGATATACACCGAGTGAAAAATCAGTCGGCGACAGTTTTGAAAACCTCTTCAGAAAAGCAAATAAAAAGAGAATCGTTGTTGCAACTTTCGCTTCGAATATCCACAGGGTACAGCAGATTATTGATGTTGCGTGTGCACGCCACCGCAAGGTTGCCGTTGTAGGAAGAAGCCTTGAAAATCTTGTTAAAGTCGGAAGTGAACTTGGATATCTTAATGTTCCGCAGGGAATTTTGATTGATATTAATACTATTAAAAATTATTCTGATGACCAGCTTGTAATTATTACAACCGGCTCTCAGGGCGAGCCTATGTCTGCTCTTACGAAGATTGCTTTCGGCGCTCACACAAAGGTTACATTATCGCCTAATGATTATGTTATTATTTCGGCTACTCCTATTCCGGGTAATGAAAAAATGGTAGGCAATGTAGTTAATGAGCTTATGCGTCACGGCGTTGAAGTTATATATGAAAAAATGTATGATGTTCATGTTTCCGGCCATGCCTGTCAGGAAGAACTTAAACTTATGATAGGGCTTGTTAAGCCTAAATATTTTATTCCTGTTCACGGCGAGCAAAAGCATCTTCAAAAGCATGCTAAACTCGGCGAAGCAATGGGCATTGATAAGAAAAATATTTATATTGCAAATATTGGTGAAAAAATTGAACTTGCCGACGATAAAATAAAACTTGTTGAAAACGTTCCGTCGGGTGAAGTTTATGTTGACGGTATCGGTGTAGGCGACGTCGGCAATATCGTTCTTAATGACAGAAAGCATCTTTCTATGGACGGTATTATTATAGTTGTAGCAACTATTGACAGTTCAACCGGTCAGGTTATAAGCGGTCCGGACATTGTTTCAAGGGGCTTTGTATATGTTCGTGAAAACGAGGCTCTTATGAACTCTGCAAGGGATCTTGCATGCAGAGTTATTGATGAAAACTATAATGTTAAATTCCATGATTGGAATGCGGTTAAATCAGGGCTTCGTGATGAACTTTCACGATTGATGTATGAGAGAACAAAGCGCAGACCTATGATTTTGCCTATTTTGATGGAAATATAACGGAGGATATAAAAAAATGAAGGTTATTTTACAGCAAGATGTTAAAAATCTCGGCAAAAAGGGTGACCTTGTAAATGCTTCAGACGGATATGCGAGAAATTTTCTTTTTCCAAAGGGACTTGCAATTGAAGCAAATTCAAGCGCTATGAATGATTTTAATAATAAAGAAGCTTCTAAGAAATTTCATAAAGCTGAAGAGATTAAAGCGGCTCAGGCTGATGCTGCAAAGCTCGACGGCAAAACCTTTAAGCTTACGGCAAAAGCAGGTGCCAACGGCAAACTTTTCGGCTCTGTTACGTCTAAGGATGTTTCAAAGCAGATTAAAGATGAACTTGGAATTGATATTGATAAGAGAAAAATTGTTATGCCGGATGTAAAGGCGTTTGGTACTGTTCAAGCTGAAATCAAAGTTTATCAAGGCATCAGCGCAAAGGTGTTTGTTCAGGTTTCGGAGGCTTAATTTATGGCTGAATCGTTAAATGTTTCGGGCTCGGTTAATATGCCTTTTAACCTTGAAGCAGAGCAATCTGTTTTGGGCTCAATATTAATTAAGCCGGAATGTATAGAAGAGGTAATTGAACACGTTAATGCCGACTCGTTCTATCTTCCTCAGCATAATGCAATATTCAGCAGTATGATGGTTATGTATAGCAATTCAAAGGCTATAGACCCCGTTATTATTGCTGACGCACTTGCCAAGGACGGAAAATACGATGAGGCAGGCGGCAGAGATTATCTTTTGCAGCTTGCTCAATCAGTTCCCTCTACAGCTAATGTTGTATATTATGCAAAAATCGTAAAAGAACAGTATTATCTTCGCCAGCTTGTATCTCTTTCGTCAAAAATTATTGAGGATGCAACAAGTGGTGAGGCAGATGCAACAAGCATTTTGGAAAATGCGGAGCAAAGTATTTATAATATCCGACAGGGCAGGGAATCAAACGGTCCCGCAAAGGTAAGCGAGGTTATAGTTAACGACGTATATACAAAGCTTGCACAGATAACAGGGGACGATAAGGAAAAATATAAGGGAATTCCGTCTGGCTTCGGTATGCTCGATAAAATGCTTACGGGTCTTAATAAGGGTAATCTTATTCTTATAGGTGCCCGTCCTGCTATGGGTAAAACAAGTTTCGCACTTAATCTTGCTCAAAATATTACAATGGGCGCAAGAAAAAAGTGTATAGTTTTCAGCCTTGAAATGCAGAAAACCGAACTTGCCGAGAGACTTCTGTCTTCTCAGGCAGGTGTTGAATCTCAAAAGCTTAAAACAGGTGAACTTACCGATGAGGAATGGGTAAGGCTTGGCAATGCTGCGGCAACATATAATGATGTTGAGCTTTATCTTGACGACACATCAGCAATTACTGTTCCTGAAATTAAGTCACGTGTTCGCAGAATGAGAGGCGTTGATTGCATTATTATTGACTATCTCGGTCTTATTTCTTCTGCTACCAAAAAGGAAAACAGAGTTCAAGAAGTATCTGAAATTACACGTAGCTTAAAAATGATGGCTAAAGATTTGAATATTCCCGTTATCTGTTGTGCTCAGCTTTCCAGAGGTACTGAAGGTCACGGCAAAAATCACAAGCCACAGCTTGCCGATTTGCGTGAATCAGGCTCTATCGAGCAGGATGCCGATATAGTTCTTTTCCTTTATCGTGAAGCATATTACAGTACAGAGGTTGATGAGGATAAGCAGGACCAAATTGATGCAAATAAAACAGAACTTATTGTTGCGAAAAACCGTCACGGCGCAACAGGCTCAATTGAATTGACCTTTGATAAAGAATATACTCGATTTAGGTCTGTTGATAAATCTAATTATGAATAAAAAAGCAATTAACACCGTAGAAAAATATAATATGCTTTCAAAAGGTGATAGGGTTCTTGTTGCCGTTTCAGGCGGTGCAGACTCTATGGCTTTGTTAGAGTTTTTTATATCAATTAAAGACAAATATGATTTAAGTCTTTGTGCCGCTCATATAGAACACGGCATACGTGGTGAAGAATCTTTGAGTGACGCTCTTTTTGTAAAAGAATATTGTGAAAAATCAGGCGTTAAACTTTATATGAAGTCTATAAATGCTCCTTATCTTGCAAAAAAAGCAGGTATGGGTGTTGAAGAATATTCACGCGAGGCAAGATATGACTTTTTTAGTACAATACCCTGTGATAAAATTGCAACTGCCCATAATTTAACAGATAATGCGGAAACTCTTTTATTCAGGCTTGCAAGGGGAACGGGGCTTAAAGGGGCTTGTGCCATTCCGCCTGTAAGGGATAAAATTATTCGCCCTTTTATAGAAATTTCTTCTGATGAAATTCGTGCTTGGTGTAATGACAATAACATTGCTTACAGAATAGACAGTACAAATAAAGACGATACTTACAGCAGAAATCTTATTAGGCTTCAAATGTTGCCGCTTTTTCAAAGGTTAAACAACGGATATCTTGAAAATATTAATGATTTTATCAGCGACGTTAATGATGACTATTCTTTTATTACGAACGAAGCGCAAAAAGCATATAATATTTCGGTTGTTAACAATGAAATAGAACTTAATAAATTAAATTTGCTTGATGAAGCAATAAAAAAGCGTGTTATTAAATTATATTTTGAAAATAATAATTTGAATTTAGACCGTATTCATTTGCAAAATATCAATAAGATTACGCAAAAAAGCGGAAAAATTCAAATAAAAAATGATTTATACGCTATTAGTGCAAAGGGCAAACTTCGCATTGCAAATCTGAAAAATTCGCCTAAATTAGATGAAATCGTAACCGAAATTTTAAATATTAATGAATTTAGCGATAAAAATATTGATTTTTATTGTGACTGTGATAAAATTATCGGCAGCGTTACAATTCGCAAAAGATTACCCGGTGACAGTTTAAAACCCGCCGGCAGAAATGTTAGCAAAACTCTTAAAAAGCTTTTTAACGAAGCGGCTTATCCGATTGAAAAAAGAAACGGCGATATTGTTGTTTGTGACGATAAGGGTATTATCGGCATTATCGGGCTTTGTGCTGATGACAGAGTCAAAAAGGATTGTAATACTGAAAATGTTTTTATAATCAAACTTCCTTCGGAGGATTAATTAATGAATAATATGTCAAAAAATTGGAAATCAATACTTGTTTATATTTTGATTCCTATTCTTTTAATAGGCGCTGTGATTTATTTTGTTAATTCGCAGACATCTACGCAGTTGAAGTATTCTCAAGTTGTTTCTATGTTTAAAAATAACGAGGTTTCCGAGTTCAGTCTTGATTTGTCAAGCGGTAATCTTGTTTATAAAACCTTTGCTAAGCCGAAGGAGGAAAAGAACTACTCGGTTCCGAATGTATCATATTTCCTTGATGATATCAGGGACAGTGTTGATAAATATAACGATGAGCATAGCGATAAGCCGATTGTTTATGACTATAAGGCAGGAACGTCAAACGCATGGATTTACAGTATGATTCCGTCGCTTCTTATGTTTGTCGTTTTGATAGCGCTGGGAATTTATGCGTTTAGAAAAATGAGTGGCGCTATGAATAATGAAACCAATCGTACATTGGGCTTTGGCAGAATTAAAACCAAAACTCTTGTCGAGGATGAAAAGCGCAAGACTACATTTAAAGACGTTGCCGGTTGTGACGAGGAAAAAGCGGAACTTGAGGAACTTGTTGAATTTCTTAAAAGTCCCGAAAGCTTTACCGAGCTTGGCGCAAGAATTCCGAGAGGTGTGCTTCTTGTAGGCCCTCCGGGTACAGGTAAAACCCTTCTTGCAAGAGCAGTTGCAGGTGAAGCAGGAGCACCGTTTCTTTCAATTTCAGGCTCTGACTTTGTTGAAATGTATGTCGGCGTCGGTGCTTCACGTGTAAGAGATTTGTTTGAACAAGCTAAGAAAAAAGCACCTGCAATTGTATTTATTGATGAAATTGACGCAGTAGGTCGTCACAGAGGTGCCGGCACAGGCGGCGGCAATGATGAAAGAGAACAAACTCTTAATCAGCTCCTTGTTGAAATGGACGGTTTCGGCACTAACAGCGGTATTATTGTTATTGCTGCAACAAACAGACCGGATGTCCTTGACCCGGCTCTTTTAAGACCCGGCAGATTTGACAGGCAAATTACCGTTAACAGACCCGATGCTCAGGGTAGAGAGGATATACTTAAAGTTCATTCTCGTAATAAGCCGCTTGGTCCCGATGTTGATCTTAAAGAAATTGCTAAAGATACAATCGGTTTTACGGGCGCAGACCTTGAAAACCTTTTGAATGAAGCGGCTCTTCTTGCTGTAAGACGTAAGAAAAAAGCTCTTACTATGCAAGAAATTTCCGACGCAACCTCACGTGTTGAAATGGGTACTGAGAAAAAATCGCATAAGTATTCCGAAAAAGCCAAGAAGCTTACTGCATATCACGAAGCAGGTCACGCTGTTTCATCATATTATATTGAGGGCCACGACCCGGTTAAGGAAATTTCAATTATTCCACGTGGAATGGGTGCCGGAGGCTACACTTGGTATACCCCTCAGGAGGAAAATTATAATTCAAAGGCAGATATGCTTGATGATTTGATTTCTCTTCTTGGCGGACGTGTTGCTGAAGCGCTTTCACTTAACGATATTTCAACCGGTGCGTCAAATGACCTTCAGCGTGCAACATCAATTTGCCGTGATATGGTTTCTAAATACGGTATGAGTGACGAACTCGGTCCTGTTGTTTACAGTGATGATAATAACGAAGTATTCCTTGGTAAAGATTACGGTCACGTAAACAATTACAGTGAAGCAACGAGCGCAAGAATTGATGAGCAGATTGAAAAGATGATGAGAAAAGCTTATTCTCAAACCGAGAGTATTCTTAAGACTCATTATGATAAGCTTGAGCTTGTGGCTGAAACGCTTATTAAAAATGAAAAAATTTCAGGTGACCAGTTTACTCAGCTTATGGAAAACGGCTTTATTGCCGATGAAAAAGTAAGCGAAAACGAGGAAGCTCAGGCAGAAGATACAGAAATTGTTGATGTTGAAAATGTCAACGAAGACGATTTATCTTCAAATGATATGAAAGATTAATTTAATAAATAAAATCAGAGTGACGATGCATATAGTACCAGTATTGTCACTCTTTTTTATGTATTCTTGACTTTTATACAAGATATAGTATATAATAATATCAATTTTGAACTTCGACTTGGAGGGATAGTATTGGCAAAAAAACAAGAATATGGCAATGAAAGTATTAAGTCATTAAAGGGTGCGGACAGGGTAAGAAAAAGACCTGCCGTTATTTTCGGCTCTGATGGTTTAGAGGGCTGCGAACACTCTGTTTTTGAAATTATGTCAAACTCAATAGATGAGGCGAGAGAGGGCTACGGTAATAAAATTTGCGTAACCCGTTTTCTTGACGGCTCTGTTGAGGTGCAGGACTTTGGTCGTGGTATTCCTGTTGATTACAATAAAAACGAGGATAAATATAATTGGGAACTTCTTTTCTGCGAAATGTATGCAGGCGGTAAGTACGATAACGGCGGCGATAACTATGAATTTTCGCTCGGTTTAAACGGTCTCGGTCTTTGCGCTACGCAGTATGCTTCCGAATATATGGAGGCAGAAATTCATACTGACGGCTATAAATATACCTTGCACTTTGAAAAGGGCGAAAATATCGGCGGCCTTAAGAAAGAAAAGTATGATAAAAAGGATACAGGCACACGAATTAAGTGGAAGCCTGATTTGGATGTTTTTACCGATATTAATATTCCTATTGAGTATTTTCAGGAAACTATTAAAAGACAGGCTATTGTAAACGACGGCGTTAAGTTTATACTCAAAAATCAAACCTCTGCTTCTAAATTTGAAACGTTTGAATACTGCTATAATGACGGTATTATGGACTATGTAAAGGAAATAGCAGGAGATACGGCTTTCACAACTCCTCAGTATTGGGAGTGCGAAAGAAAGGGTAAGGATAGAGAAGATTTACCCGAATATAAGCTTAAAATAAAATCTGCCATTTGCTTTTCTTTAAAAAGTCAGCTTAAGGAATATTATCATAACTCAAGTTTTTTGGAGCACGGCGGTGCTCCCGAAAAGGCTTTCAGAAGTGCGTTTGTTAATCAAATTAACGCTTATCTTAAAGCTAACAATAAGTATTCCAAAAATGACGGACAAATCAATATTCAGGATGTTGAGGATTGCATAATTTTTGTTGTGTCGTCGTTTTCTACTCAAACCTCTTACGAAAATCAGACTAAAAAGGCTATCACTAATAAATTTATTCAAGAGGCTATGACTGATTTCTTCAGAAAGCAGTTAGAGGTTTATTTTATTGAAAATAAAATGGATGCAGATAAGATTTCTAATCAAGTTCTTATTAATATGCGTGCAAGAATAAAGGCTGAAAATACAAGAAAAACGCTTAAAACCTCACTTCAGTCAAAGATGGATATGACAAATCGTATTCAAAAATTCGTTGACTGCCGTTCAAAGGACGTTGACGAACGTGAGGTGTTTATAGTAGAGGGTGACTCTGCTTTGGGTGCTTGTAAGCAGGCAAGAGATGCTTCGTTTCAGGCAATTATGCCTGTCAGAGGTAAAATTTTAAATTGCCTTAAATCTGATTACGATAAAATTTTTAAAAGCGAAATTATTACTGATTTGATTAAGGTACTCGGTTGCGGTGTCGAGGTTAAGAGTAAGGCCGCAAAGGATTTATCTCTTTTTGATATAAATAATCTTCGTTGGTCAAAAATTCTTATTTGTACTGATGCCGATGTCGACGGCTTCCATATCAGAACACTTATTTTAACTATGATTTACAGGCTTATGCCTAAGATTATTGAAGCGGGCAAGGTTTATATTGCCGAATCTCCGCTTTACGAGGTTACGTGTAAGGACCAAACCTATTTTGCTTATAACGAAAAGGAAATGGACGAGATTAAAGAGGAAATAGGCAACCAAAAATATACTGTTCAGCGTTCAAAGGGACTTGGCGAAAATGAGGCTGAAATGATGGCTCTTACCACTATGAACCCTAAAACAAGACGTCTTATTAAGGTTACACCCGATGATGCTCAAAAAACTTCCGAAATGTTTGATTTGCTTTTGGGTGATAATCTTGAAGGACGTAAGGAATATATTTCGGATTACGGTCATCTTTATCTTGATGCCGCAGATGTCAGCTAAGGAGGTAATTTGTTTTGGCTAAGAGAAAAATTAATAAAGACGAAGCAAAAAATCAGCCTCTTGCAGATAACGTTCATATCAAAGGTGCAGGTTCTGTTCAGGATGAGGTGATTACAAACACCTTAACCGATAACTTTATGCCTTATGCTATGAGCATTATTCTCTCACGTGCCATTCCGCAGATTGACGGATTTAAACCGTCGCACAGAAAACTTCTTTATACAATGTATAATATGGGGCTTTTGCAAAGCGGAACAATTAAGAGTGCTAATATTGTAGGGCGTACAATGCAGTTAAACCCTCACGGTGATGCGGCGATTTATGAAACTATGATACGTTTATCCCGTGGTAACGAAACATTGCTCTATCCTTATGTTGAATCAAAGGGTAACTTCGGTAAAGCTTACAGTAAAAATATGGTGTATGCCGCTTCTCGTTATACCGAGGCTAAGCTGGCGCCTATTTGCCATGAACTTTTTGACGATATTAAGTCAGACACAGTCGATTTCGTTGACAACTATGATAACACAATGAAGGAACCTACTCTTTTACCCGTTACCTTCCCGTCAATTCTCTGTAATGTTACTACCGGTATTGCCGCAGGTATGGCGTCGTCAATTGCTTCGTTTAACCTTAAGGAAATATGCGATACAACCGTTGCTCTTATGAAAAATCCCGACCATGAGGTCAGCGATACACTCCTTGCTCCTGATTTTGTCGGCGGCGGATATATTCTTTATGATAAAGAAGAATTTGATAAAATTTATCGTACGGGCAGAGGCTCGGTTAAGGTTCGTGCAAAATATAGCTATGATAAAAAATATAACTGTATTGATATTACCCAAATTCCGCCTACTACAACAAGTGAAGCGATAATTGATAAAATTGTTGAACTTGTTAAAACAAATAAAATTAAAGAAATCAGCGATGTTCGAGATGAAACAGACCTTTCAGGATTGAAAATTACAATTGATTTAAAACGTGGAGTTGATCCTGATAAGTTTATGGCTAAGCTTTATAAATCCACTCCTCTTCAGGACTCGTTTAGCTGTAATTTTAACGTTCTTATTAAGGGCAGACCTATGGTTTTGGGCGTTAGGGATATTCTCCTTGAATGGGTTGATTTCAGGCTTGAATGTATCAGAAGAAGAGTTACGTTTAATCTTAATAAAAAGAAAAATCAACTGCATTTATTAAAAGGTCTTTCTAAAATTCTTCTTGATATAGACAAAGCAATTAAAATTGTCAGGGAAACAGAGAGTGAGTCAGAGGTTGTGCCAAACCTTATGATTGGCTTTGGTATTGATGAAATTCAGGCTGAATATGTTGCAGAAATTAAGCTTCGTCATTTAAACCGTGAATATATCTTGAAGAGAATTAAAGATATTGAACAACTTGAAAATGAAATTGTTGAACTTGAAGATATCCTTTCAAGCAAAAATAAGATGAAAAAAATTATCATCAAAGAGCTTGAACAGGTTACAAAGAAGTATGATAACGGCAGAAAAAGTGAAATACTTTATTCTATTGACGAAAGCGTTGAAGAAGAAACGGTTGAGATTCCCGATTATCCCGTAACTTTGTTTATTACAGAACACGGATATTTCAAGAAAATCAAAACCGCAAATCTTCGTATGAGCGGCGAACAAAAAATTAAAGAAGGAGATACTCTTCTTCCTGAAATTGAATGTTCAAATAAAGATGAACTTTTGTTTTTTACAAATCAATGTCAGGTTTATAAGGCTAAGGTTGATGATTTTGCAGATACAAAAGCTTCGGTTCTTGGCGAATATGTTCCCGGAAAGCTTGAAATGGCAGAGGACGAGCAGGTAGTATATACCGCAGTTATAAGCGATTACACGGGATATATGATTTTTGTTTTTGAAAACGGTAAGCTCGCAAAGGTTGATATGGCTTCTTATGCTACTAAGACAAACAGAAAAAAGCTTATCAATGCTTATTCGAATAAATCGCCTTTAGCTCAGGCAATTTACATTAAAGAGGATACAGAACTTGTTATTTGCTCGTCAAGCGGAAGAATGCTTCTTGTTAATACAGGTGCGATTTTACCTAAGACGACTAAGGATACGCAAGGTATTTCCGCAATGAAACTAAAGAAAACTCACAAAGTCGTTTCACTCCATATTTATCAAGAGGGTGAATTTGAGAAAGCTTGGAGATTTAGAGCTAAAAATTTGCCGGCGGCAGGTGCGCTTCCGAGTGAAAATGACGTTGCTGAGCAGATAACATTTTAAAAAATAAAATAACACTTGCATTTTTATTTTGCTTGTGCTATAATTCATTAGTAATTTATATAGACGGAGGAGATACTATGCTCTGGTATCATTATGTTTTCGGTGCAGTATTAATTGTATTTTCAATTGTAATTACTATCGTTGTACTTATGCAGGAAGGTCGTTCGCAGAATCTTTCCGGTGCTATTGCCGGCGGTGCTGATACTTTCCTCGGTAAATCAAAGGGAAGAACAATTGAGGCAAAGCTTGAAAGAATCACCAAATGGATGATTGTTGTATTTTTTGTTATAGTACTTGCTGCATTCCTTGTTTTTCTTTTTATAGGATAAGAATTAAAATGATTAACCTTGCGTAATGCAAGGTTAATTTTTTTGTGAGGAAAATATGAATTTTATTATTTTTGATTTAGAATGGAACAATGCTTATAACTATAAATTAAAGCGTGGTATGAATGAGATAATTGAAATCGGCGCAGTAAAGCTTGATGAAAATTTAGATGTAGTTGACACATTTAAGCAGCTTATTAAGCCGCAGCTTTCAAGAAAACTCGGCTCAAGGTTTAAAAATCTTACACATATTACTATTGACGAAATTAACGATAACGGAATACCGTTTGAAAAAGCCTTTGACGATTTTGCAAAATGGTGCGGCAGGGGGGACAAACTGTTTTTAAGTTGGTCAACAAGCGACTTGTATACCTTGGTTGCTAATTTTAAATATTTTGAAAATACCGTTTATGTTGATTTTATGACTAAATATGCCGACGCACAAAAATATTGTATGAGCTTTATTGAAAATGCGAGTGCTGCCAATCAAATCAGTCTTTCACACTGTGCTGAAACTTTTGGGATTGATACAGACTCTGCTAATTTTCACAGAGCGCTTGAGGATTGTATGATTACGGCTTTGTGCTTTAAAAAGGTTTATGACCATGATAAGCTTGCAAAATATATTCACACCTGCGATATTTCGTTTTTTGAAAGGCTTGTGTTTAAGCCGTATTATATCAGGGAAACGGAATATGAGAATTTTAAGCTTAACGATGTTGAAATAATATGCCCGATTTGTGGCGGTACTGTTGCCCCTATTAAAAAATATGAATTTACCAATAATACTTTTAGGGGAGCCGGACTGTGCGAAAAATGCAGCAGAAAGTTTTGGACTTATGTAAGGGCTAAACAAACGTATGATGAGGTTGTTGTATCGTCACGTGCCGTTCCTATTAACAAAAAAAGAGCAAAACATATTAACTGATTTTAAAATTTACAAATTAATTCTTTATTTATTATAATTTTTGTAATATAATAAATTATATTTTTTGACGGAGGTACTTATATGGCTTCAAATGATTATGATGATTTATTAAAGTCTTTTATGAGTAATTCTACAAAAGCATATAATGAAGATAAAACTTCGAGAGAAAACGGCAGTAATGTTCCTGCGTCTTATTCTCTTTCTTCCGCCGATGACAAAAAGGCAAAGAAGATACAGCGTGGTCGTGATATTGAAAAAGAGCTTGTTCAAAAGCAAGAAAAAAAGCTTAAGAAAAAAAGAGCAAAGCAAAATAAAACTCCTGCTCAAAAAGCTCTTTCAAATTTCGGCAAGGTTATTTTGGGCGCAGTAATGGTAATCGGCGTTGTCGGTATTGTTTGCTTTTCGGTGCTTGCGATTTATGGCTACAGCGTTGTTTACGGCGACCCTGTATTTGACCTTACAACCGAGGCAAAGGTAGGTCAAAACCAAACTTCGTTTATCTATGGTTATGACGGCGATGATGTTGTTGAAATTACAAGGCTTCACGGTGAGGAAAACCGTATTTGGGTTAATCTTGACGATATGAGCAAATATGTTCCTGAGGCTTTTGTTTCAATTGAGGATAAGCGTTTTTATAAGCATCACGGCGTTGACTGGAAAAGAACAATTGGTGTTTTTCTTAAAAATAATGACCAAGGCGGCTCAACAATTACACAGCAGCTTATAAAAAACCTTACCGATGATAACAAGGTTACTTATGTTCGTAAGTTTAACGAGATTTTAAAGGCACTTAACCTTGAAAGAAATTTCAGTAAGAAACAAATACTTGAGGCTTATCTTAATACAATTTATCTTTCAAACGGTTGCTATGGTGTTAAAACTGCGGCAGAAACCTATTTTGGCAAAGAAGTATCGGATTTGAATGTAGCTGAGGCTGCCAGTATTGCGGCTATTACTCAGTATCCGAGTAAATATGACCCTCTTAACGAGCCTGAAAATAATAGGAAACGTCAAATTGATGTCCTTTATGCTATGAAGGATAAATACGTTAAATATCTTACGGAAGATGAATATCAGCAAGCTAAAGCCTATGAAATGGTATTTACTAACAGTAAGAATTATAAAGGCTCGCAGATTAAGAGTGACGACAGCGAATCAAAGAAAAACAGCATTACCGATTATTATACAGACTATGTAATCACAACTGTTCAAGAGGATTTGCAGAAAATGGGCTACACAAGTAAAAAGGCGCATGACCTTGTTTACGGCGGTGGCTTGAAGATATATACCGCTATTGATTTTGACGTTCAGGATTCAATGGAGGACGTATATGAAAACTATAGGCGTATGCCTGACGAAACAGTTCAAGGCGCTATGGTGGTTATGGGATATGACGGACGTGTAATGGGCATTGTCGGCGGAACCGGCAAGAAAAAAGCTTCTATGGTCCTCAACCGTGCCACAAATTCCAACAGACCGCCCGGCTCTACAATTAAACCGTTATCTGTTTACGGCCCTGCTCTTGAAAAGACAAAAGAGGATAACGAAACAGGTGTTTATTGGTCAACAATTCAGCAAGACAGGCCTTTCAAAACCGTTGAAGGCAAGCCTTGGCCTGTAAATGAGGGCGGCAGCTACTCAGGCAGAAGCGTAACTCTTCAATATGGTCTTTCAAGGTCGCTTAATACTATTTCTGCAAGAACTCTTGATAAAATAGGCGTTGATTATTCATACGATTTTATTACGGAAAATTTCCATATAACCTCACTTGACAGTGTTCGTGACTCCGATTACGGCCCGCTTGCTATCGGTTCTTTGACAAACGGAGCAACGGTTCTTGAATTAACTACTGCTTATGCATCATTCGGCAACGGCGGTAATTATTATGAGCCTTATTGTTATTATAAAATACTTGACAGCCAGGGTAATACTCTTATTGAAAAAGAGCCTGAAAAAACAAAGTCAACTGCTTTGAGCGAGAACACAAGTTGGGTTATGAACAAACTTCTCCAAACTGTTATGACAGAGGGTACAGGTACTACCTATAAGCTTTCAGGTATTGAATGTTTCGGTAAAACCGGTACAACTAATGATAATAAGGACCGTTGGTTTATCGGCGGTACTCCTGATTATGTCGCAGGCGTTTGGTACGGCTATGATAATCCTAAGGAAGTATTTTACAACCTTTCTCCTAACCCAGCGGGTACTATTTGGAGCACGGTTATGAAGGAAGTATATGCTAAGCTTGATGAAAAGAATAAGAAATATACAAAGAAATTCCCTGAAAGTGACGGCATAGTAAGAAAATCTTATTGCAGAAGTTGCGGTAAACTCAGAAGCGGTACGGGTGCTTACGGTTGGTACGACGTTGATAATTTGCCGGGCAATTGCACAGGTAACCATTCCGACGGAAGCTATTATTATAATTCCGGCGGCTCGTCATCAAGCGAAACAACGTCTGCTTCAAATGGCAATAATTCAAACACAACAAAATCAAGTGCAGATAAAACAACGCAGCCTCAGACTCAGGCGCCTCAAACAGAGGCTCCGACTGAAGCCCCTGCAACCGAAACTCCTGCGCAATAATAATTTAACATTTTAAATAAGAAAGGAAGGTCGATTTTCGATTTTCCTTTCTTTGCTGAATAAATCCTTTGAAAGGTATTTTTTATGAAAATAATGTCTGTTGACTATGGCGATGCAAGAACAGGAATTGCATTTTGCGATAAAAATGAAATTCTTGCTACAGCCTTTGCAACTATTAATGAAAGCTATCAGCCGAAATTAATAGAAAAAATTAAAGAAATAATATCATCTCAAAATCCTGAAATGATTGTTATTGGGCTTCCGAGAAATATGGATGGCTCATACGGTTTTAGGTGCGAAAAGTGTAAGCAACTCGGTGAAGAGCTAAAAAAAGAAATTGATATTCCCGTTGAATATGAGGATGAAAGGCTCACAACCGTTATCGCACACGATATTTTATCGAATAATAACGTTAAGGGTAAAAAGAGAAAAGCGAATGTTGATGCTGTTTCTGCCGTAGTTATTCTTCAAAGTTTTATTGATAAAAGAAAAAGTAATTAAGCATTTTTAATCATCGTAATATTTAACGGTGGTTGTATGCACTTTAAAATAAAAAGATGCGATATATTTATTGATTATGCATTTATTCTCGTTTTAAGCTTAGCTGCTGTTTTTAATTCAAAGCAGGTTATTTATTTGTTGATTTTTTCTGCTTTGCACGAAATAGGACATTTGACGGCGCTTCTTATTTGCAAAGAAAAACCTTATAAAATTCATTTGTCATATTACGGATTTGCTATAAGATATACTGACGATTTACCGAGATTTAAGGAATGTATAGTCCTTTTGTGCGGCCCTTTAGTTAATTTGGTATTTTATTTGTTTTTGAAAGATGATATCAATTTGATTTTGTTTTTGCTTAATTGTTTGCCTGTTTATCCACTTGATATCGGCAGGATAGTACGTCTTTTTTCTATAAAAGCGTCGAGAATATTAAGCGTAATTACTGTTATTTTAATTTGCATTTTATGTGTTTATATGTTAATTTATAATAAATCATATTCGCTTATTTTTGTTACGATATATTTGATTATTTATAGTATTAATTATAATTAATAAAACCCGAAAGGTTAAAAATTGATGAAAAAAGAAGTTGAAAAGCTGTTGCAATATGTTCAAAAGCCAGCAAGATATATCGGCGGCGAGCTTAATGCGGTAGTTAAGGATAAAGATAAGGTTGATATAAGATACGCTTTCTGCTTTCCCGATACTTATGAGATCGGTATGAGTCATCTTGGTATGAAAATTCTCTACGGTCTTGTAAATGACAGGGAGGACAGTTGGTGCGAAAGAGTGTTTGCTCCTGATAACGATATGGAAGAGCAACTCAGAAAAAATAACGTTCCTCTTTTTGCTCTTGAAAGCGGCGATTATATTAAAGATTTTGATATGATTGGTTTTACTCTTCAATATGAGCTTTCATATACAAATGTTTTGAATATGCTCAATCTTGCTCAAATACCGCTTAAATCAAGCGACAGAGAAAATTTGACGCCGCTTATATGCGTTGGCGGCCCTTGTGCCTGTAATCCGGAGCCGATAACAGATTTTGTCGATATCGTTTTTCTTGGTGACGGCGAGGAAACTACAAATCAGGTTATAGATTTGCTTATTGATTGCAAGAAAAAAGGACTTTCAAAAAAGGAATTTTTGCTTAAGGCTAAAGATATAACAGGCATTTATGTTCCGTCGTTTTATGAGGATTCATATAATGAAGACGGTACGTTGAAGGAACTTAAGCCGCTTTACGGCGCACCCGAAAAGGTGAAAAAAGCAGTTGTTTCTGATATGAACAAGGTGTTTTACCCCAAGGAATTTGTTGTTCCTTATATTAATATTGTTCATGACAGAGCAGTTGAGGAAATATTCAGGGGATGTATAAGAGGCTGCCGTTTTTGCCAAGCAGGATTTATTTACAGACCGATTAGAGAAAAAAGTGTAGAAACGATTAATAAGCAAAGCAAGGCTTTGATTGATTCGACAGGCTATGACGAACTTTCGCTGTGTTCTCTTTCAACTTCGGACCACAGCGAGGTTAATAATATGCTTACAACGCTTATAGATTGGACCGTTAAGGAAAATATAAATCTTTCTTTGCCGTCGCTTCGTGTTGATAATTTTTCCGACGAACTCGTTGAACAGCTTAATAAGGTAAGGAGAAGCGGTCTTACATTTGCGCCTGAGGCAGGCACTCAACGACTTCGTGACGTAATCAACAAAAACGTCACTCAAGAGGAAGTAATAAGAACTTGTACTAAGGCTTTCGATAACGGCTGGACATCGGTTAAGCTTTATTTTATGATGGGCTTGCCAACCGAAACAATGGAAGATATCGAGGGCATTGCAAATCTCGGTATGGACGTTATTCATGCTTTTTATAATAACCCTAACAGGCAAAAGGGGACGGGTGTGCAGGTGTCAATTTCGTGTGCATCATTTATCCCTAAGCCGTTCACTCCGTTTCAATGGGAACCTGAGGACAGTATGGAGTCGCTCAAAGCCAAGCAAAAACATTTGCTTGAATCAATACCAACCAAAAAAATCAGGGTTTCATATCACGAAACTCCGACCTCGCTTCTTGAAGGCGTTCTTGCCCGTGGTGACAGACGTCTCGGAAAGGTTATACTTCGTGCGTATGAGCTTGGATGTAAATTTGATTCTTGGGACGATCAATTTAATTTTGACGCTTGGATGCAGGCTTTTGAAGAAAACGGAATTGACCCCCATTTTTACACTCACAGAAAACGTGAATTTTCAGAACTTTTACCTTGGGATCATCTTGATTACGGCGTGAGTAGGAAGTTCCTTGAATTTGAAAATAAAAAGGCACACGAGAATAAAACAACCCCTCATTGCAGAATTAAATGTGCGGGTTGCGGTGCAAATAAGCTAAACGGAGGACATTGCGATGCGAGAGGTTAGACTTCGTTTTTCAAAAACAGGCAGATTAAAATACATCAGCCATCTTGATATCAACCGTGCAATGTCACGTGCTCTTAAAAGAGCGGGTATTCCGCTTTGGTATACCGAGGGTTTCAATCCGCACCCTTATATGAGCTTTTCGCTGCCGCTTTCTCTCGGTGTTGAAAGCCTTTGTGAAAGCGTAGATCTGAGAATTACCGGGGAAATCACTAATAAAGAAATTAAGGATAGGCTCAACAGCGTTTTGCCCGAAGATTTGAAAATTGTTGAAGTTTATGACGATTTTCGAGATAACAGCGAAATTGTTTATTCCGATTATGTTTATAAATTTGAATTTGCGGATAATGATTTAGCTTTAGAAAAAATCAAAAATGTTTTATCAAGCGATGAAATTCTTGCTCTCAAAAAAGGCAAACAGGGTAGAAAGCGAGTTATGAAAGAAACAAATATTAAGTCATTTATTGATAAATATTCCATTTCAATTCGCAATGATGTTATAGTGCTGAATATTCGTTTGCTCGCAGGCCCTGAAAAAAATCTTAATCCCTCGCTTTTGTTTGATACGATTATAAGGCTTATAGATATGGATTTTGAGTGGAAAAGCATTGCAAGAATATCACTTCTTGATAAAGATTATAAAGAGTTTAAATAAATCTTTTACTTTTTGAAAAAATACTTGCAATTTCCAAAACATTATGGTATTATATATCAGCATTTAATCCGTTGTAACTCTTACAACGCGTGTAATGTCGGCGTTTAGCATTATAAGAAGATGGTCCTCTTTCGTTATTCGTTATGAACATCTCATAAAATTTAGGAGGAAGAAAAATGGACGCACTCAAGTTAATTGAAAAAGACAGCACAAAGGCTGAACTTCCAAAGTTTAACATCGGTGATACAGTTAAGGTATCGGTTAACATTCGTGAAGGTCAGAGAGAAAGAATTCAGATGTTTGAAGGCACTGTAATCGCTATTAAGGGTTCAGGCATTTCAAAGACATTTACCGTTCGTCGTCTTTCATACGGCGTTGGTGTTGAGAGAGTATTCCCAATGCATTCACCTAACGTTGTTGACGTTAAGGTTGTTCGCAGCGGTAAGGTTCGCCGTGCTAAGCTTTACTATCTTCGTGACCGTGTCGGCAAGGCTGCAAAGGTAAAGGAAGATATCCAGTAATTTAATATTACTTATTAAATACCACAGATTTTATTTCTGTGGTATTTTTTATTGATTGAAATATGAATATATGTTAAAATGTAATTAGAAAATTTTTGAAAGGAGACAATATGGCTGATTTTCAAAAACAAACTGTTCAGTGGTTTCCGGGTCATATGGCTAAAACAAGGCGAATTATTAAAGAAAGTCTTACGCTTGTTGACGGTGTAGTTGAACTTGTTGACGCTCGTATTCCGTATAGTTCGTCAAATCCTGAACTTGACAGTATAATTAAAAGAAAACCGAGAATTGTGCTTTTAAATAAATGCGATATTGCAGACCCGAATGCCACTAAGCTTTGGATTGAATATTATAAAAATAACGGTAAATACGCTATCCCCGTTGATTGCAGAACAGGTAAAGGGCTTAATGCTTTTATCCCGACTGCTAATAAGGCGCTTGCAGATGTTATTGAGAAAAATAAAGCGAGGGGAATGGAAAATAAACCGCTTCGTCTTATGGTAGTTGGTATTCCGAATACCGGTAAATCGTCATTTATCAACAGAATGGCAGGCAACAGTAAGGCTAAGGTTGCAGACAAAGCCGGTGTTACAAGGCAAAAACAATGGTTTGCGGTAGGTAAGGGAATTGAACTTCTTGATACTCCCGGTGTTCTTTGGCCTAAGTTTGACGATAGTGAGGTTGGCGACAAGCTTGCTTTTACAGGCGCCGTTAAAGACGAAGTTACTGACCTTGAAACATTATCATGCAGATTGCTTGAAACTCTTGCAAAAACAAGGCCTAAGGCTATTTGTGACAGATATAAACTCGATGGCGTGGATAATCTTCAAGGCTGGGAAATGCTTGAACTTATAGGAAAAAAACGTGGCTTTTTGATTAAAGGCGGAGAAATCGACTATGAGCGCACAGCAGTTATGCTTTGTGATGAATTTAGAGGAGGAAAGCTCGGCAAAATATCGCTTGAGTTGCCGTAATTATGGATTGGCTTGAATATGAAAACAAAGCCTATGAGCAAGGCTTTAATATTGTTTGCGGTGTTGACGAGGCGGGCAGAGGTCCTCTTGCAGGTGACGTGTATGCTGCCGCAGTAATACTTCCGAAAGGGTATGTTGTTGAAGGTGTTAACGACTCTAAAAAACTTTCTGAAAAGAAAAGGGAAGCGCTCTTTGATAAAATAGTTGATGAATGTATTTGTTATAGTGTCGGCACGGCAAGCGTTGAGGAAATAGACGAAATTAATATTTTGCAGGCTACTTTTCTTGCTATGAGACGTGCAGTTGACGGCTTAGAGGTTAAGCCGGATATTGCGCTTATTGACGGAAATAAAAAGCCGGGGCTTGATATTGCCGAATGGGATATAATTAAAGGTGACGCAACAAGCGCAAATATTGCTGCCGCTTCAATTATCGCTAAGGTAAGCAGGGACGGATATATGCGCCAAATTGCAGAAAAATATCCTGAATATCAATTTGAAAGGCATAAGGGATACGGTACTAAGCTTCATTATGAAATGCTCGATAAATACGGAATAAGCGATATTCACAGGAAAACATTTTTGAAAAAATATATGGATAAGAAAAATGAACAATAAGGGTAAACTTTGGGAAATCGAGGCGGCAAATTATTTGAGAAAGCATAAATATAAGCTTGTAGACGTGAATTATACAACACGCTTTGGCGAAATTGATTTAATTGTTCAAAATAAAAAATATTTATGTTTTGTCGAGGTCAAGCAAAGAAATATTAATTCAATTGCTTTACCGAGAGAATTTGTTACTTATTCAAAGCAACAAAAAATAATCGCAAGTGCAAAAATGTATTTAATGCAAAACAAGACTGATTTGCAGCCGAGATTTGATGTAATTGAGATTTATACCGATAATAATAAAATAAAATCTATAAAACATCTTGAAAATGCTTTTCAGTTAGTATAAAATATTATAAACCTAAATTATAAGGTGAAAGGAAACAATATTATGCTTTATACATCTACAAGAGATAATTCAATCAGGGTAACGGCTGCTCAGGCTATTGCTCAGGGTATAAGTGAAGAAGGCGGACTTTTTGTTCCTGTTGAACTTCCTAATTTTGATATTAACAAAATTTCTTCAATGACGACTATGAGCTATATTGACAGAGCTAAAACCGTTCTTAAGGAGTTTTTGACAGATTTCAGCGAAGAAGAACTTGATTATTGCGTAAGCGGCGCTTATGCTGCTCAAAAGTTTTCCTCTCCTCAAATTGCGCCGACTGTTAATGTCGACGGCAATAAAAATATATTGGAACTTTGGCACGGTCCTACTTGTGCATTTAAAGATATGGCTCTTCAGCTTTTGCCTTATCTTATGACTGTTTCGGCTAAAAAGACTGCAGACGGTAAAACAATTGTTATTCTTGTTGCTACATCGGGCGACACAGGTAAGGCTGCTCTTGAAGGATTTAAGAATGTTGACCACACTAAGATTTTAGTGTTTTATCCTGTTGACGGCGTTTCTCCTATGCAGAAACTTCAGATGACAACGCAGGAGGGCGATAACGTTTCGGTTTGTGCAATCAACGGCAATTTTGATGACGCTCAAAGCGCAGTTAAGTCAATCTTTACAAACGCTGAGATTAAGAATGAGCTTGCAAAGAAAAATATGATGTTCTCATCTGCAAACTCTATCAATTGGGGCAGGCTTGTTCCTCAAATTGTATATTATTTCTCAACCTATTGCGACCTTATCAATATGGGCAAGATTAAAGCCGGCGACAAAATAAATGTTGTAGTTCCTACGGGTAACTTCGGCAATATTCTTGCAGGCTATTATGCTAAGAAAATGGGGCTTCCTATTAAAACTCTTGTTTGCGCTTCAAATTCAAACAATGTTCTTACCGATTTCTTGAAAACAGGTACGTATGATAAGAACAGAAAGTTTTATACAACAACTTCTCCGTCAATGGATATTCTTATTTCGTCTAACCTTGAAAGACTTCTTTATCATATGAGTGACGGTGACGATAAGCTTATTAAGGACTTAATGAATCAGCTTTCAAATGACGGTAAATATACTGTATCGAATGAGCTTATTGCTAAAATTCAAAAAGAGTTTGACGCAGGATTTACTGCAGAACAAAATGTTGATGATACAATTAAATCTCATTTTGACAAATACCATTATCTTTGTGATACTCATACAGCAGTAGCCGTTAAGGTTTATGATGAATATGTAAAGGCAACAGGCGACGATATTCCTACAGTAATTGATTCAACTGCTTCTCCTTACAAGTTTTCGGCAAGCGTGCTCAATGCTGTTCTTGCCGGCAAAGCACCAAAGCTTGATGAATTTGCTATGGTTGATGAGCTTCATAAGGTTACAGGCGCAGATATTCCTAAGCCGCTTGCTTCTCTTAAGGATAAGAGCATTCGCTTTAAAAATGTTTGCAATAAGGAAGATATGAGCCAAATGGTATTCAAACTTCTTAATTTATAATAAAAAGGCATTAAATAACGGCTCTGCGCTTTACAGAGCCGTTATTTTGATTGATTTTAGCGGCAACTGCAGCCGTCGCCGCATTCAAATGTTTCGCATTTTGTGTCAGTTGAGCTTGTTGCGTTGCTGTTACCTACTTTGATGTGACCTGCGTTGCAATTATTAGCCTTATCGTGATATTTGCAATTTTTAACGTCGCAGGAAATGCCTTTGATTTCCATATCCATTACTTTTTCACTCCCTTCGGTTATTATTATTTGATTAAAAAGATTTTTTATTCATATAATTTTTAATAAAATTTTCCTTTAAAAGAAAGGCGGAATATATGTCACTTTTCGCAATTGCCGATACTCATTTATCATTTGGTACCGATAAGCCTATGGATACTTTTGAGGGTTGGTCAAATTATACACAAAGACTTAAAGAAAATTGGAATAAAATAGTTGACGATAAGGATTATGTTGTCATTGCCGGTGATATAAGTTGGGCTATGAGTTTTGGTGAGCTTGAAGCTGACTTTGATTATATCAATAAGCTTAACGGTAAAAAAATCATTCTTAAAGGTAACCACGATTATTGGTGGAACACAATGAGCAAAATGAATAAGTTTATTGAGGAAAACGGCTTTGATACAATTTCAATTCTTCATAACAGCTCTTATGATTTTGACGGTTTTTCCGTTTGCGGAAGCCGAGGCTGGTTTTTTGACAGTGATGAAGAACATAATGAAAAAGTGCTTAATAGGGAAGTAATGCGCCTTAAGGCTTCGATTGAATCGGCAAAAAATGAAGAGAAAATTGTTTTTCTTCATTATCCGCCTGTTTATGAAAATCAAAATTGTAAGGAAATTTTAAATCTTTTAAAAGAAAAAGGTATAAAAAAATGTTATTATGGGCATCTTCACGGTATGGCGGCTAAATATGCCTTTGATGATAATTTTGAAGGAATTGATTTTAAACTTATTTCTGCAGACAGGCTTAAATTTGTTCCGCTTTTGATAAAAAAGTTTTAATTTGTAAATAATTAACAATATGTTTAATATTAAATGAATATAAAAAACTTGATATTATCGGCATTATATGTTATAATACCGCTTCGGTGATTAGAATTTTTATTGATAGGAGGTCATTATTATGGCACTTAAATCATCTAATAAAGTAGATACTAATGTTTATGAAATTGAAGTAACTGTTACACCTGAGGTGTTTACAGATGCTTGTAAGTCTGCATATATGAAGCAGAGAAAGTCAATCCAGCTCCCCGGTTTCCGTAAGGGCAAAGCTACACAGGGTATGATTGAAAAAGTTTACGGCGAAAACGCTTTCTATGAGGAAGCACTTGAGATTGTTTATCCTGAAGCTGTTACAGCTGCTATTGAGGAAGCAGGTCTCAGAACTGTTGATACACCTTTCGACCTTGACGTTCCTGTAATGAGCAAGGAGCAGGGTGTAGAAATGAAAATGAAGGTTACAGTTTATCCTGAGGTTAAGCTTGGAGATTATAAAGGTCTTAAAGCAACAATGCTTCCTACAGAGGCTACGGATGAAGATGTAGATAAGGAAATCGAAAATATGCGTGACCGCAATTCTCGTCTTGTTACAGTTGAGGACAGAGAAGCTCAAATGGGTGATACAGCAGAAATCGATTTTGAAGGTTTTGTTGACGGCGTTGCTTTTGAAGGCGGCAAGGGCGAAAATTATCCTCTTGAACTTGGCTCAGGCTCATTCATTCCTGGCTTTGAAGAGCAGGTTGCAGGTCATAAGAGTGAAGAGGAATTTGATGTAAATGTTACATTTCCTGAGGATTATGCAGCAGAACTTGCAGGAAAAGACGCTGTATTCAAATGTAAAATTCACGAAATCAAGTCAAAGGAACTTCCTGAGCTTGACGACGAATTTGCTAAGGATGTATCTGAATTTGATACTCTTGATGAACTTAAGGCAGATATCAAAAAGCAGATGAATGAAAGAAAGGCTGAAGAAGCTAAAAACGATTTTGAAAACCAGCTTATTGAGCAGGTTATCGATAATATGGAATGTGAAGTTCCGAAGTGTATGTTTGACAAGCGTGCAGATGAGATGGTTCAGGATTACGCTTACAGACTTCAAATGCAGGGTATTGACCTTGATACATACCTTAAATACCTCGGACAGGATAAGGATGCATTTAAGGCAACATTTAAAGACGGTGCCCAAAAGCAGGTTAAGGCTTCTATTGCACTTGAGGCTATTGTTGAAGCTGAAAAGCTTGAAGCAACCGAAGAAGAAATCGATGCTGAAATCGCTAAGCTTGCCGAGCAGTATCAAATGGAAGCAGAGCAGATTAAGAAGGCTGTTCCTGCTGACCAAATTGCTGCTGATGTTAAGACAAAGAAAGCAATCGACATTATTGTTGATTCAGCAGTTAAGGAATAATTTAATTTGTTTTAATTCTGCCCGTTTGCTACAGCGGGCAGTATTGTATTATTAAGTAGCAGAAAGGTCATGATAAATATGGCATTAGTACCATACGTACTTGAACAAACAAGCGCCGGTGAGCGCTCAATGGACATTTATTCAAGACTTTTAAATGATAGAATTATCGTTTTATCCGATGAAGTTAATTCAACTACGGCTTCTCTTGTGGTTGCTCAGCTTCTTTTCCTTGAGGGACAGGATAAGGATAAGGATATCAGTCTTTATATTAACAGTCCCGGCGGTTCTGTTACCGACGGTATGGCTATTTACGATACAATGCAGTACATTAAGTGCGATGTATCAACTATTTGTATGGGTATGGCTGCATCTATGGGCGCATTCCTTCTTTCAAGCGGTGCAAAGGGAAAGAGAATTTGTCTTCCTAATGCAGAGGTAATGATTCATCAGCCTCTCGGCAGAACAGAGGGTCAGGCAACAGAGATTGAAATTGCAGCTAACCACATTTTGCAAACTAAGAAAAAGCTTAATTCTATTATGGCTGAAAACTGCGGCAAAACAGTTGAGGAATTGACAGCCGCAACAGACAGAGATAATTGGCTTACTGCTCAAGAAGCTCTTGAATTCGGCCTTGTTGATAAAGTTATTGATAAAAGATAATTTGAGGTGATTATATGGCACACGACGAACCTAAAAACGGCGTTGCAAGATGCTCTTTTTGCGGCAAGCCTGAAACGTTGGTTCATAAGCTTATTGAGGGACCGGGTGTGTTTATTTGTGATGAATGTATCAATCTTTGTTATGATTTGATTGAGCAGACATCATCACCGGATATTCCCCATACGGTTAAGCAATCAGACAATAAGGTTCTTCCAAAGCCTGAGGAAATTAAGGCTAAACTTGATGAATATGTTATAGGACAGGATGATGCAAAGGTTGCATTATCTGTTGCTGTATATAATCACTATAAAAGAATTTACTCTAATGTACGTGGCGATGTTGAGCTTCAAAAGAGTAATGTTATGCTTTTAGGTCCGACCGGTGTTGGTAAAACCATGCTTGCGCAAACGCTTGCCAAAATTCTTGATGTTCCGTTTGCTATTGCAGACGCAACCACTCTTACCGAAGCAGGCTATGTTGGCGAAGATGTAGAAAATATACTTCTTAGATTAATTCAGGCAGCCGATTTTGATATTGAAAAGGCAGAACGTGGAATTATATATGTTGATGAAATAGATAAAATTTCCCGTAAGAGCGAAAACAGGTCTATTACACGTGATGTAAGCGGCGAAGGCGTTCAGCAGGCTCTTCTTAAAATTTTAGAGGGTACTGTTTCAAATGTTCCTCCTACCGGCGGAAGAAAACACCCACAGCAAGAATATATTCAAATAGATACTTCAAATATACTTTTCATTTGCGGCGGTGCATTTGACGGAATTGAAAAGATTATTGAAAAAAGAATCGGCGGTAAATCACTTGGTTTTGGCGCTGATATTGAAGCTGAGGATTTTGACGGCGACGATATTATGAAAAAAGCGGAACAACACGATCTTGTTAAGTACGGTCTTATTCCTGAACTTATCGGCCGTGTTCCTGTTATAACCGTACTGCAAAATCTTGATAAAAAAGCTCTTGTCAGAATAATGACTGAGCCTAAGAATGCTATTGTAAAGCAATATCAAAAATTATTTGAATTTGACGGCGTTAAGCTTGAATTTAAGCCTGATGCACTTGAAGCAATTGCTGATATCACTCTTGAACGTCACACGGGCGCAAGAGGACTCAGAAGTGTTTTTGAGGCAGTTCTTAAGGACCTTATGTTTAAGGCTCCGAGCGATTATACGATTGAAAAGGTTATTATTACCGAGGATGCCGTAAGAAAGGGCGATGAGCCTATCATTCTTCGCAATCCTAATAAGACTCCGAAACGCCTTACCACTTCAAATTTAAAGAATGCATAATTATATAGTAAAAAAGAGTTTCTTTTCAGAAACTCTTTTTTTACTGTATTTAGATATTGCCTTTTTTTGTGCATTAGTATATAATATATACTAATTATTTATAATGAACTAAGTAGGTTTTAATATATGAACGATAATAAAGAAAATTTATTTTTAGAATTACCGATTATTCCGCTTAGGGGTATTGTAGTATTTCCGAAAATGGTGCTTCACTTTGACGTTGGCAGAAGGAAAAGCGTAAAAGCTCTTCAAAAAGCAATGGATGATGACCAAAGAGTTTTTCTTGTATGCCAAAAGGATGCATCGGTGGATGAGCCTAATATTGACGATATGTACGATACGGGTGTTATTTGTAATATCAGGCAAATGATGCGTATTCCCGGCAGCGACAATATGCGTGTTGTAGTTGAGGGCGGTGAAAGAGCAATTCTTTACAGCTTGACCTCTGTAAAGCCATATGTTTCGGGACTTGTTGAGCTTTCAAGCGAAAATCCGTCTAATCTTGAAATAGATGAGGATGAAAATAGGGCTTATCAAAGAATAATCAAAAGAGAATTTGAACACTATGCCTCATTAATGCCAAAAATCAGTAATGAAGTAATCGCAAAGGTTATTTCTATTAAAGATTCGGGCGAGCTTGCAGATTTTGTTTGCTCAAATACTTTCCTTGATTATTATGAAAAACAGGATATCTTGGCGGCTCTTGACCCGGCAGACAGGATTTGTCAGCTTGTTGCTTATTTAAAGAAAGAAAATACCGCACTTGAAATTGAAAGCGAAATTCAGGAAAAGGTGCAAAATGAAATTGATAAAAGTCAGCGTGAATATTATCTTCGTGAAGAAATGAAGGTTATTTCCGATGCGCTCGGTGAGGGAGATAATCCGCAGGAGGAAGCAGAGGAATACAGGGATAAAATCAATGCGCTTAAATGTAATGAAGATATTAAAGAAAAACTTCTTAAAGAATGTGATAAGCTTTCAAAAATGCCGTCAGGCTCACATGAGGGAACGGTTGAAAGAATATATCTTGATAAATGTCTTGAAATTCCTTTCGGAAAATATACTAAAGATTCAATTAATTTAGAAAAGTCGAGAAAAATCCTTGATAAAGAGCATTACGGTTTAGACAAGATAAAGGATAGAATAGTAGATTCTTTGGCTGTTTATAAACGTAATCCTGATTTTACAGGTCAAATTCTTTGCCTTGCCGGACCTCCCGGAGTAGGTAAAACCTCTATTGTTAAGTCCCTTGCAAAAAGTATGGGGCGCAAATATGTACGTATTGCCTTGGGCGGAATACACGATGAGGCTGAAATAAGAGGACACAGAAAAACCTATATCGGTTCAATGCCCGGCAGAATTATCGAGGCTGTTATTAAAAGCGGCGTTATGAATCCGATAATTTTGCTTGATGAGATTGATAAGGTTGGTAATGATTTTAAGGGTGATCCGTCATCTGCTCTTTTAGAGGCGCTTGACCCGGAACAGAATAATTCGTTTACAGATCACTATATCGAATTTCCTGTAGATTTGAGCAAAGTGCTGTTTATTACCACGGCAAACGATACTTCGTCAATTTCTGAGCCATTATATGACCGTATGGAAGTTGTAGAACTTAATTCTTATACCGCACTTGAAAAATTTCATATTGCCAAGGAACACTTGATTAAAAAAGAAATGGCTAAGCATTCCTTAAACGGCAGGGAATTTAAAGTGAGCGATGACGCAATAAACGCTTTGATTGAAAATTATACAAGAGAAGCGGGAGTTCGTAAACTTGAAAAAGAAATTGCAACTCTTTGCAGAAAAGCAACTGTTGCCCTTGAGAGCGGAGCAAAATCGTTTAAGGTAACAAATGATAATATAGAAAAATATTTAGGTAAGAGAAAATTTGAAAAGGATTTGGCAAGTGACAAAGACCAAGTCGGTGTTGTTAACGGTCTTGCGTGGACAAGCGTGGGCGGAACAATGCTTCCGATTGAGGTTTCGGCGCTTGACGGAACGGGTAAAATCGAACTTACGGGTAATCTCGGCGACGTTATGAAGGAAAGCGCTAAAACAGCAGTTTCATATATTCGTTCTAAGTGTGATGAATACGGAATTGACCCTGATTTTTATAAAAACAAGGATATACATATTCATGCACCTGAAGCGGCAATACCAAAGGACGGTCCGTCTGCAGGTTTAGCAATCACAACTGCTATTGTAAGCGAACTTACCGGTATTCCGGTTAAATCAAATGTTGCTATGACAGGTGAGATTAGTCTAAAAGGCAAGGCACTTCCTATCGGCGGTTTAAAAGAAAAGTCAATGGCGGCATATAAAGCACGCTGTGATACAGTTATAATCCCTAATGAAAACGTTAAGGACCTTGATGAAATTTCGGCAGAGGTTAAAAACGCAGTCAGATTTGTAAGTGTTAAATCATTTGATGAATTGTTGCCTGTTGCACTTGTTACGTTACCTAAAAGAAAAAAAGACGTTAAAAATAACAATGTTGTTATAGCGGACAATAAGTCTAAGGCAAATATTGTTACTCAGTAGGTGAAATATGAATTATAATAAAGCAGTCTTTGAAAATGCTTACGGAGTGCTTTCTCAATTACCGGAAAGTGACGAACCTGAAGTTGTTTTTGCAGGTAGGTCAAATGTTGGCAAAAGTTCACTTTTAAATAAGCTTTTCAACAGAAAAAATTTAGCAAGGGTAAGTTCCGTTCCGGGCAAAACGATAACTATTAACTTTTATGATGTTGATAATATTAAATTTGTTGATTTGCCGGGTTACGGATACGCCAAAATAAGCAAGCAAGAGTTAAAGCGATTTGGCGAACTTATGGAAGGCTATTTTAAAAGCGGACGCAATATCGCTCTTGTAGTTCTTCTTATAGATATGCGCCATCCTTTGACTAAAGATGATGAGGGTATGATTTGTTTCTTAAAAGAGATGGACATTCCGTTTATAATAGTTATGACCAAGGCTGATAAACTTAAGAAAACCGCTTACAAGGAAAGACTTGATTTATCAGGTAAAGAACTTGCTTTTGCTGGCAAAGTTCCCGTTGTTCCGTTTTCTTCTGTTACAGGGCAAGGAATTAACGGGATAAAAAATTATATAGAAAAATCAGTGATGTGATTTAGGAGGATAAATTAATGACTAAGATACCGTTTGTATCAAAGGAAAAGGTTGAGGAAATTGCGGCAAAATATCCGACGCCGTTTCATCTTTATGATGAAAAAGGAATCAGGAAAAATGTTGAAAATCTTAAAAAAGCATTTTCCTGGAATAAGGGATATAAGGAGTATTTCGCAGTTAAGGCTACGCCTAATCCGTTTTTAATCAATATTCTTCGTGAATATGGTTGCGGTTGTGACTGCTCATCTAAAACAGAACTTATGATGGCTAAAACCATCGGAGCTGTGGGTGATGATATTATGTTTTCATCAAATGATACCCCGCTTGATGAGTTTAGATATTGTAATAAGCTCGGCGGTATCATCAATCTTGATGATATTACACATATCGAGGCAGTTGAAAAAGCTTGCGGCAAATTACCTAAAAAAATGAGTTGCCGCTATAATCCCGGCGGAATTTTCAAAATTTCCAATGATATTATGGATAATCCGGGCGATGCTAAATACGGTATGACTACCGAGCAAATTTACGAAGCTTTTAGAATCCTTAAGGAAAAAGGCGTTGAAGAATTCGGTATACACTCGTTTCTTTGCTCAAATACGGTTACTAATGAGTATTATCCTATGCTTGCAAAGCTTCTTTTTGAACTTGCTGCCGATCTTAAAGCTAAGCTTGGTGTACATATTACCTTTATCAACCTCTCAGGCGGTATCGGAATTCCTTATAAACCCGATCAAGAGCCTAATGACATTTTCGTTATTGGTGAGGGTGTAAGAAAAGCATACGAGGAAGTTCTTGTGCCTGCAGGTATGGATGATGTATCAATTTTTACAGAACTTGGCAGATATATGCTCGGCCCTTACGGCGGACTTATTACAAAAGCTATTAACCAAAAGCATACACACAAGGAATATATCGGAGTAGATGCTTGCGCAGTAAACCTTATGCGTCCTGCTATTTATGGCGCATATCATCATATTACTGTTTTGGGTAAGGAAAATGAGCCATGCGACCATAAGTATGATGTAACGGGTTCTCTTTGTGAAAACTGCGATAAATTTGCAATTGACCGTTTTCTTCCTGAAATTGAAATGGGAGATTATCTCTTTATTCACGATGCAGGCGCACACGGTTTTTCTATGGGATATAATTATAACGGCAAGCTTAAGAGCGCAGAAATTCTTTTAAATCAAGACGGAACGTTCAAACTTATCAGAAGAGCAGAAACACCTAAGGATTATTTTGCAACATTTGATTGTTTCGACTTTTATGATGAACTTATAAAAGAATAATTTTATTTATAAAATCTCCGATTATTTTATTATTGTCGGAGATTTTTCTTTACTTTCACGATTTAGTGTGTTACAATATGATTGCTTTAAATTATGAGTAATATGTCGAAAGGGCAGATAATATGAATAATAAATTAAAAGACGATAATATTGACTTTCTTTTCAGGGCTATTCTTGAACTTGAGACGGTAGAGGATTGCTATGACTTTTTTGAAGATTTGTGTACCGTTCAGGAGCTTAAAACAATAAGCCAAAGAATCGTTGTTGCAAAAATGCTTTCTGAAAAATGCGTTTATACAGATATAGTTAATGCTACCGGTGCGTCAACCGCTACAATCAGCCGTGTTAATCGTTCGCTTCAATACGGTTGTGACGGATATGACAAGATTTTTGAAAAAATTAAACTTGAGGACGAAAGCAAAGCGGAAGAAAACGATGAGTTATAATACATTTGCTAAGTTTTATGATAAGCTGACGGAAAATGTTGAATATAAAAAAAGAGCTGATTATATTTCTTCGTTTTTTAAAAGATATGCCGATAAATGTGATACTGTTCTTGATTTGGCTTGCGGAACAGGCTCTGTAAGCAAATATTTGAGTGATTTGGGCTATAATGTTATTGGACTTGATTTGTCCGACGAAATGCTCACTGTGGCAAGCTCAAAGCAAATAAAGAATGCAATGTTTATAAAAGGCAATATGACGGATTTTGAATTGCCGCATAAGGTGGATTGTTGCGTCTGCTCTCTTGACTCAATTAACCATTTAAAGGATATTGTTGAGGTTAAAAAGTGCTTTGACTGCGTTTATAATTCGCTTAATGACGGCGGCGTATTTGTTTTTGATGTAAATACCGTTTATAAACATAAAAATGTTTTAGGCAATAATACCTTTGTTTTTGACGAAGAAGATTTTTTTCTTTCGTGGGATAATGAGTATTTGGGCGATAATTCAGTCAGAATTTTGCTGGACTTTTTTGTTTATAATGGTAAAAATTATGACCGTTTCAGCGAGGAGTTTAATGAAAAAGCATATTCGGTTAATGAACTGAAAAGCGTACTTAATAATTTTAATATAATCGGAATATATGATGAACTGAATCTTGATGATATAAAAGATGACAGTGAAAGAATTTATTTTGTTTTAAAAAAAGGTGATAATTAAATGGGAAAAATAGTAAGATATATTACAACTGACGGCAGTGCATTTGTTATTGCCGGTGATACAACAGATATGGTAAGCAAGGCTGAAAATATCCATAAAACCTCTGCTGTTACTACTGCTGCTCTCGGACGTCTTATGACCGCAGCTTCTATGATGGGCGTTATGCTTAAAGGTAAGGATGACAGTGTTACATTAAGGCTAAACGGAGGCGGTCCGGCAGGTGTTGTTCTTGCCGTTTCGGACAGTCAGGGCAATGCGAGGGGCTATGTTGAAAATCCTGTTGTTGAAATTCCGCTTAATGATAAAGGTAAGCTTGACGTGAGAGGTGCTGTTGGTACAGACGGCTTTTTATACGTTATGAAGGATATGGGTCTTAAAGAACCTTATGTCGGCAATACGCAGATTGTAAGCGGTGAAATTGCAGAAGATATTACAAATTATTTTGCAGTGTCTGAGCAAACGCCTACAGTATGCGCTCTCGGAGTGCTTGTCAATCCTGATTTGTCTGTTGCAAATTCCGGTGGCTTTATGATTCAACTTCTTCCCGGCTGCCCCGATGAAATTATTTCTAAAATTGAAGCTTCCATTAAGGATATCGATTCTGTCACAACTATGCTTTCACATGGTATGTCTGCTGACGATATTGCCAAGAGAGCAATGAGAGGGATTGATATTGATAAACTTGATGAAAGTGAAATCGAATACAGATGCAATTGCTCAAAAGAAAAGGTTGAAAATGCTCTTATTTCAACCGGCAGGGAGTCTTTACAGCAAATGGTAAACGATAATGAGGACGTAAATGTTGAATGTCACTTTTGTGATAAAAATTACAAGTTTACACCGTCTGAAATTGAGAAATTGCTGGAGCAAACAACCAAATAAAAAAGTTTAAAAAAGTTTCAAAAAAGTATTGACTTTTCAATTGACTTATAGTATTATATAACACGTCGCAAGTGCGGCGAATATGCGTGGGAGCATAGCTCAGCTGGGAGAGCATCTGCCTTACAAGCAGAGGGTCACAGG
>ENA-OWPB01000459-OWPB01000459.1-human-gut-metagenome-genome-assembly--contig:-NODE-459-length-52559-cov-4.493105_pt1 | contig 52559 bp, 78 predicted proteins | sample MGYA00248260_ERZ651838 | MGnify/ENA primary metagenome ERZ651838 (study PRJEB26924, sample SAMEA4378304) | human gut metagenome | biome: human gut; feature: human-associated habitat; material: faeces... | reverse complement strand
CATGAAAGAATTTAAGTATGTAGTAACAGATGCACAGGGAATCCACGCAAGACCGGCAGGAATTCTGGTAAAAGCAATTGCGAAAAAAACTTCAGATATTAAGATCAAAAAAGCAGGAGATACACGTGAAGTCAATGCAAAGAGCATTATGGCAGTTATGAGCCTTGGTGTAAAAAAGGGAAATGAGGTTATCATCACAGCTGACGGTGCAGATGAAGAAGAAGCAATCGCCGAAATCCAGAAAGTATTAGAGGAGAATCTGTAGGATTATGATTACACTAAGTGGTAAAAGTGTTTTTGGTGGCGTAGCCATCGGGAAGATTGCTTTCTATAAAAGACAGGAAAAGCAGGTAAGACGGTATCATGTAGAGGATACCGAAGCAGAGGTGGCACGTTTTGAGGAGGCCCAGGAGACTGCGATCGCACAGCTCGGTGAGTTGTATGACAAGGCAATGGAAGATGTAGGAGAAGCCAATGCGGCAATTTTTGAAGTACATCAGATGATGCTGATGGATCTGGATTATGTGGATTCGATTAAGAATATTATTACCACCCAGGAAGTCAACGCAGAGTATGCTGTTGCGACGACAGGAGATAACTTCTCCCAGATGTTTGCATCTATGGATGATGCTTACATGCAGGGACGTGCGGCCGATGTAAAAGATGTATCGGACCGACTTCTCGGTATCCTTTCGGATGCCGGGGAAAGTGGTGTTGTGGCAGATGAACCGGTGATCGTGGCAGCAGATGATCTGGTACCGAGTGAGACTGTTCAGCTTGACAAGTCCAAAGTGCTTGCATTTGCAACCATGTACGGATCAGCAAATTCCCATACGGCAATCCTTGCAAGGACCATGAACATCCCGGCCGTTATTGGTCTGGGAGAAGGGCTTGCAAAAGAATATGACGGACATATGGCAGCCATCGACGGCTTTACCGGGACCATCTACATTGATCCGGATGAAGAGACCATGAAGGCTATGACCGAAAAGCGCGAAGAAGACCGCAGACAGAAAACACTTCTGGAAGAACTGAAGGGCAAAGAGAATGTCACCCTTTCTGGACAGAAGATCAATGTCTATGCGAATATCGGTAATCTTTCCGATGTGGGCGCCGTACTTAAAAATGATGCAGGAGGGATCGGACTTTTCCGAAGCGAATTCCTGTATCTGGAAAGCGAAGATTTCCCGACCGAAGAACAGCAGTTCCAGGTATACAAACAGGTTGCAGAAAATATGGCAGGCAAAAAGGTCATTATCCGTACCCTGGATATCGGAGCAGACAAGCAGGTGGATTACTTTGGACTTGACAAAGAAGAGAACCCGGCACTGGGATACCGGGCAATCCGTATCTGCCTGACAAGACCGGAGATCTTCAAGACCCAGCTTCGTGCCCTGTACCGGGCATCTGCTTACGGACAGATCGCCATTATGTTCCCGATGATCATTTCGGTAAAAGAAGTGAAACAGATCAAGGTGATCATCGAAGAGGTCAAAGAAGAGCTTCGTGAGGCAAAGATCCCGTTCCGTGAGGATGTGGAACTGGGAATCATGATTGAGACACCGGCTGCCGTTATGATGAGCCGTGAGCTTGCAAAAGAAGTGGATTTCTTCAGCGTAGGGACCAATGATCTGACCCAGTACACGCTGGCGATTGACCGTCAGAACCAGAAGCTGGATGCCTTCTACGATCCGCACCACCCGGCAGTCCTTGCAATGATCCGCATGGCAGCCGAAAATGCCCACGCAGAAGGCAAATGGATCGGAATCTGCGGCGAACTCGGAGCTGACCTCGAACTGACTGAAGAATTCTTAAGCATGGGATTAGACGAATTATCCGTATCCCCTGCAATGGTACTTCTGCTCAGAAAGAAGATCAGAGAGAGCAAATAGTTGCGGTATACAGCTACTATGAACAGTAATAGCGAATAAGAGTTAGAAATCAGAGAGAAAGTAATGTGTTTACTTTCTCTCTTTTTTTTGCTAAAATATTCTCTGCTACAAGAAAATTGTACGAGGATATTTTAAGGAGTGAGAGGGAATATCCGAGACAGACAGCAGGAGGAAAACAATATGTTGGAAAAGGTGTTTAAGCTTAAAGAAAATCACACCGACGTCAAAACTGAGATTCTTGCAGGTATTACGACATTTATGACGATGGCGTATATCCTGGCAGTCAATCCAAGCATTCTTTCCGCAGCGGGTATGGATCAGGGGGCAGTCTTTACTGCAACAGCACTTGCATCACTGATCGGTACGCTGTGTATGGCAGCATTCGCAAATTATCCATTTGCACTTGCACCTGGTATGGGACTGAATGCTTACTTTGCTTATACTGTAGTAATCGGTATGAACTACTCATGGCAGACTGCACTGACTGCAGTATTTGCAGAGGGTATTATCTTCATTATTCTTTCCCTGACGAATGTCAGAGAAGCGATCTTCAATGCGATCCCAGCTTGTCTTAAGACAGCAGTCAGCGTTGGTATCGGATTATTTATTGCATTTCTTGGACTTCAGAATGCCAATATCGTTGTCGGAGGATCTACTCTGGTACAGCTCTTCTCTGTAGATGCATATAATCAGGCAAATGGAGTGGAAGCAAGCTTCAATAACGTTGGAATTACTGTATTTCTTGCAATCATAGGTGTGCTGATCACAGCAATCATGGTGATTAAGAACATCAAAGGAAATATCCTTTGGGGTATCTTGATCACATGGATACTTGGAATCATCTGCCAGATAGCAGGTCTTTATGTACCGAATCCGGAGATCGGATTCTACAGTCTGCTTCCGGATTTCAGTTCCGGACTTGCAATTCCAAGCCTTGCACCGGTATTTGGAAAGCTTGATTTTAAGAATGTATTTTCACTGGAATTCGTTGTTGTAGTATTTGCATTCCTTTTCGTAGATCTTTTTGATACACTCGGAACTCTGATCGGTGTATCTACAAAGGCAGGCATGCTTGACAAAGACGGAAAGCTTCCGAGAATTAAAGGGGCACTGATGGCAGATGCAGTTGCAACTACAGTTGGAGCAGTACTCGGAACTTCTACAACAACAACATTCGTAGAGAGTGCTTCTGGTGTAACAGAAGGAGGACGTACAGGTTTAACATCCCTGACAACAGCGATCCTGTTTGGAATTTCCCTTTTCTTATCACCAATCTTTCTTGCAATTCCGTCCTTTGCGACAGCTCCGGCACTAATCATCGTCGGCTTCTATATGCTGAGCAATGTGGCAGGAATTAACTTCAGTGATTACAGCGAAGGAATTCCGTGCTTTATCTGTATCGCGGCAATGCCATTCTGCTACAGTATTTCAGAAGGTATTTCCATGGGAGTGATTTCTTATGTAGTAATCAACGTACTTACAGGAAAAGCAAAAGAAAAGAAGATCAGTGTACTGATGTATGTACTGGTAATACTGTTTATCCTGAAATATATTTTCTTATAAGATGATGATACCAGGGTCAAAAAGGTCAGAAAGCCGATGCAAGCTTGCTTAGCAATGGAGCAATCTGATTACATCAGTGAGCGGCAAAATTTATTTTTGACACTCACATCATAAGATAAAAAGAATATGGGGATATGTGAAAGCACAGGGACTGTCCGGTAATGGATAGGATTCTGTGCTTTTTGCGTGTCAGAATCGGTGCCGGGTGAGATACTTTGGATTGACTAGCACCCGTACAAATTGCTATAATGGAAAAAGACAAAACAGAGAATCACAGGGGAAAATATATGAATTTACTGACAATGGAACATGTATCCAAAGCCTATACGGATCGTGTGCTTCTGGATGATGTGGGATTTGGAATCAATAAAAATGAAAAAATCGGTGTGATCGGAGTCAACGGAATGGGTAAATCCACTTTGCTGAAAATCGTTGCCGGAATCGAAGAAAGTGATGCCGGAACGATCAGCATGGGGAATCAGGTGAAGATCTGCTATCTTCCGCAGACGCCGGTATTTGAAGCAGGAACAACAATTCTTCGCGCGGCAACAGAAGGAAATTATGATGAGCTGAACCGCTGGACGATCGAGGCAGAAGCAAAGTCTATGCTGAATCAGCTTGGATTTACCGATTATGCTGAAAAGATTGAGCATATGTCCGGCGGACAGAAGAAAAGGGTGGCACTTGTCCGGGCACTTTTAACACCGGCAGACATTCTGGTCCTTGACGAACCGACGAACCATTTGGACAATGAGATGTCCGAATGGCTGGAAGAATATCTGATCCAGTTCCGGGGAGCGATCCTGATGGTTACGCATGACCGTTATTTCCTGGACCGTGTGGTAAATCGTATCGTGGAAGTTGATCATGGGAAATTATATAACTATCCAGGCAATTATTCCGAGTTTGTGCGTCTGAAAGCCGAGCGTCAGAACATGGAGCTTGCCACAGAACGTAAGAGAAAAAGCCTTTTGCGTACGGAGCTGGAATGGCTACACCGCGGCGCAAGGGCGAGAAGTACCAAACAGAAAGCGCATATTGACCGGATTCATGCTATGCAGGAAATGAAAGATATTCAGGAAGAAAAGCGAGTAATGCTGGATTCTGTGGCTTCCCGTATGGGGAATAAAACAATTGAACTTTCCGGAATCTGCAAATCTTATGGAGAAAAGAAGCTGATCGAAGATTTCTCTTATATTTTTCTGAAGAAAGACCGAATCGGAATTATTGGACATAATGGATGTGGAAAATCGACGCTGCTCAAGATTATCAACGGGATCATAAAACCGGATGTCGGAACTATTGAAATTGGACAGACAATCAAGATTGGCTATTTCTCGCAGGAGAATGAATATATGGATGAATCCAAGCGGGTCATTGATTATGTAAAAGAAGCAGGTGAGTACATTGCAACTTCTGACGGGAAGATTACCGCGTCCCAGATGTTGGAACGATTTCTTTTTGACGGGGCAATGCAGTGGTCGCGGATCGAAAAGTTATCCGGAGGCGAGAAACGGAGACTTTATCTACTACGTGTTTTGATGGAAGCACCAAATGTACTGATCCTGGATGAGCCAACCAATGATCTGGATATCCAGACGCTGACAATCCTGGAGGATTATCTGGATCATTTTGATGGTATTATTCTGATTGTATCCCATGACCGGTACTTCCTGGATCGTACTGTCAGTCGTATTTTTGCATTTAATGGAGGTGGAAAAATCCGCCAGTCGGAAGGTGGATACTCCGATTATCTGATCCGTGTGGAGCTTGAAAAACCGAAAGACGGACAGACAATTGCAGAAAATATGTCAGATGCAGCTTCTGCACAGACCGGTGAGTCTGACAGCAAAAAGACCTGGAAGCAGCGGGAGAAAAAGCTGAAATTTTCTTATAAAGAACAGCGGGAATACGAGACGATCGATGAGGATATCGCAAAGCTGGAAGAGAAGATCGAAAAGCTGGATCGGGAGATGGTTAAGAATGCCACCAATTCCGTGAAGTTGTCCGAACTTATGAAAGAGAAGGAAGAAACAGAGACAACACTGGAAGAAAAGATGGACAGATGGGTGTACTTGAATGATCTTGCTGAGCAGATAGAAAACCAGTAAAGTGATTGACAGATTTACAGATGATAAAGTATAGGTAGTGAGAATCATATCAATGTATTCAAAGGAGGAGAGGCATATGATGTGGAATAGAGCAGAACTTAAAATGAGAGGTAATATGGCATTTAAGAAGAATTATGTGTCAGCCGTTGTAGTTGCGCTTCTGATGGGAATCTTCGGCACAGTCTCTGGCGAATCCAGTGCAAGACGGGTAAGTGAGAATTCAGATATATATAGTGGAAATTTATTTAATGTGGGAATGATTACCGGATTGCTTGCAGGAATCACAACGGTAGTAATACTGATTGTCCTTGTGGCAAAAGTATTTGTAGGTAATCTCCTGAAAATGGGTGGATACCGGTTCTTTATCCTGAACCAGACTGCACAGCCGGGAATCGGAACATTGCTTGACGGTTTCCGTTCCGGACATTATGTTAATATTGTTCTTACCATGTTTTTAAGAGATTTATTTACTGCACTTTGGAGTCTGCTTTTGGTGGTACCTGGAATCGTTAAGCATTATGAATATCTGATGGTACCATATATTATTGCTGAGAATCCGGCAATGGATTACAAAGAAGCATTCCAGATCAGTAAACAGATGATGGATGGAGAAAAAATGGAAGCATTTATCATGGATCTGTCATTCCTTGGATGGTATCTGCTGAGTGCGGTTACCTGTGGACTTCTTGCAATTTTTTATGTAAATCCGTATGTACAGGCATCCTTTGCGGAGATGTACACATTCAATAAGCAGAAGGCTTATCAGGAGGGATATATCCGGTAAGAGTTTCAGAAGGATAAATTTTAAAATGTAAGAATAGAGCGCAGACGCTGGCTTAAAATGAAGCGTCTGCGCTTTTATTTAGTGGGCGGCCTTCTCCGCAAAGGTAGTCGTAACTAGTTCTTCATAAGGAACACGCTCTTTCAGCTCACCGGAGTTTTCCAGAATATCCTGCAGCAGATTGAAGCTTTCTTCGTTGAAGATCAGATCCGATTTCCAGGTGTCTTGTTCGTAGTAACGGCTGACAATGGTTGTAATTGTAGCGAGATCGGTTTCCTTGAACTGTGGTGCAATGACTTTTGCAATCTCTTCCGGAGTATGGGACTGAACGAAATCCATTCCTTTTTGCAGGGCATTGGTGAATTTCTGGATGATGTTCGGATTAGCATTCAGATAACTTGTTTTGGCACTATAGGCGGTGTATGGGACATAGCCAGAATCAACGCCGAGAGAAGCAACGACATAACCGGAATTTTCCGCTTCAAGGGCAGTAGCGCTCGGTTCAAATTCGATGGTATAGTCTGCCTGCCCACCGGAAAATGCAGCAGCGGTTGAACCGAAATCAATACTCTGGTTGATAGAAAGATCCTTCTGTGGATTAATTCCGTTTTTTTTCAAAATGTATTCAAAGACCATTTCCGGCATGCCACCTTTTCTTCCGCCAAGAACGTCTTTTCCTTTCAGATCATCCCATGAAAAATCCGGCATTTCTTCACGTGCGACCAGAAAGTTTCCGGCGCGCTGCGTAAGCTGCGCGAAGTTTTTGATGACATCATTTGCACCCTCCTGGTAAGTATAAATCGAAGATTCACTTCCCATAAAGCCAATATCTGCCTCACCGGAGAGGACGGCGGTCATAACTTTATCCGCCCCAAACGGAGTCAACCAGTTAGTACAAGACGCTATAAGAAATCAACAGAGTCAACGGTATGATCAGTGTTCAGGTGAATCTCCCGGATAATAGAATGCCAGAAGGCCCTGCGGTTTTCTTGGGTTAAATTGTAGTACATTGTTCTAAAGTCTGTATTCAGCAGCTCTTCCAGATAAGCATAATCAGGTTCTAATTCCGGAGCCGCATTTAACAATTCATTCAGTTCGTTTTCAATCCGATCATATTCTTTGCTGTAATAATCCCATTCGATTCTTCCTTTCTGGAAGAGAAGATTTAATCGTTCCAATTCTTTCTGGAGCTTTTCCGGAGTCTGAATTTTCTTCTTTTTTTCTTGTTCCTTTTCAATTTTTTTACATTTTATTTTAAATTTATTGTATTCGTATTCCAGATGCTCAATCAGGTATTGTTCTATGAGATTTTGACTTACCATGTGCTTGTATGTACATTTGTGATCAATAAAAGCTTTATTGCATCGGTAATAGCAGTATACTTTTTTGGCACCGGTTTTCCTGTTGATAATGGACGAACCGCCTCTTGCGCTAAGCCTGCGTCCACAGATCGGACAATTTATCATGCCACTGAAAAGATAAATCCGGCCAGAAGGAGCACGCTTAACATTTGCGTTCTGTATTTCCTGCAGATTGTTCCATTCAGATTCTGTCAGGTAAGCAGGGCAGTATGGAATCCCGCGATAGGTTCCTTTGTAAAATTCACTCGACAGCAGTGTTCGCATATTCGCCCATGTAAAATCCGGATCATAATTTTCCTGAATATAGCGCATGGAAAGCCCTTTTGCATGGTGCTTAAAGAAAAAACGATAAAAGGCATTTACAGTGTCTTCTCGATCAGGATCTTTTACCATGCGTTTTACGCCGTCAATGATTCCGGATTTATAACCATATCCCATATTCACATCGCCGAAGATCAGCTTTCCCTGACGGATAGATGCTTCATTTACGAATTTGATACGTTCGCTGGTGGTATCGACCTCATTCTGACCGATAGATAGAACTACATTCAGCTGCAGTCGACCGTCTCTGGTTTCCATATTGATTCCGGGTTCACTGGTGCTGATCCAATGGACGTTATTATCGTCCAAGACTTCCTGTACCTTGTAAAAATCAGACAGGTTACGGAACCATCTGTCAATCCGCCAGAAGATGATCACATCAATTTTTCCGGCTTTTACGTCCTCAAGCAGGGAATGGATGGCTTTTCTCTTTTTTAATTCTTTACGGGCAGTTTTACCCTCGTCAGCATAAACTCCAGCAACGGTCATATTATGTTCTTTGGCGTAATTGGTCAGGTACTGTTTTTGTGCTTCCAGGGATTTACCGTGCATCATCTGTTCTGCAGTAGACACACGGATGTAAATGGCGCAGCGTTCAATTTTACTTGGCATATCATATCACCTTTCTCTTCAATATACGTAAAAATGAGTATAAAAATAACAGCCAGAGAACTTTTGTTCTCTTGCGTGGCTGCTCCGGAGATGATACAATATTATTTGCAGTTTGAGTATCTCTTCGGAGAACTTAATTAGAAACATATTGGCGTATGTTTCGTCCTATGACCGTTCCTGTTGGTAGCAGGAGCGGTTTTGCTATATATTTATGAAAAAATAATTGAGTTCGGTATTAAATAAGGAGTAAGACCAGCAGCTGTCATAAGCGCAGCGAGAGTCGCACGTAAATGAGGAACTAACTGTGCCAAAATTGTATCGTGAATATTTTCATATGTGCGATTTTCGACCGGTTCGTTACATGTAAAAGTACCTGAAATAACAACTTTTGCTAAAAAAGTAGTATCCATCATATCTATGTCAAGTTCATCGGTCAAACGCAGTTCTGCGCTGCAGGTTCCAATATAAATATTATCATTATCCGGATCTTGTTCATGCTTTCGCGAAATGGTGATTTTCATAGGATTTCCATTTAATTCCTGTTTGTTAATGATAAAGGCTTCTTTGGTAGTTACAGAATTTAAATCCATATTAATTAAAGTAGTCATTACATTTCCTCCAGTTCTTCATCGATATTTGCATAGACAGCTGTGACTTGTGAAGGGAATTTTATAATTTTTGCAGTAGATTCCGAAATGGTATCAAAAGAATCAGAATGTGTTTGTGCTGGATGCTCCATGGTAATGTTGACATCAAGATTTAATTTTGAAGCAATTTCGGCAATCTTGTTAATTGAAAAATTATAATCTCCCTGCTCCCAACGGGAAACTAAAGACTGAGTTGCATTGATGTAGGAAGCAAAATCTTTTTGTGTTAAATTTAGATTCAATCGTTCCTTTGTGATCGCGCTGGATACTTGCCCCATTAGTTTTGCGGCAAGCACATCCGCCGGTGATAATGTATCAGCGAATAATGCGAATAAATCGTCAACAGTATAAGTTTTATTTTTGGTCATTATAGATTACCTCCGAAGTGATTTAAACGTTCCTGCATAACTGAAGTGTATGCAGAATAGTCTGTCTTTCTTTTTCCGGATCGCTCGTTAAATGCACATAAAAAATAAGGAGTATCATTATCGGCAATGTATATCAGCAATCGGACATTAAACTGTGATTGTTGTAAATGGATAGAGTAATAATGTCCATCGGCACCATGCAGTATTTCATTGCTATCAACTGTGTAGATTGATCTGCCAAAAGTTTTTATGTTATTGAGCTGAGTAGAAAGTATTTTAAAGAAACGAGCTTCTTTTCCTTTTAAATCCTTTTTTAGAAGAAAACTAAGTTCTTGTATAAAAAGTGGATGAAGAGAAAAGGAAGTAAACAGTTCGGCTAGTTCAGCCAACATATCTTTAGTGTTCATTCTTCCTCCTTATAATATTACATATATGCGATAATTTCAATATAATCACATTTTTTAGTTGATAGTAAGAGCGTTTTTATTTCAGTAAATCTGCAATGCAAATTATTAAATCGCTGTAGATTCCAACACTGATTTCTTCATCAAAAGAATATTGCGTAGAATCTTCTGGCTCACCAAAACAGTAGACTTGGATGATCCGTGTCATTGGATTGACAATCCAGTATTCACGGACACCGGCTGTCCGGTACTTAAATAATTTTGTAAGGTAATCCATGCGCTGGCTGCTTGGCGATACAATCTCGATGATGAAATCAGGAGCGCCGTTGCATCCTTTGTCGTTCATTTTGCTTGGATCACATATTATGGAGATATCCGGCTCAACATAATTATAATTATCCTGATTAAGAAAAACAGCAAATGGAGCAGGATAAACCTCACAGGAACCACCTTTCGATTTGATATAATTTTGAAGAGCGGTAGTAAATAATGCAACAAGTTTCTGATGCAATGGACTTGGTGGAGCCATATTGTAGATCTGACCATCAATCAGCTCGGCGCGTTGTCCATCTGGGAGAAGATAGATATCTTCAACTGTGTAAGTGTTTGGTTTTGGTAATGGCATGTGATCACGTCCTTTCTGAAAATAAAAACCTCCTGTTTAGGTTGGTGTTATAGTAGAAATTATGATAAACAGAACAAATGTTCGGCAAACACTTGAAAATATATTGCACAAGATGTAATATAAAAACAAACATACGTTCTGCTTGAACCTGGAGGAGTTACATATGAAAGATCTCAAAATTCTATTATCAAAATTAAACGAATCTGATTATAAGATTATCCGGCAAATCTATGCCATCTTATACAGATATCTGGAAAAACGGGGAAGGCTTTAGTCCTTCTCTTTTTTTATTCCATCAGAAACCTTTTTAAAATAATCACGAATCACTTTCTTTGATTTTTCATCCAGATCATGATAATCTTTCATCATTTCTATAATCATATCGTAAAATGGATTCCCTTCTCCATCGTAGTCGAGAAGATCTTCCACAAAATAACCGATCTCGTCTTTAACCGATCTAGGTACAAACATTTCGCCCTCGCCGGTACGAAGCCATTTTTCGCTGATGTTGTGATTGGACAGCATTATGATGTGTTGTTCTGTAACTTTTCGCCGTCCGGATTCAATATCGGAAACACCGGATTTAGAAATTCCAAGCCATTTCCCAAATTCTTCTTGATTCAAATTTAATGAAAGGCGAAGCTGCTTTAATCGTTCGTTCATTTTTGTTCACCCCTTTCTATGACGCATTATAACACACGGGAGAGTGTAAGTAAATAGAAAAGTTCGCAAACAGAACAAAAAGAAGTTGACTAAGTTCTGAATGCGTGATATTATATACGCAAACGGAACAACAGAAGAGAGGTGAAGAAAAAAATGACATTTTTTGAAAAAGCAGCAATAGTAGGTGTTTGGGGAGTTGCAATTGCGGCAGTAGCAATAATGAAAAAAATAGAGCCCGAGAATAAGGTATATCCTTTCTGGGCTCTGGCACTTGCAGCTATGAATATGATTGTAATAATTTGGGGGTAAGTTTACTTTGATTATTTTACCGCTTCAAGTAAATAAGACGGTTTAGTTTCTTCCAGATCATTGCGCAAGACTAAACATACGGTTCTTAAGTGTGCATTGTAATCAGCAAGAAGCTCATCCGATACGCCGGAGTCTATAAAATTTGAGCTTATATAATCGATAAAAGAAATCAATTGATCTTGACTTTTTGCGCTGCAATATAGAAGTGCATTGTTTGCATTTGCAGTTACAGCAACAAAGGTATTATAAGATCTGGAAAGAGCGATGTAGTCATTGGCAGATTTTATGAAATCTGCATAAGCTTTTTTCTTATCAGAATAATAGGTGTTTAACTGAATAGATTCGGCTTGCTGTAAGATTTCTAATTTTTTGAGTTGCTGATTTTGATCCATTTCAGACTGGTGAATTCGGGTTAGATGGATGTTATTGAATAGCGCAATTAAAACGGCTGAAACAATAGGACCGAGAGACAAAATAATTGTTGATATTACTTTGATATCCATAGAAATCTCCTTTCTTAAAAACTCGGCATGGCAGTGCCTGTGTTTAAAAGTATAGGAGAAAACCGAATTATTTGCAACAGGTGAAAACAGTGAGTAGAAAAGTGGGGTGATGAGAAGAATGAATGAACAGGAGAAAAAAGAAATAACTGAAATGACAGAAGCAGCGAAATATCTTGTGCTGCATGATCCACAAGGGTTTGTGATTGCCAAAAGTAATATGGACATCCTGAAAGCCAGAGCAGATCTGGAGAAGCAGGGAGCAGAAATTGCAAGGTGAAGTCATTGGAATCGTAAAAGGATATGCGCTTTGTGCGGAGAATCAGAGAGTGAGGTGAGGAAAGATGGAAGATGAAATTAAAAAGAAGTTAGATAACATCTTATTTGAAATCAGGTGGATGCAAAGAAATATGAATCCGCCTATCAACTATTCATTGATTGTTGTATGTTCCATTATTGCTTCGGCAATAACAACGTACATTGTACTTAAGCTGCGATAAGTAGCGCTGTAATAGCAGAAACAATAACAGGCAAGAAAAGTGAGGTGATGGAAGAGAATGAACATTTGCGAAGCAACAAAGAAAGCACTGGAAGAAGACAAGTGTATAAGGGAAAAGCCTTATAAGGTGAAAGTAAAGCTCGTAAAGGGAGATACTGGGATATTGATGAGGCTGGATGGAAGCCATCCTGTTAAAGGATGGCAGCCAACAGCTAGAGAATTGATTTCGGAGTCGTGGGAAGTTATGGAATAAATTGAGCCAGAAAATTTACGACATTAAGAAGAGTTTCCTTTTTCTGGTTTTCCATGGTGACAATGGCTTTATCGGTAAGGGAAGAATCGTAAATAAAATCACTGGCATGATGATTGTCAAGATATCCATTACGACCTAATTCGCACATACAATCGTCAACATCGGAAACAGACCAATCAGGGAAAAGCAATTTCTGAACAGATTCGGATGAATCAAATTCTTTCGAAGCGCTGCGGGAAAGACTGTTAGAACGGCGTAGACAATATTCTTTGTATAGATGATAAAGAACGGTTTTTGAATCTTTTGTAAGCATAACGTAGCTCCTTTCTTTGATACTCAGCATGGCAATGCCCGTATTCAAAAGTATAGGAGAAACAATAATTATTTGCAACAGATGAAAGTGGTGAGTAGAAAAGTGAGGTGAGAAAAGATGAAAATTATAGTACTTTCGTTAATTTGCGTAGCTTGCATTATAGGATGGCTGGCAAACAATATTGCATTAAAAGCAATGCTGTTTTATATGAAGGACAAAAAGTATGCACTACCAACCAAAGCAGAGTTGAAAAAGTGGTGTAAATATGCCGCAAGAGATACTTTCGGAATCTCATAGATAATTTTGGATCAAGTATTCAGCTATGAAAGCTGAGACAATGCCTAAAATCCAAGTAATAAGATAAGTTATTGGATGTGCGAAATAAGGAAGCAAAAATTGCCATTCGTGAATCGCTTTCTGGGTTAATTTGAAATTATACTCGTTGAAACCCGTTTTTACATAGCCTTCCGCGATTAAAGTATCCATGATACTGTCAATTTCGCTTTCAAATTTACCATAGTCATAGGTTGCTTCGGAATTATCAAGAGAAAAAGAATGTGTGCAAAACAGATAACAAAAATTGGCATCTGTGTTATTGGCAAGTTTTTTCAGTTCTCTTAAAACAACTCTACATTGATATGTAAGCATAGAAACCTCCTTGGTAATGAATATTTGGCATGGCAGTACCTGTAATTAAAGTATAGGAGAAAACTGAACTATTTGCAACAGATGAAAGCGGCGAGTAGAAAAGTGAGGTGAGAGTAGATGAAAGCAAAAAGTATGAAAGCAGAAATTGTAAAAGTAATCAGAACAGAAACTGTAGAGGGAAAAGGGACAGAAGAAAGTCCAGTATGCAGCGTGAGAAGATACTGGACTTTAGAAGGAGAACTGATTTCAGAGCAAATATTGATGGGAGAAAAAGCTGAAAAAAGATCCTAAGGAGTAACTAATTTTAAAGCAGCTTCGTATGCCAAATCAGCATCTATAAATGTAATAAAGGCATCGGCAAAGGCTTTTAATTCCTTAAGCGTGTAGTCGGGATGCTGTCGTACATAGTGGGTTTCATCATTGCCGAGCCAGGTTGCAGCACGGGCGAGAGTGGTAAGACGATCATCTTTAATGTAATTTGAGATGCATGCGCCAAGAGTTGCTTTGAGGATAGCGTCCTTGGAATTCGGAGATTTATGAATGGTATAGTCTTTAACTAAAAATTCAATGGCTTTGCGATAACCAATACCACAAATTTGATCTAATCCCAGCGACTCAGCGAGAGCAGCTTGCGTATAAATAGATACAAAATCAGGGGAAAGCGAAGTAATCGCTTCGGAAAAATTCTGTTCACAGGATTTGATGGGAGAACTTGATGCGTAAATAAAACCATCTCCGTTTTCTTCGTCGAATGGGTGTCTGGAAATAAAACATTCATCACAATTTTGACAGTGATTGAAAGTATAAACAATGTCCTCTTCCGTATCATCGTGATCAACACATACTGCATAAAGAAGATCTGGAAAAAGAGAAACCCCACAGCAAGGGCAGGAAGAAGATAATTCGACATTTTCTCTACGTTTTTGAGAGTCGCTTAAATAAGTTGTGTTTATAAGATATTTCATACTGCATTGTCCTTTCGCTATTTTTTAGAAAATTATACCAGACAAGAGCAGGACAAATCAACAAGTACAACCAGCACCGCATAAACTTCAATAGAAAGTAGGTGGTAAGCATGAAACCCGATATCGAAAAAATCATACAGGTGATGATTTCTTTATTGGAAGAACAGGAAAAAGTGAAAATTACATATACCATTGAGAAAACCGCGTAAGCGGTACCAGTTGGACAAGCAAAGGAGGGATAAGAGATGTTTTATAAGATTGCAAAGACATTAAGTAAAGTGACTATTATTTTGGGATTTGTGCTTATGGTTGGTGGTGGTTCGGAAAAGAGTCAGGAGCTGTTTTATTTATACGAAGCGCTTGGAATAGTCACGTTTGCCGCCGGAGCGTTTGCGTTGGAATGTTTTCGGTATCAAGAATACCAATACCGGAAAAGAAAAATAAAGGAGGCGAAGGAGCATGCCAGAAGAGAAGCAGCGTAAGAAACGGATCCGGGTGGAGAAGCTGGATGAATGGATAGAGATCCTGAAGTCGATAGAAAGAGTCAACCGCGAATCCGAGTATTTCAAACAGAATGCAATCCCGTATTTGGAACAGTATGTAGACAGCCTGAAAGAAGCAGGCAGAAAAACAGTAGCATTGGAGGACAAGCAGTGAAAACAGTAAAAGTAACACCGGATAACATTATTTCGGTAATTGATGTAGATTTTGATGATTTCCACGAACTGCAGAAAGCAGTAGACGGGCATTTTGAAACCGTAAGCACGAAAACCTTATATGAGACATTCAAGATGCCTGTGATCATGTTAGTGGATGAGGACGGAATAATGAAGCAGAAAGAAGTCAACCGTCTGGGAAGCTATTTTTATGACGCAGACAGGCACGGATGGCCAATCTTAGGAGATGTTGTATTTGCGATCGCAGCCGGAGAGGATATCGAGGCACCGTCAGACGCAGAAGCTTTAAAGATATTCCTGAAAATGAATTTTTCGTACTTAAAAGAAGAATAAAAAAAACGCTTGCGAAAAGAAATATCGCAAGCGCCGCAACCATAAAGGTACACGAATAATCTAAGCACTTATAGTGTACCTTTTAGCGGCTGGAAAGTCAAGTATTTACAGGGTGACTGCCCTTTTTAATAACTTGATAAGACTATTAAAGTTATGAGGACACGCTATGAGAATCAGACGAGTGACATATGATTTGGGAAACGTAATAGAGAGGCAGGAATATCTGGACGGAAGGTATGGAGCACCGGGAGAGAAGAGAGCCAAAAAGAAGAAAGCCACACCGGAGGAAGTGGAGCAGGTCAACCAGTGGACCAGAGAGAGGAAAGCACGCCATAGACTTCGGATGTACTTCAAGGTGAATGATTACTTCTTCACCCTCACATATCCGAAAGAAGAACGTCCGGCGGACATGAAGCAAGCGGTAAAAGATTTTGAAGATTTTTATAAATATTGCAAGAAAGAATACCGGAAACGTGGCGAGGAACTCCGGTGGCTCCGGAATATTGAATGCACGCCGTCTGGCAACTGGCATGTTCATGTAGTTCTGAACCGAATCCAGGATACCGATCTGATCATAGCTGCAGCTTGGAAGCATGGGAAGGTTCGGAATAAGCAGTTGCTATACGAAAAAGGAGAGTTCCGGAAACTCGCCCAGTACATCACAAAAAATGAGAAAACACAGAAAAAATATGTGGAGGACGGTGTTCTGGATCACAAAATCAAAGAAGCGAGTTTTTCAAGATCCAGAAATATGCCGCTTCCGGAACCGGAGACGGATATTCTGTACCGGTGGCAAAAAGAACCGAGACCAAAAAAAGGATACTACATAGTAAAGGACACCTATTTTGAAGGAATCAACAAAGCAACCGGATTTCCATATCGGCATTATGAAATGATCCGGATAAGGAGGACGGAAGATGAAGATAGAACTGTTCACGGAAGTAAACTTCCGGGGACCAACCGCAAAAAAAGGAAAGTGCATCGCTCTGGTAGAATGCGAGACTAAGAAAGGACCGGCGGTCAAAGCACAGATCGAGACCGAACAGAATACGACCTACCACAGAATGAGCATGATCGCTATCCTTGTCGGTCTGAGAATGCTCCGACCGTGTGAAGTAACCGTCTACACGCCGGATCAGTTCCTGGTCACAACCATAAACGAAGGAAATATGGACAAATGGAAACGGGAAGAGTGGCGCAGACCACATGGAAAAGAGATCAAGAACAAAGAGCTCTGGCAGGAACTGTATGAGCAGACACAAAAACACCGTGTAACTCTTGAATTTTCTGAGTCTACACGGTATTCCGATAGACTACAGTCCAAAATGAGATAAAAACAGGAGAAAACCTTGAAAACACCGAGAAAGAGAGGAATTTGAAATGACAACCAGTGGAATCACGAATATCAACGCGAAATTGATCCATCAGCATCCGGATAACCCACGAAAAGACCTGGACGATTTATCAGAGCTGAGTGAGTCGATCAAGAAGAAAGGAATTATGCAGAATCTTACGGTAATTCCGGGATACTGGGATGAAAACCGGGCGCACCACGATGAAGGATACACGCTGATCATCGGGCACCGCCGGTTTGCCGCCGGAAAAATGGCAGGCGTAACTATGTATCCATGCCGGATCGTAGAGGACATGAGCTATAAAGACCAGGTCGGAACCATGCTGGAAGAGAATATGCAGCGTATTGACCTGACAGTCCTGGAGCAGGCAGAGGGCTTCCAGATGATGTTAGATCTTGGAGATACGGAAGAACAGATTGCGGAAAAGACCGGATTCTCCAGGACGACTGTACACCGGAGGTTAGAGATCGCAAAGCTTGACCGGGATCTGGTGAAGGAAAAGACGGATGAAGACGGGGTATATCAGCTGAATCTAAAAGATCTTGCTGAACTGTCGAGAATCGAAGATGTTGAAACAAGGAACAGAATATTGAAAGATGCTGCAGATTCAAGACAGATTAAGTGGAAAGTAGAAGCGGAGATTAAAAACAAAGAGAGGGAGAAGAATAAAAAGATTATTGTCGAGCTCTTGGAGACAGCAGGAATCAAGAAAGCTACAAAGGAGATAGAGAGAAAACGTTATACAGAAGAGGTGAAAGATAAAAAGAGCATTCCACTGGATAAAGAGCCACCAGAAGAACTTAATATCCATGGGACAAATCTTTTTTGGCTGGAAAGTTGGGATGGAATTTGCGTAGTAGAAAAACTACCAAGAAAACCAAAAGAAGAAACGGAATGGGACAAACAGCAGAAAAAGAATAAGGAACTGGAAGCTCTGCAGAAAAAAATGGATGCCAGAAGACAATCCTTTATCAGGATGATCATAATCGGGAAAATTGAATTGCTGAAAGGCGAAGAACGTCAGAAAGTGATTGAAAAGATGATCAGAACTCTGACAGAAGTCGGAGGATGGATAAATGAAAGGAGATTTAGTGAGGTTTACACAGGGAAAGAGTGGTACGGTATGCCAGAAGAAGAACGAAACGAGATCAGAGAAAGAATACGGCAGGAAGACATCCAGATACTGCTTTTGACTGTACTCAACGGTACGATGGATAGCACAGGAAGTTTAGTAAACTATGACGGTGGATTTGATGCGAAACGAGGGCGTGAATGTCAGAAATGTTTCAAAATTCTGATGCGCTACGGATGGAGTTACGAAAGAGAAGAGGCAGATCTGGTTTACGGCAACCATGAGCTATACAAAAAGGAGTCCTAAGATGGAGCAGTTAAGTGTAGAAGACTGGAAACCGGATGCCTGCCCGAAAAATATAACCGTAGAAGAATATCTGGCCACATTTCCAAAAATCAAATTAACCCGCCGGGAATATCTCCAGACACTTCCCTTGTATCATGCGGCTCTGTACCTTGCAGAGACAACCCAAAAAGTACACAGTTCACAGGAATGGTACCTGTATTTAAACGAAAAAGTAGATCAAAACGGGGAGGTGTTATCTGGTGAATATGATGTTTCCGAAACCAACCAAACAGAAGAAATGTAAGAAGCACAAAAAAAGCATCATGCAGCCAAAAGGCGACCGCCGGTGCTACCTGTGTATGTTACTGGATGGAGATTTTACATACAAGCCATATCTGGAAGAGCATCATGTTTTGTTTGGTAATACCCATGCATTTGCAGAGGCAGAAGGGTTAAAAGTCAATCTCTGCCTGGAACATCACCGGAACGGATCGGCAGCAGTCCATAACAATGCCAAGAACGCGCGGATCCTGATGGCGAAAGCCCAGGAAGTGTACGAAAGAACCCATACAAGGGAAGAATGGATGAAAAACGCCGGAAAGAATTATTTATAGGCACCACAGGAAGTTAATATATCACAATTTCGCAGAGTGCATGGCTGCCCGGTGCGGCAGCCAGAAAGGAGCGACATGAAGAAAGAGTTACTGGAGATCAAAAGAACTCTAACAATAGACAGGTACAATATCACAAGGATAACCGGATATATCGTAGATAATGACCGGAACTGCAGGTTGGAATTTGTCAAAAACTTTTTAAACCTCGAAGAGACGGAAACATTCAAATACTTGGATATCTTCAAAAAGGTTTTATCTGGAAAGCCTGGAAGAAATATGTTTCAGCTGGATTTTAAGGAGAAAATAAGAAAGCAGCATCTGGCCACGATTGTAAAAACAGGATTAGAAGACAATGATGTACGCCAGATCTTCCTGGAAGAGATTGCAGAGTCTATTGGCATATCGAATAAAGGGTATTCTTTGATTCTAATTGCCAGTGGAATCTACGACATTCCGGGAATTGCCACGGACGGAGCGGATCTGGATGAAAGTGAAGAGGTTTATGAGTACATGATCGGATGTATCTGCCCGGTAAGCTTATCGGCAGCAGGATTATCTTATAAACCAGAACTGGCAGATATTCAGGAACGTACAAGAGACTGGGTAGTAAGTATGCCGACACAAGGATTTTTATATCCGGCATTTACAGACCGCCACGAAGATCCGGAACATATCTGGTATTACAGCAAAGATCCGGATAAACCGGACGCAGGTCTGATCACGCAGACACTCCGATGCGGGATGCCATCCACACCAAAAGAGCAGAAAGAAGCTTTTTGGGAAGGGTTAAATGCAGCAGACGGAAAAGTAAGCCTGGAACAGGCGAAAGATATTTATCATTATCTCGGAAGAATCCGTGAAATAAAAGCAGAATCCAACAACCGGATATTAAAAGGCGCGGAGCTGGAAAACGTATTAAAAAGCATCGGGATAGATCCGGAACTGGCAGCAGAAAAAACAAAAGACTGTGACGCGGCCGAAATCGATGCGGACAACACAGTGAGCACGAAGACATTTGAGATTGGTCTTCCGGATGCACATGTAACAGTAAGCGCAGACAGAACGGACCTTGTTACCTTAGAGATGATTAACGGAGAAAGGTACATTCTGGTAAAAGCGGACGGAGACATAAATGCAAATGGAATCATTTTAGAGAACCGGGAGGGTGAGAAAGATGAAGAGGAAGACGACTAAATCGGGCAATATGCGGGCGTTCATTTACCCGGTAAGCAAGAAAATGCGCAAGGTCAGACGGAAAGGAACAAAAAAATGAAAGTTGGAGATAAAGTACAGTTAAGGCGCAGGATCTCCCAGAAGGGAGGTAAAACCAGACTCGCCATGGAAAAGGTCACGATCCTTGGAATCTATCCGCACCATGTGCAGGTCAGGAATGAGAAAGGGATTGTGAGGAGCTATATAAACTGGGAATGGCAGCAGTTGACCAGTAAAAATGGAATGGAAGGCGTAGAGTCGTGGAGGAGGAAGGGGTAAATAATGACTGAAAAAGAAGTATGCCTGATGTGCGAAAACTACTCCGAAGACACAAAATGTGATCAGCATGATAGATGTAAGCTCATGGCGGTGCTAAAAGAGAATCGGGCACTAAAGAAAAAAAGTAAGCCAGTTGAAACGCCAATTGGATGAATCAGAACTGAAACGATCATACATGGTAAATCCAAGTGCAATTGGATACCGTAATGATATGGGATGGTAAAGGAGAAGAAAAATGGGAAAATTGTCAAGAAGAGATATGGAAGAACTAAGAGAAGCCTGCAGCTACGGTTGCGGATATACCGATACAGAAGAGGTTGTAAAAGATATCACAGCGCAGGTTCTTGAAGAATTGGATTCGGATACAACATATGGAGATGAGGTTGGGCTGGTAGACAGCGACAGAGGAGAAGAATTTACAACACTGGATGACTTTGTGAGAATCTTCTGGGATAAGGCAGTAGAAAAGATCCTGAATGTTGTAGAGACACAGGGGAGGTAAGAATATGGAAAACAGAGAATTAAAAGAATATCTTGCAGAATTTGCCGATGGTACACAGGTGAGTGTTATTATAGCGAATCCCAAAAAAAGAAAAGTGTATATTCCGGAAGAGATTTTTATGATAAAAGATGCAGAAATAGGGAAACCGGTGCTTTGCATCGAGATAGCAGAAGAAAGAGAGATGGAGGAGGATGAAATAAAAGCAGCTGAAGAAGATGAAAAGAGGTGGGCTGAATGAAAGTTAAGATCGAAGACTTCTTACTGGCAATGGGAGAATATTGCAAAGAACATGATGTTGAAGAGTGTTTACAGGGAAAATGCGAGCTAAGTGTAGACCGTGATGATCCCGGAAATGGTGGTGAATACAATGGATGCATCATGTTTGGATGTGATCATCCGAAGTATGCAAAGATGATAAAAAAAGAAATTCTGAAGTACATGAAAGAAAGGAAGAAGGATAATGGGTAGAGAAATATTATTTAAAGCCAAGAGCGGGGTGAGTGGTAAATGGGTTGAAGGATTGGTTTTTAATGCAGGTAATATACAATATATTTATACCAAGCCGAAATCAGACGGCAGCAGACAGGAAATATATGTGGTTGATCCGGATACGATTTGCCAGTACACTGGACTCACGGATAAGAATGGAAAGAAGATCTGGGAGAATGATATCCTTATGTGCCATGATAATCCGGTTGATCTCATAAAAGCTACATTTGGAAATTTTGGGATTGTTTCTATGGAAACGGAAGAAATAGTAGATTATGTTACTGGATGGCACTACGAAATAATTCCAACGGATGCTCTGAGCAGATGCGAACCGTTTTGCTATTCAATGCCATTAACGGAAGATTATGTAAAAAGGTGTGAGATGAATGTTATCGGGAATATTTGGGATAAATCGGAGGATGCAAAATCAAAGGAAACCGATAATATTATTTATCATGATTTCGTGAAGAAAGGTAGAGAATAATGAGTAATGGATGGATTCCAACGACAGAACGTCTTCCGGATCAACGGGAATTTATTGAGTCCTACGTGCATAGTGAGTATGCAGCGGAGTTCCTTGTTACGATCGAGGGAGCTGATAAGGCAACAACGCTGTATTATTCCCAGACAGGTGTCTGGTTCGATGAACAGGGAGAACCGTATAAGGTTGTGGCGTGGATGCCGCTTCCGGAAAGGTATAAAGGATAATGGAAGATAAATATACAAAGATACTTGCATGGATAATTACGACAGTTGCAGTAATTATTGGAATGAAATGGACGGGATCGGAGTGGTGCTTATGAGCGCTGTTCATTCCGGCAATGATAGAGTAGCAGAGAAGGTGATGAAACATTGTATAAAAACCAGGAAGGATATCGTGATCCGACAGCAGGTAAAGCCATCCAGGATGCAAGCTGCATTCCACACTACGTAAAGGAAGCACATAAAGCATTAAAGGATATAGCAAGTCTGCTTGGATTCGAGGTCTTAGTATTAAGAGATAGGAAGACAGGGAGGGTATACCGATGGAAACAGTGAAAGAAGAGAATGAGAAGAAAAAGGAATACCTGAAACAGTACGGCAAAGCATTACACCAGGAGAAGCGGATCGAGGAAGAGTTGGAACGCTTAAAGCTGGATAGGATGCTTCCAGGAGCACTGGCAGCAGATGGGCTGCCAAAAAGCAGCAACCTTTCTGATCTGTCGGATTATGCAGCAGAAGTAGACGAACAGGAACGGAAACTGGTGGAGCAGAGAAAGAGAAGAGTCAGGATCCGGACGGAGATCAGGGAAAGAATTGAGCAGATGGAAGATGAGACAGAGAAAGATGTACTGACTTACTACTACATAGATCTTATGAGGTGGAAGGATATCTGCAGAAAGACAGGATATGAGTGGGCACAAGTACACCGGAAACATTCAGAAGCACTAAAAAACTTCAAGATGATATAGAATGATACACTTGGTCTGTGGTATAGTGTATTCAGGTAAAGAGATGAACAGGGCAGCAGTCGAAAGATTGTTGCCTTTTTCTTTGCCGCGAATTCCGGAAAGAGGTTTGGCGGTTTACTCTGGAAAGAATTTATTCATACGTCAGTACATTTGTTTGTTGCAATTACTTTTTTAGAACTCCTTATTACAGATACAGAAACCGACAGAAAAAAACCATGGATAGAGAAGAGATAATTGATAAACATAAATGCCTGTTGGACAAGATGCAGATAGAATAATTCAATATGCTTTAAAAACAATGCAGTTTATCTGAATGAACAGTGTGATGATTATTTTTCTCACGAACTCACAAAAGAAGAATGTTTGGAATTATCAAGGCTCTTTGGTGAGCTTGCAACTATAATGAATAGAAGGTAAAGATGAATGGCAAAGGAATTCGCAAAAGCATTCTACAATTCAAAGAGATGGAAGGATTGCAGGAGAGCATACATAGCAAAGAGAATAGCGATAGATGGTGGAATGTGTGAGACCTGTCATGAAGTACCAGGATACATCGTACATCACAAGATAGAGCTGACACCGGATAACATCAATGATCTGGACATTGCGTTAGGATTTAATAATCTAAAGTATGACTGCCATATCTGCCATCAAAAAGAAAATGTGAAAGACGGACCGGCAGACGGTCTTGTGAAATATGAATTCGACAGCGAGGGGGAGATGGTCGTACTCCCCCCCCTGAAAAATAATTTGTAAAAAATCACGGTTGACCACAGTCCTACCTCCATGTAACACGCAGGTCGCGCGCGTGAGGGGGTGTAGGTAATGACGAAAAAATAAACAAAAAAAAGGAAGGAGAAACCGGGAAAAGTGGCGAAATATGAGGGGAAAACCAAAGAACAGATTATTGCGGCCGAGAAAAGAAAACTTGGCGGAATCTACAAAAAGCTTGATGAAAAAACAAAAAAAGCAACAGAAAATCTCGTAGAAGAGGCTGCTTTTATGGGTGCTTCTCTACATGAATTGCGACAAAAGATTGCCGAAAAAGGTTACACAGAAGAATACCAGAATGGTGCGAACCAGAAAGGTGTCAAGAAGTCTGCAGAAGTTGAAATATATAATACTATGATCAAAAACTATATGGCTGTCATAAAGCAGCTGACGGATTTGGTACCGAAAGAGCAGGTGGCGACCAAGACAAATGATGGATTCGAGGATTTTGTAAATGGCAGGGATGATTAGATACCCTGAGGAATACAATCCGATTCTGGAATACTGGGAAAAGATCCAGAACAAAGAAATTATTGTATCGAATAAGGTATATCGGACTTACAAGAAAGTTGTTTATGATATTCAAAACCCAGGAGAATATTATTACAGTCCTAAGCGAGCAAATCATGTGATCGAGTTTGCTGAAAATTACTGCAGACATTCCAAAGGAAAATTCGGTGGGAAAAGAGTTTTGCTTGAATTGTGGGAAAAAGCTTATCTCGCAACAGTGTTTGGATTTATTGATATTGAGGGCAATCGGAAATACCGGGAATCGATCTTGATTGTGGGAAAGAAAAACGGAAAATCTCTTCTGGCATCTGTAGTTGGTCTTTATATGCTTACTGCTGATGGAGAAATGGGACCGGAAGTATATGCGGTTGCCACTAAGAAAGATCAGAGCAAGATTATCTGGCTGGAATCAAAAAGAATGGTAAAGAAATCACCATCACTTCTGAGAAGAGTGAAACCTCTGGTGGCAGAACTTACGACAGAGTTCAATGATGGTGTATTCAAACCTTTGGCTTCAGATAGTGATACTCTGGATGGTCTTAATATCCATTGTGTTCTAATGGACGAGATCCACCAGTGGAAACAGGGAAAAGCTTTGTATGACATCATGGCGGATGGAATCACAGCGAGAGAACAGCCGCTGATCAGCATTACTTCAACAGCCGGAACTATCCGGGAGGACATATACGATCAAAAATATGAAGAGGCAGAGAATGTGATCAATGGATATTTTGATCCAGATGGTTACAAAGACGAACATCTGATTGCATTTATATATGAATTGGACAATCGGAAAGAATGGACACAGGAAGAATGCTGGATGAAAGCCAATCCGGGACTCGGGACGATCAAGAATGCCAAAACTTTGAAAGATAAGGTGGAAAAAGCCAAGAAAAATCCGATCATGGTCAAAAATCTACTCTGTAAAGAGTTTAACATCAGGGAAACTTCGTCAGAGGCATGGCTTACATTTGAACAGGCAAATAATCCAGAAAAGTATGATCTGGAAACATTAAAGCCAAGATATGGAATTGGTGGAGTTGATCTGTCGTCTACAACGGATTTAACGGCGGCGAAAGTATTGTTTAAAGTTCCGGACGATGAACATATTTATGTAATTTCTATGTATTGGATTCCGGAAGAATTGGTAGACAAACATGTGACAGAGGATAAAGTACCATACGATATCTGGATAGAAAAAGGATATGTGCGGACGTGTCCGGGAAACAAGATTTCCTACAGAGATGTAAAAGCTTGGTTTGTGGAAATACAGGAAAAGCAAGATATTTATTTGAATATGTTTGGTTATGATGCATGGAGCGCAAAATATTTTGTAGAAGATATGCAGGACTATTTCGGAAAATCAGCAATGATACCGGTGATTCAGGGAAAAAAGACTTTATCGCAGCCGATGAAGTGTCTTGGAGCTGATTTGGAAAGAAAGCTGATTGTGTATAACAACAATCCGGTTGATAAATGGTGTTTGTGCAATACGGCAGTAGATATTGACAGAAACGATAACATACAGCCGATCAAAACAAGCAGTCCAAGAAGAAGGATTGATGGAACAGCGGCGTTGTTGGATGCCTATGTAGTGATGCAGGATAACATAAATGAATATATGTCATTGATTTAGAGAGCCAGGAGGCTCTTATTTTTGTGGAGGTAACATGAAACCGTTTTGGAGAAGAGAACCAACAAAGACAGACGAAAAAGCAACAGAACATAATATGATCAAGATGATTACCATGACAGGTGATTATTACTATGCGTGGGATGGAAAGTTATATGAAAGTGATATTGTAAGAGCCTGCATTCGCCCGAAAGTGAAAGCAATCGGAAAGCTGGTTGGCAAACATATCCGAGATGATCCAAAAGGTGGGATCAAGGTAAACCCGGAAGCGAACATCAGATTTTTGCTTTCCGAACCAAATCCGTATATGACAGCACAACAGATGCAGGAAAAGGTTGCTACGCAATTATGTCTGAATAACAATGCATTTATATTGATCGTGCGGGATGAGAACGAGAAACCGATGCAGTTGTATCCGGTTCCGTGCGTGTCTGCCGAGGCAAAGTATGACAGTTCGGGTGAATTGTTCCTGAAGTTCTTATATCGCAATGGGAAAAGCGGGACGTTCCGTTATGCAGACATCATTCATTTGCGTCATGACTATAACGAGGATGATATTTTTGGAGACAGTCCTGCGCCAGCACTTACACAGATGATGAATGTAATCGGTACGATTGATAAAGGAATAATCCGTGCGATAAAGAACAGCGGGATCATACGGTGGCTTTTGACTTATAGCTCATCAATGCGAGAAGAAGACATTAAGCGGAATGTTGAGAAGTTTGTCGAGAATTATCTGGCTGTTGAAACAGATACGTTTGGGGCAGCAGGCGTGGATGCGAAGGCAAAGGTGGAACGAATTGAACCGAAAGATTACGTTCCGAATGCAGCACAGACAGACCGCACAATTGAAAGAATTTATTCGTTTTTTAATACCAACAAGAAAATTGTACAGAGTGATTATAACGAAGATGAATGGAACGCGTATTACGAATCGGAAATAGAACCGGAAGTTGTCCAGATGCATCAGACCTATACAATCGGAATCTTTACCAGGAAAGAACGGGGATTCGGAAACCGGATCGAATTTGAAGCAAACAATCTTTCCTGCGCAAGTCTTACAACAAAACTGGCATTCCAGGCTATGGTTGATAGGGGCGCAATGCTTCCGAATGAATGGAGAGCAACGCTGAATATGGCCCCGATTCCGGGTGGTGACAAACCAATACGAAGGCTGGATACGCAGGTTGTGAATCTGGTGAAAGAAGCTTTAGGAAAAATGGATAGTAAAAATTACATGGTCACTGCGGAAATTATAACAAGATTACTTGATTCTGCGGAAGGAGGCGATAAGAAGAATGAAATACAGGATTGATATTAAAGGCGTTATGATCCCAAACGATTATAAGTGGTATTATGACTGGTTCGGCGCGGACAGCACAGCTCCGAAAGATGTAACAGATGTGCTGAAAAATGTTCAGCCGGGTGACGAAGTGGAGGTCATGATAAATTCTCCAGGAGGAATCATTGATATAGGATCAGAAATCTACACTATGCTTAGGCAGTGTGCGGCAGATGTGAAAATCTATATTACCGGTCAGGCTTGTAGTGCTGCATCGATTGTGGCAATGGCAGGATATTGCGAAATGTCCCCGACAGCACTGATGATGGTACACTGTGTTTCTTCGAGCACAGAAGGAAATCACAGCGATATGGAACATATGGCAGAAACATTGCAGATAGCAGATAATGCACTGAGTACAGCGTATGTTGCCAAGAGCGGGATGAGCCAGGAAGAGGCACTTGCAATGATGGAGCATGAGACATGGCTGACTGCAGAACAGGCGAAAGAAAAGAAGCTGATCGACAAAATCATGTTTGAAGAAAAGGAAACAAACTTACAGCTTGTGGCAGGACCTATGTTCAAATTGCCGGATCAGACAAAGATGAATGCGGCAAGAAAAATGATGGAATCCGGGGAGGAAGTTCCGGATAAAGTGGCACTGCAGAAGTTAAAATTTTTAAAATTGAAGGGAGAAAAAAGATGAACAAAAAGCAGTATGAAGCAATGAGAAAAAAACTGATGGATGAAGCGGAAGGTCTGATCAATGAAGGGAAGATCAAGGAAGCAGATTCTAAAATGGATGAAATAAAGGCTCTGGATGAGAAATGGGATGCGATTGCGCAGGCACAGGCGAATTTCAAAGCGCTGAATGGAGAACCGAAACCGTTAAATGTATTTGAACAGAACGGCAGCAAGGCTGATTTTGGAGCAAAAGTTTCAGAACCGGAAAATATTTATAACTCTCAGGAATATCGAATTGCTTTCATGAATTATGTAGTCAACGGAACAAAGATTCCGGAGAAGTTCAAAAATGAAGTCGGACCGACTAAAACGGGAGATATCGGTTCTGTAATTGCACCGGTTCTGATTAGCCGTATTATTGAAAAAATGGAATCAATTGGTATGATTCTTCCGCTAGTTACAAAGACCACTTTTGCACCAGGCGCAAGAATTCCAACTTCAAGCGTAAAACCGGTTGCAACATGGGTTGCAGAAGGTGGAACAAGTGAAAAACAGAAAAAGACAACCGGCTACATTGATATCAGAGGTTTCAAGCTGAGATGTGCAATTTCAATGACACTGGAAGCCGTTACAATGTCGCTTGCTGTATTTGAAACTGTATTTGTAAACAGCATTGCAGAAGCAATGGTGAAAGCACAGGAGGAAGCGATTGTAAATGGAGATGGAGAAGGAAAACCGAAAGGAATTTTAAATGAAACAGCTCCGGAAGGACAGAGCATCGAAGTTGGTGATAAAGATTCTTTATACAAGAAACTTGTTGAAGCAGAAGCCGCACTTCCGCTCGCGTATGAAAATGGTGCGGTTTGGAATATGACGAAAAAGACCTTTATGGCATTTGTTGGAGAAATGGATGCAAATGGACAGCCAATCGCAAGAGTGAACCAGGGAATTGATGGAAAGCCAGAGCGCACACTTCTTGGAAGAAAAGTAGTGCTCAATGATTACATGGACAGTTATGGGGCAGCAACGGAAACAGACGCTACAGTAGCATTCCTGTATGACTGGTCTGATTATATGTTTAATACCAATTATGCAATGACTGTTAAAAAGTATGAGGACAATGATACAGAGGATGAGATCACAAAGGCAGTTATGATCTGCGATGGAAAATCTCTGGAACTGAATTCACTTGTAGTCATGAAGAAGAAAGCGGCTTAAGATGGATGGAAGGATAATTGAGAGGCTGAAAAAACGTGTCGGGACCAGGAACGATGAAGAAATCAATGAACTGGCAATGTCATGCGTAAGAGAATTGGAAAACACTGGTGTGTACGGCGATCCGGCAACGGATGCGCTGTACTATCAGGCAATGGTTCTGTATTGCAAAGCAAATTTCGGATATGATGAAAATACAGAGCGTTTCCAGACAGCCTTTGAAAAACTTAGAGATTCCATGGCACTTTCCGGAGACTACCAAAAGGAGAAGAATAATGGAAACAGCGGAACTGATATGGGAGAAAATCTGTAAAAATGAAAATGGCTTTCCGGAAAGAGAAAGATGTTCTGCTGAAGTGTATGCAATAGAAAAATCTGTAACCAGGGCAGAAGCATATGAATCTATGCGGGCAGGTGTAAATGCTCGCATTATACTGAAGCTCAGAACAGATGATTGGGAAGCAAGCAGACATCCGGGAGAGGATGGAAAACCGGAATATGCAAGAAAGGTGATCTACGAAGAGGCAGAGTACGACATTATTCGTGCTTACAAAAAAGGGAAATCGTTCGTGGAAATAACGTGTGGTTAAGATGGGGTTTCAAGCGATAGGGTTTGACGATTTTGCGAAAGAGCTGGACCGGCTTGGTAAATTAGATGAGTATGCGCCGGATATGTTGGAGGCGGCGGCACCGATTCTGGAAAGAGAATTGAAAGGACAGGTGCAGGCAGAGGCAAACAGAGGGTACGCAACGGGAGATCTTGCCGGATCAATCAAGTCACGGAAACCCGAAAAGAACGAACGAGGTCATTATGTTACGATCACAGCGAGCGGAAAAGACAAAAAAGGTGTTCGCCGGAATGAGAAATTGGCATATCTCAATTATGGAACAACAAAGCAGCAGGCAAGACCAGTTATTTCCAAAGCAGTACAGAATGCAGAAGGAGAATGTTTGGAAGCAATGCAGAGGAAGTTTGACGAGGTGACAGGACCGTGAATGTAAATCAGAAAATAGAGAACACACTGGGAGTGATCACAGAGAATATCTGGCCGCTGTGCTGTCCTTATGAATCCCCGCCAGGGAAATATATCGTATATAATCCTGAAATTGATTCAGCGGAATGTTTTGCTGATGATGAAGACCAGGAATGGACATTGCACATGCAGATCCATTTATATACCCGGGAAGACTATATGGATGACAGAAAAACGATTCGTAAATTATTGCGAAAAGCAGGATTTACGGTGACTGATATAGATTCCATATACGAGAAAGAAACAAAATATTACCATTTGTGCTTTTCTTGCTATATTGAGGAGGAAGACTGATGGCTTATACAGGATTGGCACACGTTGTCGGCGCGAAATACAGTGAGACGGAAAATGGAATCCAGTATTCAAACGGATTTCGATATGGATCAGCTGTAAGGATAAGAATTGATCCAAAATATGAAGATGTTAGCGAATACGGGGACATCAATTCAGAAGACGAGGAAGAAATGTTTGCGTATGCATCCGTAACGCTGGAAACTTCGGAGATTACCCAGACGGCCGAAAAAGAAGTTTTCGGACACGAAGTATCAGAGACTGGTTCTGCATCGAATGAAACAGATTTGTCTGAATACATTGGTCTGGGAGCCAGAGTGAGAGAAAAGCGTAATGGGAAAACGTACTATGTGGCAGTCTGGCTCTATAAAGTTCGGCTGACAGAGGATGAACAGGACATAGAGACAAGGGGAGAAGCACTAAAGTATGTGACAATGCAGGCATCAGGAAAAGCGGTGCCGGCATACGGCGGACAATGGAGAAAAAAAGAAATATTTAACACAATGCAAGAAGCGGATTCCTGGCTGGAAGAAATGGCAGGAATCGGAAAGGAAGAATAAAATGGCATATGTAGGACTTAGAAAACCAATTATTGCAAAATTGTTAGAAAGTGGAAAATACGATAAGCCTTTTGCCTGCGGAAAGGCGATTGGACTGCAGGTAAACCCGAATTATGCAGAAGGCAGTCTAAATGCGGATGATAAGCAGGCGGAATACGACAAAGAGTTTACTTATGCGGAAGTAACACTGAATACCAGTACACTTCCGATCGAAGCACACGAAAAAATGTTTGGACATACGGTTGGTACTGAAAAGAAAAATGTAAAATTCAATGTAGATGACCAGGCGAACTATGTTGGAATGGCATGGGTGTCTGTTGAAAAAGTGGATGGAGTCAGAAGTTTTATTGGAAATTTTCTGAAAAAAGCAAAATTTACGGAACCGTCAGAAGATTATTCAACCAAAGGAGATTCTATTGAATATAAAACACCGTCTATTTCGGGAAGAGCGCTTGGACTGGATGACGGATCATGGAAAGAAACAGAGGCTTGCAGCTCAGAAGAAGATGCGCTGAAATGGATCAATACGATGTTTGGAGTAACAGAATAATCGGAGGCAGGAAAATGTTTGAAGAAATGAATATGATCGTATTATCTGGAAAAGAATACCCTATGAAATGTGACAATCTTGTCCTGGAAAAGATCCAGGACAAGTATGAGGATCTTGGAAAATATGAAAATATGCTGAATGGATTCGTACCGGAGCTGGATGAATACGGTGAAGAAGTCAGAAATGAAGACGGACTTCTTGTTGGACATTACAAGATGCCGGATATCAAGATTATCAACGAGGCAGCGGTATGGTTCATTCAGGAGGGACTCGCAATCAAACGGGAAGAAAACAAAGAGGAGATTCCGGAAATCAGTGATCGAACACTGATCCGGCAGATTGATTTCAATCCAAGAGAATTATCTACAATCTTGCATCAGGAATTCTCAAGATGTTTTGAGAGAAAAAACGCGACAACCACGCAGGGGAAGGCGGAGAACCAGAACCGATAAACTTTGCGTGGGTGGTACTTATTGGGATGCGGATTGGATATACGGAAAAAGAGGTTGCACATATGTATTTCGGTAAATGGTGCGATCTTTTTGAAGAATTCAAGAAAATGCATAATATTACGATGAGAAGACAGGTTTTTGAGCAGCAGAAAATTGCTTCAATGATGGATTTGTAAAGAAAAATGTGGTATGATGTAGAAAGAAGAGGAGGACTGGAAATGCAGAAAGTTAAGATATATGCATGGGTGATATATAGAATACTTGTATTTTATGCAAAACGGCATATTTATATTGCGGCAGCGCTCCTGTCTGTTACAGCAGTCTCTCTTTTTAAGTTCGCCACAACAGGAAAACTGTTCTGCCTGGCGCTTCCGTTTATAACGGCTCTGATTATTTATATCCCGCGGCATATTTATTTCAAACTGGATGAATTTGCATCACCGGGAATTCAGGGACGGCATTTACGCGAAAAGCGAAAAGTCAAAGAAGAATTGAACAAATACATAGAAGAAAGCATAGCAAAAGATTTTGGTAGATGATGCATGAAAACCGCCTGAGAAGGCGGTTTTTTTATGCCGGTTTGGAGAGAAGAAATGGCAAAGAAAAAAGTGGGCGCATACATTACGCTCGATGGCGAAAAAGAATTCAGATCAGCGGTGACACAGTGCAATAAAAGCCTGTCTACAATGAAATCGGAAATGAAGCTTGTAGAAGCGGAAACGGCGGGAAATGCAAACTCGGTTGATACATTGCGTAAGAAGAATGAGGTCCTGACAAGGACGCTAGATAAGCAGGTAGAAAAAGAGGAGGCAGTAAGGAAAGGTTTGACACATGCACAGGAAGATTATGCACGTGTTGGAACAGAACTCCAGGAGTACCGCACAAAGCTGGAACAGGCACAAAGTACACTGGATGAAATGAAACAGTCTTCGGATGTTTCAGAAGAAGCGTTATCACGGCAGCAGGAAGCAGTCAGTGAATTAACGGAAAAGGTGGAAAAAGGTGAAGCCACCTACCAAAGAGCCGGAAACAGAGTGGAGGACTGGCAGAAGCAGTTAAATAATGCACAGGCACAGACAATCAAGGCAACGAGAGCGGTAAATGAGAATACGGCCTATCTGGAAGAGGCAGAAAAAGCAACAGACGGGTGCGCCAAAAGTATTGACAAGTTTGGAAAACAGACAGATGATGTTGCAGAAAAGATTACCAGTACCGGGAAGATTATCAAGGCAAATCTGATCAATACGATGGTAGATGCAGGCAAAAGCCTTGCAACGAATGTGTTCAAAGATGCGGTGCAGGGGACGCTGGAGCTTCAAGATGCACAGCAGAAACTCCAGGCAAGTACAGGGGCAACAGCAAGAGAAACTGCAGCTTATTCGCAGGAAATGCAGAATCTGTATAAAGGTGGTTACGGAGATGCGATTGATGAAGCCGCAAGTGCAATGGCGTTGGTGAAGCAGTATACGAATGAGACAGATCCGACAAAAATCAAAGAGCTTGCAGAGAACGGAATGGCATTGGAAGACGTATTTGGGATGGATCTGAGCGAATCGATCAGAGGCGCAGATGCACTGGTGACAAATATGGGGATCGATGGTAAGACTGCATTCGATTTAATGGCAAAAGGAGCTCAAAACGGGTTAAATAAATCCGGAGAACTTGCGGATAATCTTACGGAATATTCTTCTCTGTGGGCGCAGGCTGGATTTTCAGCGGAAGAGATGTTTGCAATCCTTGAAAACGGTTTAAACTCCGGAGCATATAATCTGGATAAAGTAAATGACTACGTCAAGGAATTCGGAAACAGTCTTGCTGACGGAAGAATAGATGATCACATCAAATCATTTTCTGCCGGCACACAGGATCTTGTTAAAAAGTGGCATGATGGCAGCGCAACTACAAAAGAAGTGTTCCAGTCGGTGATTTCTGATCTGGCAAGCATGAAGAATGAGCAGGAAGCACTGACACTGGCAAGCGATACCTGGAGTGCGCTGGGAGAAGATAATGCCATGAAGGTAATTACTTCTCTGAACAACGTAAATAATTCCTATAAAAATGTCCAGGGAACCATGGAAAAGGTAAAGGACATCAAGTATGACAGTATCACAAACCAGTGGAAGGTTCTTGGAAGGACGGTGCAAGCGGATGTTGTACAGCCATTACTTGTGAAATATCTTCCGATGGCACAAAAAGGAATTAAACTGGTTGCAGACAATCTTGAAACGATTGTTCCGGTGGCAGAGCTTGCGGGAACTGCAATCGGTGGTATTTTTGTTGTAAATAAGAGCAAAAAGTTTATTTCTGAAGTAAAAGATGCCGGGGTCTCGCTGGTTGATTTCGGGAAAAAGGCGGCGGAACTGATTGGAATACGAACTGCAGCGACAACGGCAGAAGCAGCATCTACTGTGGCGCAGGAAGCACAGGCGGCAGCTACAGCAACGCAGACAGCGGCAACCGTGGCGCAGACAGCAGCAACAGAAGGGGCAACTGTAGCGCAGGCAGGATTTAATGCAGTATTGGCTGCGAATCCGGCAATACTGGTTGTGGCAGGAGTAACGGCGCTGATCGGAGTAACGGCTGTGTTGGCATCCAAAATGGGGGATGCGACCAGTGAAACGGACGAGCTGATACAGTCCACTTCCGAGCTGAAGGACAAAGCATCGGAAACAAGCGAAGCCTTGAAACAAGCAACTCAGAATATGACTTCTTCCATGGAAGAGGTAAATGCAAGCGGAACACTGGCGAATAACCTGACAGATGAGCTTGTAAAGCTTGCCGGACAATCCAATCAGACGACAGAACAGCAAAGCCGGATGAAAACGATTGTCATGGAACTGAATACCATGTTTCCGGAAATGTCACTTGCGATTGACGAGACAACCGGAAAATTAAGCATGAGTTCGGAAGAGATGAAGAACTACATAAAGAGTGCTTTGGAAATGCAGAAAATCCAGGTTGCACAGGAAAAAATGAAAGACAGCGTGGAAAAGCTGGTGGATGCAGAAGTTGAAAAAGCAGATGCAGAGAACAAAGTTTCCGAAATTGGAGAAAAGCTTGCGGCGATCGAAGCGAAGCGGTCAGAAGTAAATGATGTACTCAGGGAAAAGACAGAGGCAACGAAAGAAGCACAGGAGAAGTATAGCGAGGCACTGAAAAAAGGTGCAGATAATGTTGATGAACTTTACGCTGCCACACAGGATCAGTCAGAAGCAACGATTGAGTATAACGGGAATATAGTTACAGTTACAGAGGCGTTAAGACAGATGGCTGACGATGAACGGGAACTCAATGATGCGAAGCAAACGGCAAAGGACAGTCAAAAAGAGATCAATGATGCCATCAAAGAAGCAAACGCCGAGATGGAACCGTATATGAGTTACCTCTCCGATATGACGGAAGAGACAAACAATAATACGGCAGCCACAAAGAATAACACCGGAGCAAAGGCAGAAGCAGCAGAACAGTCTTCGGTAAGTATTGAAATGGCAGGACAGGAACTGGAAGCATATCAGAATTTGTCAGCATCACAGCAAGAACTGGCGGTGAATGTGACAAACAGTGTTCTTACTATGCAGGAAAATGTACAGAGTGCGCTGAAGTCCCAGATGGATATGTTTGAGGAGTTTGATGCCGGTACGCAAATTTCGACCGAGAACTTGCTGGCAAACATGCAAAGCCAGGTAGACGGCGTGGCTGCATGGGAACAAAATCTGTCCGCTCTTGCTGATCGAGGAATTAACCAGGGCATTTTGCAGAAGTTGTCAGAGATGGGACCACAGGGATCCGGGTATGTTGCAGCGTTCAATTCCATGACAGATGAAGAACTGAAAAAAGCGAATGACCTTTGGAGCCAGAGCGTGGACATTCAGGGAATGACAAATGAATGGGGACAGCAGTTACTTACGTCTGGAGCTGCCAATATTGCAGGAGGAATGGATGGTCTTACATCTGTTATGCAGGAAAGTGGGACAAATACCGTGATGGGATTGGTTCAGGGAATGCAGAATGCACAGGAAAAAGCAAATGCTGCCGGTAAAGATCTGGGAGTCAAGACGGTTGAAGCGGTAAATAATGGCTTGGGATGTCAGTCACCATCGAAAAAGACAAGAGAATCCGGAAAAAACGTAGATCTTGGACTGGTCCAGGGGATGAAAAATGGAGAATCAAATGTAAAAACGGAAGCAAGAAGTGTAGCGAGTGGAGCGATCAATGTGTTTGCAACACAATGTACGGCATCAAAGACGCAGTCATATGGATATAATCTTTCTATTGGTCTTGCAAATGGAATTTCGGACGGAAGATCTGCAGTTATCTCGGCGGCAAGCAGAGTGGCAAGCGATGCAATCGCAACGGCAAAGAAAAAACTGGAAATCAATTCGCCATCGAAAGTATTCTGGAGAATGGGACAGTATTCTATGCAGGGATTGGCAAATGGTGTGACAGAAAACTCTCTGCTGGCACAGAATGCGGTGAAAGAAGCGGTTGACTATAGCGGTACAAGCATGACATTTGGAAACATGGCTGAAAACGAGTATACACAGTATAAAGCACTTCGGAACGTTATAAAGGACGCAGTGAAAAATCTACAGATCAGAGCCTACCTGGGCGAACGAGAAGTTACAAGAACATTGTCGGATTGGGGTGTGGTATTTAATGCTTAAATATTTAAGTGGAAGTTCACAGGAAGAAATTGTATTAAGTGATAAAAAGATCCGCGCAAAAATCAGGACATCCGGACTTTATGATTCGGAATGGGAAGTAGAAGATACGAAACAGGCACAGGGAAGGAAAGTTGAAGAGTTCAGAAGAGACGCAGCAACCTATAAAGTAATCATCGATTTCCTTGGTGATAAAAGGGAAAGAGCAGAAAACGCAAACCGTTTTGCGGATCTGTGTGAAGAAGATATCTTCAGAAAGATTCCGGGAACGCTTTTTCTGAACGGTTACAAAATAAAATGTTTCGTGATTGGAAGTGAAATAGGCGCGAAAGACAGCCGTACCCGGATGGAACGGATTGAGGCTAAAATATATGCTCCATACCCGGTATGGGTGATGGAAGAAAAGAAAAGCTTTTATCCGGATTCAGCTGAGAGAAGAGAAGACTATACATTTCTGAAGTATCCGTATGATTATCCATATGATTATTCAAGACCGAAATCAGGAACAGAAAATTGGTATATTGACCATTACAGAGATAACAATTTTGAAATGACAATCTATGGTCCGTGTGTGAATCCGAAGATACTTGTAAATGGTTATTCGTATCAGGTAAATGATACCCTGGAAGCGGGAGAATACATTGTGATCAAGAGCTGCGAAAAGACAGTGGTGAAATATCTGAGTAACGGAACGATTCAAAACATTTTTGAAAAGAGGGAGAAGAAAAATAGTGTATTCAAATGGATTCCTTCAGGAGAAATTATCCTTAACTGGGATGGAACTTTCGGGTTTGATTTGATCATTTACAAAGAGAGGGGAGCGCCGAAATGGATCTGATACATACCGACAAAAAAGGAAAAGAGCTTGGAGTTGTATACACAACGCTTGATATGGAAATCGGAGAAGATGCCACAAATGATTTTGAGATTGAATTCAAGAGATCGGAGTGGGATGGAACAGTCGAAAACGGCTGTTTTTTTTATGTCCCGGAAACAGAATTTGGTGGCATAGTGCGGGAAATGAAAACCAGCACAAAGACCAATACCATCACGGCGAAAGGTTACACCTGGCGCGGAATGCTGATGAAGAAAATCATTGAACCGCAATCTGGCCAGGATTACGCAATGGTGACAGGGGAACTCAATCAGATCGTAGGGCAGAAAGTGAAAGAGGCATTTCCGGGACTGTTTTATGGAAGCGATACAAACACCGGTATACAGGTGAATGGATATCAATTCGATAGATATTGCACTCTTTATGAAGGACTGCAAAAGATGCTGCAGTCCGTAGGGTACAGATTGGACATTAAATTTTTTCAGAGAGAAAAAGAAGAGCCGGGATATATTGTAGTCAGTGCAGTTCCGATCAATGATCGCTCGGTGGAGTGTGAATTCTCAAATGATAATGATCTGAACTTTACTATGGATAACAACCAACGTGGAGTTAATCATATGATTTGCCTCGGAAAAGGAGAGTTAAAAGACCGCCTGGTGATTCATCTGTATGTTGATCAAAATGGGAAAATAGGACAGACTCAGTTTTTTAAAGGGATTGATGAAATTGCAGATGTCTATGATAGTTCGAGCTCTGAATATGATGATCTACTAAAAGGTGGAACAGAAAAGTTGGAAAAAGCAAAAAACTCCATAGAGTATGATCTGACAATGGAAACCCTGGAAGATGAGATAGACATAGGCGATATCGTAGGCGGACGAGATTATTTAACTGGTGTGTATATACGAAAACCAATCGGAAAGAAAATCTGGAAGATAACGGATGGAGAAGAAAAGATTGAGTACAAATTGAAAGGAGAAAGCTGATGGAAATCATTACAGGGTATACCGGTAAGCCGCATGTTACGGCAGAGCAGGACCGGGATGTCAATGAAGGAATTTTTGATACTGGATCATTTGTTCTTAAAACTGGCTCACAGCTGGCAGCAGAACTGGTATCGAATAACGAAATCAAAATCAGAGATGGAGTATTGGTGATCCAGGGATGCACGGCGGTGATTAAGAAAAATACTTATGATCCGGTGACAATCGCAAACGGATCACAGGGAATGAAACGGATCGATCTTATTGTGGCGAGATATAATAAGAACGAGGAAACAAAAATAGAAGAGGTGACGCTGAAGGTTATTCAGGGAACACCAAATGCAAGCACGGCAGCAGTACCGACGTATAAAACGGGAGATATTCAGTCTGGAGATTTGGTAGCAGATATGCCACTGTATAAAGTAACATTGGATGGACTGAATGTTACGTCAGTGGATAAAATGTTTACGGTAATTCCTACGCTTCCTGAATTAAGTAGCAATTTAGTAAAAACGGCTGTGTACATGAATAATGGTGCATACAATATCGCACAAAGCAACTCGGAATTCCAAGGAACTGATTTCAGTAAAAAGATTCTTGACAATATAGGACTTGTGCACAATTATGATAGTACGAATTACAAGCATACTTTTACAGTTCCGCAAGATGGTATATATCTAATTCATGCGTATATGAACTTCCAACAAGGAGTTACAAAACAGTTGAGTCTATATGCAAAATTGGAAAGAAACAATGTGGAGCAGTCAAGACAATCTAAACTCATAGGACCTTATAATGGTGCAGATTTTATGTTTCTCAACGAAATCAACGCTGGAGATAAAATACGTTTTACTGTTCTGCAAAGCTCCGGAAGCGTAATACAGGTATCTGGTGGATGTAGGCTAAATATTATTCGTATGGGAAAATAAAGTTATAAAAACACTGAAAATTCGTACTGTAAATTCCCTGCTTATGCGCCTAAAGCAGGGATGTATAATGTGCAGGTAAACATGCAATTATGCTTTTACATATGAACAAAATCCATTTTTAATATATAAAATATGGACATATAATGTAACATTTGCAGTTCCGTTACCAAAATTGTGTCCTTCAATACCAAATTGATTACTCGTAGAATATCTTGCAGCCGTAGATACATTTAACCATAAATCGTAATCCCCATGAAAATTCCATGCTAAAACCTCTAACGGATAATAGCCAGATATTGTCGGCAAGTCCCATGCCCATCGAAAATCAGAATTAGCAGCAACCTTCAAATTTGTTTTTTTGATTTCAACATTTTTGATTATATTATTTATTGCTGTAATGTCGTTATTTGCTTTTGTTAATTTGCTATTTAGTTCAGTACGCCAGTTGATATACTGAAAGCAAAAAGGAGCAATGTATGGAAACGAAAATGATGGATGTGCTGCGAAGAATGCAACCGGTTTTGGATGAAATGCAATTACGTGAGCTGAAAGAAGTGCTGCAGATGACGTTTACCGGATGCAGAGTAATCCAGGAAACGGACCTGCAGGTTGTAGACAGGAGCTGGGAAGCGGATCTGGAAGAATTCCTGATGAGTAAAGCACTGGAAGGAAAAGCACCAAAGACAGTGAAACAATATCGGTATGAACTGGTTCGGTTACTGGCCTATATCAATAAGCCAGTGAAGAACATAGATTCAGGAGATATCTCTGGATTCATGCGGACTTATAAAATGATCCGCAAGGTAGCGAACCAGACACTAAAGAATGTCAGGGCGGTGTATAGCAGCTTCTTTGGATGGCTGCGTGATCGTGACCGGATCCGGAGAAATCCGATGGTGCTGGTGGAATCTATCAAAGTAGAAAAGAAGATCCGGAAACCATATACTGATGAAGAACGGGAGCGGATGCTGCGTAAATGCAGCAGTCTTCGGGATAAAGCGTTACTAGAATTCCTATATAGCACAGCGGTCAGAGTATCGGAGCTTGCAGAGATTAACAGGGAAGATATCCGGTATGCGAATAAAGAGTTGATTGTATATGGAAAAGGAGCGAAAGAAAGGACGGTGTACATCAATGAACGAACCAACATGTACCTGAAAGAATATCTGGAGAGCAGAAAAGACAATGATCCGGCGCTATTTGTCGGAAGTAAGAAACCATATAGCCGGCTGACGAAAACAGGAATTGAGGATATTATCCGGCGGATTGGCGAGAAGGCGGGCGTAGAAAATGCGCATCCGCATCGATTCCGTAGGACGGCTCTGACAAATGCACTGAACCGGGGAATGCCTCTACAGGAGGCTATGATATTTGCAGGACACGCAAAGTCAGAGACAACCATGCGATACTGTACGGTGAATCAGGAAGGTGTACGGTATCATCACTTTAAATATTTAAGCGCATAAGTAAATAAACTTATTTATTTACACTCGGCATTGGTCGGGTGTTTTTGTTATGCGCTTTTATATATGTAACTTTATCAACCAGTCAAAGGAGGGATTCTGAACTAAGTAGCAAATTGACAAATACAAATACCAAATTATATGAAACTTATGTAGATCCATCCACAAAAAGCATTTGTATACGATTTCCTATAAATAGGATTCAAATATGTGCCGGAACAATTCGCGTATATGCCTCATTGCAACAAAATGGCACTGGATATACGGGTGTAAGTACCAAAATAGAACAATCAACATTTCCAAAACCGTTTAAAATTTTAAGAGGTTGTACAATAACTCAAAATAGTGACGATTGGGTTATGATTCTTGGAAAAACCACAACCTTGAATGGAATCTCCCAACTTCGATTAGGATATTTTACAGCATATACAAATAAAGCTTTTTATATGGACTATATTGCAATCGGAACATATTAGAATTATTTCCATTTTCCGATTATAAGCATATTGCCTTGTGAATAACACATTCCCTTTTTTACCGAATAAGCTGTAAGTTTATATCCGGTTGTGCTTACTTCATTGACTCCCATCCAGTATAGTTCATTTGTAGTTCCAGGAGATACTATGATCAATGGCGCTTCCTTGAATGCGAATGGAAAATCTACAGCTTTACTAGAAGCAAAATATAATCCATACCAACTTACACTAACGTCAGTATTCCATGTGTATTTACGCCATACAACTGCATCTCCATTAGAATATTTTATGTAGTTGTATCCGTTCTTTACTCCTCGTTCTACGATAGAAATCAGTTTATTGTTTATGGTTGCAATACTATCGTTCAATTTTGTTAAATTGCTATTTAGTTCAGAATCCCTCTAAAAAGAAGAAAGGGGCAAACAGAAAAATGAAAATCACATTCAATGATGGTCAGGAACTGCAGATCCAGCAGGTCACTGAACAGACGGATGGCGCACTTCTGATCAAGACGATTTCGGCGGAAGAAGAACAGCTGAAAACATTGTTCTCTGATGCAGTGGCAACCAAGAGAATGTCCGTAAGTGAACGGGATGCAGATACCGTTGTGTATGAAAACTACACGAAGCTTGATGCAATCGTGAAGTACACAGCTGGTATTCTTGGCGTAATGATGTACCAGGAAGGAGAAGATCCGGACAGCCGGATAGCAGCTCTGGAGGCACGACTTAAAGAGGCGGAAGAGAAAAATGCGGACTTGCAGACAAGAGTTGAAAAAGCAGAAGAGGAAAATGAAATGCTCAAAGGATGCATTTTGGAAATGTCTGAGACAGTATATCAGTAAAACGATAATCTTATTAACTATTTTATTCATATTATTACAAATTTCAGGAGGAAAAGAAATGATGGCAATGTTATGGGCACAGCAGATTATGTTAGGGAAGAAAACTTATTCACAGGTACCAAGACTTTTAAAGGACAAGGTAAAAGAGATCCTGATTGATTCAGGGGCGGAAGATTTAGTAACAGAACAGCAGTAGAGGTGGGGTGTAAATGGCAGTAAAAACAGCACAATATACTTTTAACGGTCAGACTTACAATCTGACCTACAATTCGACCACTGGGAAGTGGGAAGCAACTGTAACCGCGCCAAGTAAGTCTAGTTACAGCCAGACGGACCATGTGCTTGGTGGAACTGTAAAAGCTACGGACGTTGCTGGTAATACAAAGACCGTGGATCAGAGCCATGTAACCCTTGGAGCTTCGCTGAAGGTTCGTGTAAAAGAGAAGGTAGCACCGGTGATTTCTATCACAGCGCCATCCGCGGGAGCTTACATTACAAATACAACTCCGTCTATCGAATTTACAGTCACAGATGCAGATTCCGGAGTGGCATCCATTGCAGTAACGCTTGATGGAACAGCGATTTCTTCAATTACCAAGACTGCAGTTACGGGTGGATATAAATGCACGTGCAAGCCTGCGTCCGCGCTCAAAGATGGAAGCCATACGATTTCTGTTACGGCGACAGATAACGATGGCAATACATCCGCAGCGAAGACATCCACGTTTACGGTCGATACTGTACCACCAACTTTATCTATCACAGCACCGGCAGAAGGTCTTGTAACCAATAAGAAAACGGTTACGGTAACAGGTAAGACAGATGATGCGACATCTAAGCCAGTGACAGTTACGGTAAACGGATCTGCAGCTACGGTAGGAACAGATGGATCCTTCAGCAAGGATGTAACTCTGACCGAAGGTGCAAACAAGATTACGATCATTGCTACGGATAAGGCAGGCAAAACCACCACGGTAGTAAGAAATGTAACCTTAGACACGGCAGCGCCGGTGATCAAGTCCATTACAATTACACCGAATCCGGTAGATTGCGGAAAGACATTCATTATTTCTGTTGAAATTACAGATTAGGCGGTGAGCCTATGATTGTAAAAGTAAGCGGAAAAGTAGATGGACAGGATGTAATCTTTGAACGTTCAGAGGGGAATCAGTGGAACATCACGGTTCCCTATGATCTGGACGGAATGTATGTGATTGAGGTGACAGCGGAAAATGACGCAGGCAATATTGCATACTGCACGAAGATGCTGTTGATCGTTGATCCAGCTACTCTATGCGTAAGACTTGTTCCGCTTGATTATATGGTGGAAGTTGTTCCGGAAGACTATAAGGTTACAGTTATTCCGGAAGATTATGCTGTAGAGGCAGTTCCGGAGCAGTATCAAGTTATCGCAGAGCCAGATCCGCTCTTTGTGGAGGTAATTTATCCGATACACGGAAGGGGGTGTTGTTGTGAACAAAATTAGATTTATCCTGGGCGAAGACAAGCACGTTAAGCTATTGGTGCGAAGTCCTAACGATGAGCCGTTTACGATTCTGACAGCATCTTATGAGCTGGCACGTTACACAGACATCGTGGTGCAAGGAGAGTGTGATATCAATGATCATTATCTCGACTGCAAAATTGCTCCGAAAGAAAAAGGGACGCACGTACTGGAAGTGACTTATACGGTTGTGGATTCAATCAGGAAGGCAAGGATAGAAGTAGAGGTGGTTTAATGCTTAAAATTACAGATGTGAAATTAAGTAAAAATACGGTTGCGACCGGGGAGAAATTTACGATTTCTGTACAGATCCAGGAAACGGTTGATTATCCGTATGACTATCCATACGATTATCCGATATCTTATACCGGAACAGCAAAGCCGGTAAAATCATAAGAAATTTAATTGAAAGAGAGAAAAAGCGGTGAAAGACGTATTGATGCAGACATATATTATTGCGCTTCCCATTTTATTGGGATATATTGTCTGGCTCTTGCAGGAGCAAAAAAAGAAACAGGTGCAGGACGCAAAAGAGCGTGATGAACGGATTGCGGAAGAACGTAAAAAAAGGGATGCAAACAGCGCCGGTACAATGTTACTTCTTAGGGTACAGTTAATTGAATATCACGGGAAATATATGAAGCTTGGTAAGATACCGAGCTATGCTTATGAAAATTTCTGTGAGATGTATGAAGCATATCATCGGCTTGGCGGGAATGGCATGATCACAAAAATGAAACAGGAAATAGAAGAATTACATCTAAAACAAAAAGGAGAGTAACGATTATGAATACGGAAATGTTGATGCAGTATATTACCTATGCACTTGGTGGAATCGGAATTTTAGCATTCCTTGTGAGCGTAGTTGTACAGGTGATAAAGGAAATGCCGGTACTGAAAAAGATCCAGACCAATGTGGTGGCGCTTGGGGTAGCGCTAATCCTGACACCGACGGCAGTGGTAGTTCTATGTGTCTACTACAAGATTGTAATTGAATGGTATTATGTATTTGCCTCATTTCTGGCAGCATTTATTGTGTATCTGGTAAGCACCGGAGGCTGGGAACGGATCACAGAAATCTGGAACAGAAGTAAATACAAAGAATAGTGGGGCGAGTGATCGCCCTCTTTTTTTGAAGGGAGTGAACCATTATGGCACTAAATGGAATTGACATCAGCAGCTGGCAAAGTGGAATTAACCTTGCAGTTGTCCCATGTGATTTTGTAGTGATCAAGGCGACAGAAGGAACAAATTATGTAAATCCAGATTATGAGAGAGCTTATAACCAGGCGAAGGCTTCCGGTAAATGTCTGGGAGTCTACCATTATGCCAATGGCGGGAACATCCAGGCAGAAGCAGATTACTTCCTGAGTAATGTCGGAAACTGTCTTGGAGAAGCAATCCTAATCCTGGACTGGGAAGGTTACAATAATGCGTCCTTTGGCAGTTGCGATTATGCATGGTGCAAAGGATGGCTGGATTATGTATATGAAAAGACCGGTGTGCATCCGATTCTATACTGTTCGCAGTCAATCGCATACAAATTCGACAACATAGGCAACTACGGCTTGTGGATCGCCCAGTATGCGGATAACAATCCAACCGGATATCAGGACGCACCGTGGAATGAGGGAGAATACACCTGTGCTATCCGGCAGTATACGTCCTGTGGTCGATTAAGTGGCTACGATGGCAACCTCGATCTGGATAAATTCTACGGAGGCGTAGAAGACTGGCATAAATACACCATAAGCGATAAGACAAACGTAGTTGTTCCGGAACAGCCAGAAGCTCCAAAACCGGCAACGACAACTCCGGAAGGATCCACATTGGATCTGGCATATAAGACCATGCTTGGAGAATTTGGCAACGGAGAAGACCGGATCCGTAATCTCGGAACCAGGTACGAAGAGGTACAGAATTTCATAAATCATATCTGGATTACAAGCACAAGCAATCTGGCGCAGGAAGTGTTATCCGGACGATACGGCAACGGAGATGTGCGCAAGGCAGTTCTTGGAAGCCGATACAACGATGTACAGGATCAGGTTAATGCCGGAAACGCACAATACTATACCGTGCAGAGCGGAGATACGCTTTCCGGTATTGCAGCTAAATACGGCACGTCCTACCAGAAGGTTGCGCAGCTGAATGGAATCAGCAATCCGAATGTGATCTATGTTGGTCAGAGACTGCGGGTGAAATAATAAATATTGTCTTGTACTAACTAAACTACCCCAAAACCAGTAACAAGAGTCAAATTAATTCCTTCATCCGCAAAATACCCATTTTCAATCGCAACGTATTGCGGGGCATAGAAGATAGAATGGGCGACTTCGTTCAGTGTCACAGAGACAGGAGAAGAATTGGTGTCATGACTGGCTTGGGAAGTGACGGTTTCAGCTTTAGGATTCGTGGCATTATCATCGGCAGGTGCAGAGCTGCAGGCTGATAAAAGGCCGACAGTTATAGCAGAAACAAAAAGTAAGGATATAAAATTTTTTTTCATAAGTCCTCCTGGGTGGTATAACATTCTCATTTAAGATATGCAAAAAATGTGAAATTGGTGTTTTTATCTGATAGTCAATCGTTCTCCGCTGAAGATTTTGAAACTCCAGAACAACCTGCAACTAAAAGTATTTTATCATATAATTTATCCGAGTAATATGGCAGATAAATAATAGCAAAAGTATAAGCCATATGTTTCGCTTCGGTTAAGTCATTTGTCCTTTTTTCACCATAATATTTGCTCATAAGTGGCTGACTTCCATCACCTACGCCCTGCAATATCAGGTTGATGATCATCAGTGAAATATTAGGAGTCAGAGCAAGTCCGAAAGGAGCGAGTCCTGCCTTAAAAATTGATTTGTATAGAGAACCGAATTCACCAGCATTTGCACAAATTTCCAGTTTCTTTTTTACCACAAAATGCACAAGAACAGAAAACGGTTTGTTGATTAATTTGTCCTAAGAGAGTAAACTGAAACATAAGACATTTGGGGTGTGTGTATCTGAGAAAAACTGAAAAAGATAAAATAATGGAGGTGCGGCTATGGGATTCTGGATTTTTATGCTTATAATGGATTTACTGATTCCGTTTACAATGATCGGCTTCGGAAAAATGTTTTTGAAAAAAGCACCGGATCAGATCAATTATGTGTTTGGTTACAGAACATCAATGTCAATGAAGAATCAGGACACCTGGGTATTTGCACATCATTATTGCGGAAAGATCTGGTATATCTGTGGACTTATTCTTTTGGTGGTATCTTTAATTGTGTTACTTCTGGTTATGGGAAAGTCTAATGATGCCATAGGAAATGTCGGGGGAATTCTGTGTGTATTTCAGATGATTCCACTGGTGGGTTCGATCATACCGACGGAGATTGCACTCAGGAAAAATTTTGATAAATATGGAAATAAAAGATAAATCAGGAGGATGCCATGAAAATAGCAGTATTTTTCCCAGGAATTGGTTATCATTGTGATAAGCCACTTTTGTACTATGCAAGAAAACTGGTTCAGGAATATGGATATGAAAAGACAGTCATGCAGGAGTATTCCTATAATGGCAAAAATATACGCTGCGATAAAAAGAAAATGCAAGAGGCATTTGAGTGCTTGTATGCGCAGGCAGAAAAGGAGCTTGAAGAAATCGCATTTGACGAGTACAGTGAAGTTTTATTTATTTCCAAAAGCGTAGGAACCATTATTGCATCCGCTTATGCTGAGAAATATAAGATAAAATGCTGCCAGATTTTGTATACCCCGCTTGAACAGACTTTTATGTTTGAACATGATGATGCAATTGCATTTATTGGAACTGCGGATCCGTGGAGCGATGTAAAAAAAGTAATTGCATGTTCAAAGAATCAGACAGTTCCGATTTATGTGTATGAGGATGCCAATCATTCATTGGAAAAAGAAAATATTTTACAAAACATTGATATCCTGAAAAACGTAATGGAAAAGACACAGAAGTATTTGCGGTAGCTATTCCAGGAAAGCGAACCCATTTGCACTGGAGGTGTCGAATAAATCCCGTGCAATCCGGATAACGTCGTGTGCATAGGATGGAAGATATCCTCCATGGCGGTGTGCCACTGGGAAGGGAAGTTGAATAGGAAAAGCCTATTTTTTACCAGGAAGATCAGAAAAAACTGATAGAGTAAAAAAATCAGGTTGTGGAGGAGAAGATGAGATTAAGGAATATCCTGATTGTCGTAAAAGACATTGAAAAATCAAAGAAATTCTATCATGATCTGTTTGGTCTGGATATCATTCTGGACAATGATGGAAATGTTATTCTGACAGAAGGACTTGTTTTACAGGACGAAAAAGTCTGGAAGGATGTTACAGGAAAAGAAGTTGTCCCGGAGAATAATTCCTGTGAACTTTATTTTGAAGAGCGGAATATTGAAGCGTTTACTGAAAAATTAGAAAAACTGTATCCGGAAACCAAATATGTCATCAGGCTGATGACGTACAGCTGGGGACAGAAAGTGATCCGTTTTTATGATCTGGACGGCAATCTGATTGAAGTCAGGACACCGATGCGGGGATAAAGAGAAAATAACATACATCAGGAGGACAACAAAATGGCAGCGGTACTTTTACGTGCAGCATCTCTGGCGTTGGTCATGGTTCTTGGAATTTTATTGAAAAAGACGGGAATCGTCGGCAATCCGGCAAGGGTACTCCGAAAGGTTGAAAAATAGAAAATTTACGAGGTGAGAGAAGATGAAGATAAAATCAGTTGCAGTTTTAGGTGCGGGAGCAGTAGGCTCTTATGTGATCTGGGGTCTTTCTGAAAAATCAGATATCCGGCTTGGAGTGATCGCTGAAGGAGAAAGAGCAGAACGTCTGAAAAAGAACGGATGTGCGATCAATGGCAAGACTTACCATCCGGAAGTGTGGACTCCGGATGAGGCACATGACGTGGATCTGATGGTGGTTGCTTTGAAATACGGTTCACTGGAAGGTGCTTTGGAGAGTATACAAAAAGCAACAGGCGAGCATACGGCGATCATGAGTCTGATGAACGGTATTGACAGCGAAGAGATCATTGGCAGAACAGTGGGAATGGAGCATGTGTTACCGGCACTGATCAAAGTGGCTTCACATAAAGAGGAAGACGGTTATCATTTTGATCCACCGACCACACTTGGAATCATTTTCGGAGAACCGTCCGCGCCGTTCGACAGCGAGCGGGTGAAAGCAGTGGAAGAGTTATTTGCAGATACCGGGATTCATTTCCGCTCCACAGAGTATATTCAGGAAGAGATCTGGTGCAAGTTCTGCCTGAATGTGTGCAGCAATCTGCCGCAGGCGATTCTGGGAGCAGGCGTTGGATGTTACCGTGACAGCGTGCACATGAAAGCAATCAGTGACGGATTAAAAAGAGAGCTGGAAGCAGTCGCACAGGCAAAAGGAATCGATATGAGCAAGACCGAAAGCTCGTCCGGACGTGGAAGTGCGGTTCCACCGTCAGCCAGATATTCCACCTTGCAGGATCTGGATGCCGGATGCCACACGGAAATCGATATGTTCTCCGGCGCGCTTGTTCGGATGGGAAAAGAGCTTGGAATCCCGATGCCGTATAATGAATATACCTATCATATGATCAAGGCGCTGGAAGAGAAAAACGATGGTAAATTTGATTATACCGGGAAGGAAGAACTGACCTGGTCAAAGTAGAAAATATAGAGCGGGTATGTTATGCTGAAATCAGCATAAATTAAAATGTGCGATTTCGGGACGAGATGTAAGATCAGATTCTTGTAAAAAGAACAACATAAAATGAAAAAAAGAAAGAGAGAGAAAGCATGAACGAATTATATGAAGCAATTGAAAAGAAAATCAAATCATCCGGATATCCGAGACTGATTTCCGGAGAGGATGTATACGATGATATTTGTGATCAGATTGAAGGAAAGGAAAATGGAGAATATATTTTACTTTCCAAATTTGATGATGATGTCGTGTTTGAATATCATATCACGATTCAGGATGATGATTTTAATCTTGGAATCCTGACCATGAAGACACCGGAAGGCGTATTTGAAGTAGATTTTGATGAGGAATAGAAGATGAAGATTACCGTTTATCTTGGTGCAAATGAAGGAAATGTTTTCCGAACGTCTGAAATTTCTCTAGAATAATTTTTATTCTTATGGCGAATATGCCCTGGTTGGAACAAAGGGCTATTGCTATGAAGGAAAAGATACGATCGAACATTTTGAAAAGCTGCGCAGCCGGGAAATCGAGCGCCTGCGGGTTTTTTTGGAGATGGCGAAAAAGGCAGGATACCAGAAATTTACCGGGATGATTTTTGTAGAAAATGAGACAAAGGATGTTCTATGCTTTTTCATGTTATAGTAGTAGTTACCAGCGTAAATATAAGGAACGGTTTCGGACAAAAAGAGCGAAATCGTTCCTTATTTGGTTGATAGAAGTCACTCACATTTCTCCGGATCAATTTTCGGCGGCCGGTAATGATAGACTTCTTCGTAGGATTCCAGCTCAGCTCTGTTTGTGGGACCGACAGGGATCAGACCGGTGCAGTCCTGTGCAGATGCTGCATTAGACAGATAATCGTAGGAATCGATGATCTTCTGATTGGATTTTTTGCGGGATGAAATATCAGAATGTTTTTCTTTTTTCATGGGGACCTCCTTATCTGATATGGCACAGGCAGAAAAAAGTGAAAATCTTAAAAACTGCCGGCAGGATAAGATAAGTATGTGCTGATAGGTAGAAAGTATGTATGAAAAAAACGGTTTCTGCCTCATTTGGGTTTGAAAACTATGTGAGATAGAAAGAAAGCCGTCGGTTAAACGCATCAGGGCAAAAAAATACTTGCATTCTGAGTTTAAGAAGACCATAATAGCAAAGGGATTTTTTTGAAATTATTTGAAATCAGGAATGAAGTAAGAGAGAAGCAGAGGAAAAAGGGAGTTAAAAGAAAATGGAACAAAAGCATATGTTCACAAATAAAATGATTGCAGATCTTCTGATACCGGTCGTTCTGGAACAGCTTCTGAATTCCATCATGGGAACAGCGGACACAATGATGGTAAGCAATGTGGGATCTGCGGCGATTTCAGCAGTATCGCTGGTGGATTCGATCAATGTGCTGGTGATCCAGGCGTTTTCTGCGCTGGCGGCAGGAGGTGCGATCGTCTGTGCACAGTATATCGGACAGAAGAATGTGAAGCGGGCAAATGAATCCGCAAGGCAGGTGCTGTTTATTGTTACGGCAATTTCGGTTGTGATCAGCCTGATCTGTCTTGTTTTCCAAAAGCCGATGCTGCGTCTGATCTTTGGATCAGTGGAGGCGGAGGTCATGCGTGCGTCGGAAATTTATTTCTTTTACACGGCACTGTCCTTTCCGTTTATCGCAGCTTATGATTCGGCAGCATCGATTTTCAGGGCACAGGATAATACGAAAGGTCCGATGCTCATTTCCATGATATCCAATGTGATGAACATTGCAGGAAATGCAATGCTGATCTGGGGATTTCATATGGGTGTTGCAGGGGCAGCACTTGCAACTCTGATTTCACGTGTTTTCTGTGCAGTTGTAGTTCTGGCCCAGCTGCGTCAGGACAGGCAGCCGATCGTGGTGCGTGATTATCTGAAAATCCGTCCAGACTTCCGGATGATCCGGAGAATTTTAAGTATCGGTATCCCGTCAGGGGTAGAGAACAGTATGTTCCAGCTTGGAAAGCTTGCGATTCAGTCCTCCGTATCAACGCTCGGCACAGTGGCAATCGCGGCACAGGCAATGACGAGTATTCTGGAAAATCTGAATGGAATTGCAGCAATCGGAGTTGGCGTTGGGTTGATGACGATTGTTGGACAGTGTATTGGGGCTGGCAGAAAAGATGAAGCGGTTTACTATATCAAAAAGCTTTGTATGATTGCGGAAGTGATTCTGATCATCAGCTGTCTGAGTGTATTTGTACTGACAAAACCGATCACGATCCTTGGTGGTATGGAAAAAGAAAGTGCGGATATGTGTATCCATATGACGATGTGGATCACGATTGTAAAGCCATTGGTATGGATTATGGCATTTATCCCGGGCTATGGTATGCGCGCAGCCGGGGATGTGAAATTTTCAATGCTCACATCTTGCACGACGATGTGGCTGTGCCGTTTTTGCCTCAGCGTATTTATGATCCGGATAGTTGGTGTCGGAGCGATGGGCGTGTGGATCGGAATGTTTTCAGACTGGACACTCCGTGGGATTATTTTTTCGTGGAGATTCCACAGCAGAAAGTGGCTGAAGCATCAGGTGATTTAAAATTCTTACATAGATTTTACATGGCAGATCCTTTGGATTTTACATACCTTTGTTAAGATTCTGTTAAAGGTAAGGAATTTGGAAAGGAAGATGTAAAATGAGAAAGCTGTGGGATTTCTGGAAGAATAAAAAATATGGAAAAAAGAGTATGACAGGATGGTTTCTGCTGACGAATGCATTATTGTGTGGGGGTATAGGTGCAGCACTTTGGGGAGTTGTCAGTCTGGTGGCGTTAAAAGGAATATCCTGGCTGATCATATTTGCAGGCTATGCGATTGTTTTCCCGGGATTCCTCGGAGGTGTACTTTTTGCAATGAATGCGGAAACAACGATGGATGAATTAGAGATAAAATAAACAGACAGAGAAGCGGAAATATCAGAAATGGTATTTCCGCTTTTTTCGATACAAATGATGAGGATTGCGAGAGTGCAAAGCACGTAGCAATCTGGTATCAAAGGGGTCAAAATAC
>ENA-OWPB01000458-OWPB01000458.1-human-gut-metagenome-genome-assembly--contig:-NODE-458-length-52611-cov-46.982628_pt1 | contig 52611 bp, 41 predicted proteins | sample MGYA00248260_ERZ651838 | MGnify/ENA primary metagenome ERZ651838 (study PRJEB26924, sample SAMEA4378304) | human gut metagenome | biome: human gut; feature: human-associated habitat; material: faeces... | reverse complement strand
TCCTTACTGGCTGTAAGGGATATTAACCATAAATATATTGTAGTAGAAAGGAGTCGAAAAAATGATCTATACCGTAACTTTTAACCCATCGCTGGATTACATCGTTTCTGTAGATAATTTTACCTGCGGAATCGTAAATCGTACAACGGATGAGATTATTTTTCCGGGAGGAAAAGGAATCAACGTTTCCATGGTTTTAAAGAATCTTGGCTTTGAGAATACAGCACTTGGCTTTTTGGCCGGATTCACAGGAAACAGAATACAGGATCTGTTAGAGGAAAAAGGAGTCCGCGCCGACTTTATCAGCGTGGAAAAGGGAATTTCCAGAATTAATGTAAAGCTTCGTTCCAATGAAGAGACGGAGATCAACGGACAGGGACCGGCGATCGCGGAGGCGGATATTAAAAAGCTTTATGAAAAGCTTGATACGCTGTCAGACGGTGATATCCTCGTGCTTGCAGGAAGCATTCCGGATGTTATGCCGGGTTCGATGTATATGGATATTATGAGACATTTACAGAACAAGGACTTGAAAATTGTGGTAGACGCAACGAAAGATCTTCTGGTGAATGTGTTACAGTATCATCCATTTCTGATCAAGCCAAACAATCATGAGCTTGGCGAAATTTTCGGAGTGAAGATTGAAAGTAAGGCAGGTGTCATCACCTATGCAAAGAAAATGCAGGAAAAGGGAGCAAGAAACGTTCTGGTATCCATGGCGGGTGACGGAGCTGTGTTAGTCGCAGAAGATGGAAGCATTTTCCAGTCCGAAGCGCCAAAAGGAAAGGTTGTCAATTCCGTGGGAGCAGGAGATTCCATGGTGGCAGGATTTATTGCAGGATACCTTGAGAACGGAAGCTACGAGAAAGCGTTCCAGATGGGTGTCTGCACCGGAAGTGCCTCTGCATTTTCCGAGGAACTGGCTACAAAAGCAGAAGTAATTGCTTTACTTGATAGCAATAAGAAATTGTTTATTGGGGAACAATAGAAAGGGAGGGTTTTTCAAATGAAAATCAGAGATTTACTCGCAGCAGAAAGTATTGAACTGAATGGAAAAGTAACAGGCAAAAAAGAAGCTCTTGATGCCATGGTCGATTTAATGGCAAAGAGCGGCAAGATCAATGATGTAGAGGTTTACCGTAAAGGTGTCTACGCAAGAGAAGAGGAGAGTACCACAGGAATCGGCGAAGGAATTGCGATTCCGCACTGCAAATCGGATTCGGTATCAAGACCGGGACTTGCAGCTATGGTTGTACCGGAAGGGGTTGACTTTGATTCCTTAGACGGTGAGAAAGTAAACCTGATCTTTTTGATCGCTGCACCGAACACAAAAGAGAACGTACATCTCGATGTACTGAGCAAATTATCAGTGTTACTGATGGATGAGGATTTCACAGCAAACCTGCGCAATGCCAAGACGGTCGATGAATTTTTGCACGTGATCGACGCAGCAGAAGCAGAAAAAGACGCTGAGGAAGAGAAAAAAGAAGAGGAAAAGAAAGCAGAAGCACCAGTTTCCAATGGAAAACTGATCCTCGCAGTTACCGGCTGCCCAACCGGTATCGCACATACTTATATGGCGGCAGAAGCACTTGAGAAAAAGGCAAAGGAGCTTGGATACCGGATCAAAGTTGAGACGAGAGGTTCCGGCGGTGCCAAGAATGTGCTCACAAAAGCAGAGATCGCAGAGGCAGAGTGCATTATTGTTGCAGCAGACACACAGGTTCCAATGGATCGTTTCGCAGGAAAACCGGTGATCCAGTGTAAAGTGGCAGACGGAATCAGCAAAGCAGAGGAACTTCTCACAAAAGCGGCAAATGGCCATGCATCTATTTACGAGGCAGGCGGAAAAGCAGCAGATGACGAAGAAGAGGGAAAAGACAGTCTCGGACATCAGATCTACAAACACCTGATGAACGGTGTATCCCATATGCTTCCATTCGTTGTCGGCGGTGGTATTCTGATCGCAATTGCATTCCTGATCGATGGTTTTTCCGTAGATTTGAATTCACTTCCATTAGACCAGAGATCAAACTTCGGTACGATCACTCCGATGGCAGCGATGTTTAAGTCTATCGGTGGCGTGGCATTCGGCTTCATGCTCCCAATCCTTGCCGGATTTATTGCGATGAGTATTGCAGACAGACCGGGACTTGCCGTTGGTTTCGTCGGCGGTGCAATTGCAGCAAACGGAACAAGCGGATTCCTTGGCGCATTGGCAGCTGGATTTCTTGCCGGATATATTGTATTATTATTAAAGAAGATCTGCAGTAAACTTCCTGACAGCTTAGAGGGAACAAAACCGGTATTGATCTATCCGTTGTTTGGTATCTTTATGATAGGTGCTTTGATGACATATGTAGTAGAACCGCCGATCGGAGCATTGAATACATTGATCAACAACGGATTGAACGGATTAAACGGCGCAAGTGCAGTATTACTCGGAGCATTACTTGGCGGTATGATGTCTGTTGATATGGGTGGTCCGGTCAACAAGGCAGCTTATGTGTTCGGTACAGCTTCCATCGCAGCCGGAAACTATAATATTATGGCAGCCGTTATGGTCGGTGGTATGGTTCCACCAATCGCGCTTGCGCTTGCAACCTTAATTTTCAAAAATAAATTTACAGAAGATGAGAGAAAAGCAGGTCCTACCAACTTCATTATGGGACTTTCCTTCATCACAGAGGGCGCAATCCCATTTGCAGCATCCGATCCACTCCATGTATTACCGGCGTGTGTGGTTGGTTCTGCAGCAGCAGGTGCTTTATCCATGGCATTTAATTGTACTTTAATGGCTCCTCATGGTGGAATCTTCGTATTCCTTACCGTAGGAAATCCATTATTATATCTCGTTTCACTGGCAGTCGGTTCCGCAGTTGGATGCGTATTACTTGGAATTTTGAAAAAGAAAGCAGCTTAACGATATCTTAAGAGAAGAGGAGAGAGAAACAATGCAAGAATTTAAGTATGTGATCAAAGATGAACAGGGAATCCACGCACGACCGGCAGGATTATTTGCAAAAGAAGCAGCTATATTTCCATGCAAAGTAACAATTGAAAAAGACGGAAAAGAGGCAGATGCAAAACGTATTTTTGCAGTCATGGGTCTGGCAGTAAACTGCGGTCAGGAGATCACCTTAAAGACAGATGGTGAAAACGAAGAAGAGGCAATGAATAAACTTTCCGCTTTCTTAGAAGAAAACTTATAAAAAATATGTGTCTATCTATAAGATGATAAAAAATGCAAATAAAAGTTATATACGAGGGAAACTAAAAAATCAAGAGCCGGGCTTTGCAAAGTCCGGCTCTTGGTGTACTATTTAAGAAGAAGGTTTTTTATGAGAGATGGAAAAGGAGCATACTATGGCAGGAACTGTTGCAATCGGAATCCAGCAATTTAATGAGATCAGGAAAAAAGGTTATTTTTATATCGATAAAACAGCATTTATCAGAGAATGGTGGGAAAAGGGCGACAGTGTCACATTGATCACACGACCAAGGAGATTTGGAAAAACATTGACCATGAGTATGGTAGAGCAGTTCTTTTCAGTTAAATATGCCGGTCAGCAAAATTTGTTTGAAGGTCTGGCAATTTGGGAGACAAAGGCGTATCGGGAGATTCAGGGTACTTATCCGGTCATCAGTCTTTCGTTTGCGAATCTGAAAGAGCCATCTTACGAGTTGACAAGACAGAAAGTCTGTGATCAGCTTCAGCAGTTGTATACAGAACAAGCATATATTTTGGAAAGCGGGATTTTAAAAGGTGCTGATAAATCTTTTTTTGAGCGGATGCTTCATAATGAAAAGGTAGAATATGTGGATGCCACACTCGCATTGTATAAGCTTTCCAGTTTTATGTATCAGTATTATGGGAAAAAGGTACTGATATTGCTGGATGAGTATGATACGCCGATGCAGGAGGCCTATATAAATGACTATTGGAACGAACTGACAGTATTTATGCGAAGCCTGTTAAATGCAGCGTTTAAGACAAATCCATGGTTGGAACGGGCAATCATGACAGGAATCACCCGTGTGAGCAAAGAGTCCATATTTTCAGATCTGAACAACCTGAAAGTTATCACAACAACGTCAGACGAATATGCCGATGCTTTTGGCTTCACAGAAAAAGAAGTATTTGAAGCACTGGAAGAGCGAGGATTGGGTTCGGAAAAACAGAAAGTAAAAGAATGGTATGACGGATTTATTTTTGGAGAACATAGAGATATTTACAATCCGTGGTCGATCCTGAATTTTCTTGATAAGGGAAAATTTGATATATATTGGGCAAACACAAGCTCTAACAGTCTGGTCGGAAAACTGATCCGCGAAGGAAACCGCAGTATTAAAGAAAAGTTTGAACGATTGTTGGAAGATGAGACGATAAGGACAACCCTTGACGAACAGATTGTATACGATCAGCTCAATGGCAATGAACAGGCGGTGTGGAGTCTGCTTCTGGCAAGTGGTTATCTCAAAGTACTTTCCTACGAAGAATACGACAAGGTTCTACCGGGAATGCAGCCGAAATATGAGATCGCACTGACGAATCTGGAAGTGAAGCTTATGTTCCGGAATATGATACGTATGTGGTTTTCTGAGGCAGAGACAGATTACAACGATTTTGTCAAAGCACTGTTGATTGGTGACGTACGTGCAATGAATGTGTATATGAATCGAGTAGCTCTCAGCACATTCAGTTATTTTGATACAGGTAAGCGTCCGTTTGGCGATGAGCCGGAACGGTTTTATCATGGTTTTGTACTGGGGCTGATCGTAGAGTTACAGGTTCGATATGTCATTACATCGAATCGGGAGAGTGGCTTTGGCAGATATGATGTTGTATTAGAACCGAGAAATCCGAAAGAAGACGATGCGATCATTCTGGAATTTAAAGTGCAGGATACAGACGATGAAAAATCATTACAGGATACAGTTCAGCGAGCATTATTGCAGATTGAAGAAAAGAAATACGAGGAAATACTTTTGGAAAAAGGAATTTCGAAAGATCATATCAGAAAATATGGATTTGCATTCTGCGGTAAGAATGTATTAATCGGGGGAGCGAGCCGTTAAGGCAGCTCCCCTTATTTCAGCAAATCCATATGCAGTTTATGTAAAAAAAACAACCATTTATGCCATTTTTCATTTTATAAATAAAATCCATGCTACCATTATGCTAACAAAAAATAATAGCAGCATGGGTTTTATTTTTTATTGTTGCGATCCAGATAACATACATTTTGGTATCAATAACACAATAAATAAAATCCGTGAGCACCAAAAGAACAGGAGAACGAAAAATGAGCTTAAAATATGGGGAAATCATAAAACAGATGTCTCTGGAAGAAAAAGCACTGATGATGTCCGGTAAAAATACATGGGAGACCGTAGATTTTGAGAAGTACGGAATCCCATCCATGGCAATGTCCGACGGACCTCACGGGTTAAGACGTCAGGCCGGTGCAGGAGACCACCTTGGATTAAATGCCAGCCTTCCGGCAACCTGTTTCCCGACCGCAGCTACGATCGCAAACAGCTGGGATGAAAAATTGGGGGAGGAGATCGGTACTGCACTTGCAGAGGAAGCGGTGACCATGGATGTCAATGTCATCTTAGGACCGGGACTTAACATTAAGAGAAGCCCGCTTTGTGGACGTAACTTTGAGTATTTTTCCGAAGATCCGTATCATGCAGGAAAAATGGCAGCCGCTTATGTAAAAGGTATCCAGAGCAAGGGAATCTCAGCATGTCCAAAGCATTTTGCAGCAAACAGTCAGGAACTCCGTCGTATGGCAAGCGACTCTGTTGTTGATGAGCGTACATTCCGGGAAATCTATACCACTGGATTTGAAATCGCAGTCAAAGAGGGAAAATCCAAATCCATCATGTCTTCTTATAATGAAGTAAACGGTGTCTATGCAAATGAGAATCGTCATATGTTACAGGAAATCTTAGTCGATGAGTGGGGATTTGACGGCTATGTCGTATCAGACTGGGGCGGAAGCAACGACCATGCACTCGGCGTTATGAACGGAAGCCACCTTGAGATGCCGGGGACCGGAAAATCAGGCATGCGTGATATTGTCCGTGCGGTAAAAGACGGCACATTACCGGAAGAAGTATTAGATCAGCGTCTGGATGAACTGTTAAATGTTGTTTTTGCAACTCATCAGGCAACAGTTGATGGAAAAGGTAAAAAATTTGACATTGAAGGACACCATGCATTAGCAAGAAAAGCAGCCGAAGAAAGTGTTGTTTTACTGAAAAACAGTAATAATATCCTGCCATTAAAACCGGGAACAAAAGTAGCTGTAATCGGTGATTTTGCAAAGACTCCGCGTTATCAGGGCGCAGGTTCTTCCCTTGTAAATCCAACCAGACAGCCGGAATCCATCTTAGATGTGATCGCAGACAGCGGACTTGTAATGACCGCTTATGAGCAGGGATATATCCGCAACCGTAAACCGAATGCAGCACTTGCAAAATCAGCAGTGGAAGCAGCAAAGAATGCAGACGTTGTTCTTGTTTTTGCAGGATTGGATGAGATCAGCGAGTCCGAGGGACTTGACCGTACCCATATGCATATGCCGCAGGCACAGAATGAACTGATCGATGCGATCACAGCCGTGAATACCAATGTGGTTGTTGTTCTCTCAGCAGGATCTTCTATTGAGATGCCGTGGTTTGACTATGTAAAAGGTATCGTTCACGGATATTTAGGTGGTCAGGCAGGCGCATCTGCAATGATGAATGTCCTCACCGGAAAGGTATGCCCATCCGGAAAATTAAATGAGACTTATCCACTTCACTATGAAGATACTCCTGCATTCCACTACTATCCAAGCAAGGAGCGCAGCAGCGAGTACCGCGAGGCTCTCTATGTGGGATATCGTTATTATACAACGGTTGGCAAAAAAGTCCGTTTCCCATTTGGTTATGGATTGAGTTATACAACTTTTGCATACAGCAATCTCTCCGTTGACAAAGATGGCGTGACCTTCACGATCAAAAACACCGGAGATGTGGAAGGAACAGAAATTGCACAGCTTTATGTCGGAAAACAGTCCGAGACGATTTTCCGTCCGGTCCGTGAGTTAAAAGGTTTTGCGAGAGTAACATTAGCTCCTGGCGAGGAAAAATCCGTGCATATTGCATTTGATGACAAGACCTTCCGCTTCTATGACACAAGAACGGATACATGGGAAGTAGAATCCGGTAATTATCAGATTATGGTAGGAACCGATGCAGATACTATGGTATTAGTAGGCAGCTTAGATGTTGCAGGAACTGTAGCAGAAGGCGGCTATAGCAAAGAGATTTTACCGGAATATTTCAGCGGTAAGATTGAGAACGTGGATGACATCGAGTACAGAGAACTTTACGGAAGAGAAATCCCGGATGGAAGCTGGAGCGGTGAGATCCAGATGAACGATGCAGTATGCCAGCTTTATTACGGAAAAGGTATCTTTGGCAAACTGTTCTACGGAGTGCTCCGCATTTTGTTAAAAATCAGCGAGTGGCAGGGTAAACCGAACTTAAATGTTCTGTTCAACTACAATATGCCAATCCGTGGATATGCAAAAATGACAGGTGGTTTTGTCACAATGGAGATGGCGAGAGCCTTAACAGAGATGGCAAATGGACACCGGATCAAAGGAACGGCACATCTGATCAAAGCGGCAGTGAAGAGAGATTAATGTAGAGGAACAAAAAATAAATTTTACACAAAACACACGTAAGGTGGCTATGGATTTTACATAGCTGCCTTATTTTTTTATGTATGGAAACAAATAAGATAAAAGTAAAATTGGAAGCGCCGATGGTGCAGGCGCGGTATCAGTATGCAATTGATGTGATGTTAACAAGACTTCGCATGATTGATGCAGATCTGACCGAGAAAAATGAACGCCCATTAATCAGAAATTTGTGTAGCAGAATTAAAACTGCCGAGAGTATTGTGAAAAAGTTGGAAAGAAAGGAACGTGAAGTCACTTTCGAAACAGCAGTCAATACTTTAAATGATATTGCCGGAGTCCGTGTGGTGTGTTATTTTGCGGACGATATTTATCAGATTGCGGACGCAGTGCGCAGACAGAAAGACTTTACCATTGTCAAAGAAAAAAATTATATCAGGAAGCCGAAAAAAAGCGGCTATCAAAGCCTTCATCTGATTGTGGAAGTGCCGGTAACTTATCTGGATAAGACAACCGCAGTGAGAGTTGAGATACAGATCCGTTCAGTCGCCATGGACTACTGGGCAGAATTAGATTCCCAGATGTGTTACAAAAAGGACGCCGGGCAGTTAGAAGCGGTAGAGAAGGCAACAAAGCAGTACGCAGACGTCATTGCGGGTGTGGATAAGAAGATGCTGGAACTTCGTAAGAAGATACAGAAAATGTGAAAGCATCCGGTAATCCCAAACGGCAGACATACATAAAATGAAACGATATCAGCAAAGCAGATCAGAAAAGAGGAGTAAAAAATGGATCAGGAAAAGACAAAGGTATGGGCACACCGCGGAGCCAGCGGTTATGCTCCGGAAAATACATTAGATGCATTCCGGAAAGCAGTTGAGATGGGAGCAGATGGAATCGAACTTGACGTGCAGATGACAAAAGATGGAGAACTCGTCGTTATCCATGATGAGACGATCGATCGTGTGAGCAATGGAAAAGGCTGGGTAAAAGATTATACCTATGAAGAACTGAAAAAAATTAATTTTAACAAAACGCATCTGGAATATACAAAGGAAGAGATCCCAACACTTGAGCAGGTTTATCGGTTGATAAAACCGACAAATCTCACCATTAATGTGGAAATCAAAACAGGAATTGTTTTCTATCCGGGGATTGAAGAGCGGGTACTGGAGCTTACAGAGCGTCTTGGAATGAAGGAGCGTGTCATTTATTCTTCGTTTAATCATTATACGATCCGGAAAATCAAAGAGTTAGACCCGCAGGCTAAGACGGGCATGCTCTATGAAGATGGAATCATTGATGCAGTGGATTATGCATGTGATGTTGTAAAGGCAGACGCACTTCACCCGGCCGGATATAACGTTTTTTATCCGGGATTTTTAGAGCGTTGTAGAGAGCGGAAAAGACTGCTTCATGTATGGACGATCAATGAAGAAAAACATATGAGAATGCTGTGTGAGGCAGGCGTGGATGCATTGATCACAAACTACCCGGATATAGCAAAGAAAATCAGGGACGAATACCGTTTTGGAGAACTGCAGCCTGAACTGGTTCAAAGAATCCTTCAGAGTTGAGACAGTGAGAGATACCTATGATAGAAAAAAGAGCAGAGAACATCATGATACCAGAAGAAGCGAATTATCAGCGAACCATGAAGCGTGATGTGGAACCATATCTGAGAAGCTATGAAAAAGACGGCTACATAGAAAGCTACGATAAGACTGCAATTTATTACCGCACATACCGGATTCCACAGGCGAAAGCCGGAATTGTCATCAGCCACGGATTCTGTGAGTTTGCAGAGAAATATAGGGAAGTGATCTATTATTTCCTGCAAAACGGATATTCTGTCTATGTCCCGGAGCACAGGGGTCACGGATATTCCGACCGGATTGTTGTGGATGGTGAAAAAGTTCATATCGAGGATTATGAGCAATATGTGCAGGATCTGCATTTTTTTGTGAAAAATGTGGTAGAACCCACAGAAAAACGAAAAATCTTATTCTGTCATTCCATGGGTGGAGCCATTGGGGTGCGGTATCTCGAAGAGTTCCCACTGACCTTCGATGCGGCAATCCTTTCAGCACCAATGCTTGGAATGAATACTGGAAAATATCCGAAGTGGCTCGCAAAAGTTACCGCAGATTTTTTCTGCGCGATCGGAAAGGGAACGAAATATGCTGCCGGACAGAGTGGCTTTTCAGACAAACCATCCTTTGAAACAAGCAGCTGCGTTTCCAGAGAACGATACATGTATATCTACAATATGCGCCTGCGGAATATCAATTACCAGACTTACGGTGGAACCTATGCCTGGGTAAAAGCAGGATTTAAAGTAATCCGCAAGCTGCGGAAAAGAAAAAACATTAACAGTATAAAAATTCCGCTTATAATCTTTGAAGCGGAAAAAGACGACATGGTTGACAATTGTGGAATTGAAAAATTTGCTAAAAAAGTCAAGACCGCACAGCTGGTAAGAATGAAGGATTCCAAACATGAAATCTTTAACGCAGGCGAGGCGGTGCGTGACGGTTACTATAGACAAATATTTTTATTTTTAAATCATGTGTATACGGCACAGGAAAGAATGAATGAGGAAAACGAATATGAAACAAAAACTGACGAAACTCGAAAAATACTGGGTACTGTATGATGTGGGAAACTCTGCATTTACGCTGTTAGTGTCCACGATCATTCCGATTTATTTTAAAAACATGGCACAGAATATGGGCGTTTCCGCATCGGATTCTACTGCATATCTCAGCTATGCGATCTCAATCTCTACGATCATTGTTGCAATTTTAGGACCGATCCTCGGCGCAGTCGCAGACAACAAAAACCATAAAAAGCCGTTATTTACATTTTTCATGATGATCGGTGTTCTAGGATGTGCAGCGTTGTCCATTCCGAAGACGTGGCTGATGTTTTTGATTATTTTTGTGATCGCAAAAGTAGGATTTTCCGGCAGCCTGATTTTTTATGATTCCATGATGGTAGATGTAACCACTGACGAACGCATGGATGAGGTATCGTCCCATGGGTATGCGTGGGGCTATATCGGAAGCTGTGTACCGTTTGTCATCAGTTTATTGCTGGTATTAGGCGGTGATAAAGTTGGCATCAGCACACCGGCAGCCATGACAGCCGCATTTTTCTTAAATGCAGCATGGTGGGGACTTGTGACAATCCCACTTCTGAAAAATTACGAACAGAAATATTATGTGGAAAATCAAGGCTCCGTGGTAAAGGAGTCTTTTGCCAGACTTGGAAGAAGTGTGGCGGAATTGAAAGATAACAAAAAAGTTGCCCTCTTTCTGCTCGCATTTTTCTTCTATATAGACGGTGTATACACGATTATCGAGATGGCAACTTCTTACGGAAAAGACGTTGGGATCAGTGACGCTAATCTGCTGATGGCATTGCTTCTGACGCAGGTTGTGGCATTCCCATGTGCGATTCTTTTCGGAAAAATGACACAGAAATTTGAGACAGGAAAACTAATTTCTGTCTGCATCATTGCATATTTTGCAGTCGCAGTTTACGCCCTGCAGTTAGACGCAGCATGGAAGTTTTGGATGATGGCAACTTTTGTAGGGGTATTTCAGGGTGCGATCCAGGCGCTGTCCCGTTCCTACTATGCAAAGATCATCCCAAAGGAAAAATCGTCTGAGTATTTCGGAATCTTTGATATATTCGGAAAGGGTGCATCTTTTATGGGAACTATGTTAATGGGAATCAGCACACAGATTTTTGATACTTCCAAAGCAGGAGTGGTAGTGATCGCAGCCATGTTTGTGGTCGGATTCGTTTTCTTTCAGGTGCAGCGCAGGACAGAGACACAGGATTCCGGGACGATCAGCAGTTTTGCCGGCAGTCAGAAACAGTTGGAAAATATTTGAAGGGCAGAGGGCAGGAATATGTCACAAAAAGAAAAAAAGCAGGAGTGTTATGCAAACCGGGAACTTTCATGGTTGAAATTTAACGAAAGAGTTCTGGATGAGGCGGCAAGCCATCATGTGCCGCTCTGTGAGCGTATGGCATTTTTCTCTATTTTCCAGAGCAATCTGGATGAATTTTTTATGGTGAGAGTCGGAGCGTTATACGATCAGATGCTGGCAGATAATCATGCGAGAGAAAATAAGACATGGATGACAAGCGAGGAACAGCTTCAGGCGATTTTTGAGAAAACAAGGATCATCTCCCAGAGAAAAGACCATATCTACAAACAGTATATGGAGGAACTGGAGGAGCAGGGGGTGGAACTTTTATCATTTTCTGATATGCTCCCGGAGGATAAGGTCTATCTGGAAAAATATTTTGAGGAATCAATTCTTCCACTGCTTTCCCCGCAGGTAATTGGAAAAAAACAGCCATTTCCATTTTTGAAAAATAAAGAAATCTATGCGGTTGTCGTTTTAGGTGGAAAAAAGGGAGATAAGCTTGGTATTATCCCATGCAGCAATGAAGTCTTTAAGCGTCTGATCCCGGTTCCTTCCGGCAAAAATCATTACATGCTGGTCGAAGAACTGATCCTTCATTATATACCGGAAGTGTTTGACCATTATGAAGTAAAGAGCAAGTCTCTGATCCGAATCATCCGCAATGCGGATATTGATGTGGATGAGGCGTTTGATGACGAGGAACTTGACTACAGGGATTGCATGAAAAAGCTGATCAGCACCAGAAAGAAACTTTGTCCTGTCAAACTGGAGCATTCCAGAGTCCTTGATGATACGGTGATCGAACACTTAAGAAGAGATCTGGGACTTTTTAAGGATCAGGTATTCCATACGGAGACACCGTTGGAGTTATCGTTCCTTTTTCAGATCCAGAACGCATTGCGTGAGAAGAAAGAATTGTTTTATGAGAAACGGATTCCACAGAATTCCCCGGAGTTTGTGGATAATGAGCCTGTCCTGGATCAGATCTGTGAACACGACAAGCTGCTTTTCTATCCATATGAAAGTATGAAACCATTTATCCGTCTGCTGAAAGAAGCCGGAAATGATACACGCGTCGTATCTATTAAAATGACACTTTACCGTGTGGCAAGAAATTCACAGATTGTTGAGGCACTCATTGATGCAGCTGAAAACGGAAAGGAAGTCGTAGTTCTGGTGGAACTGCGCGCCCGGTTTGACGAGGAAAATAATATTGAGTGGTCACAGCGGTTAGAGGATGCCGGATGCAGGCTGATTTATGGACTGGATCACATTAAAGTCCATTCCAAACTCTGCCAAATCACTTATATGTCAGAGGAGGGAATCCGTTACGTCACACAGATCGGAACTGGAAATTATAATGAAAAGACATCAAAATTGTATACAGATCTTTCCCTGATGACCGCTGACCAGGCGATTGGCGAGGAAGCAGCGGAAGTGTTCCATAAATTATGTCTTGCGCAGACAGTGGAGCATACGAATCATCTGCTTGTTGCACCAAATTGTCTGCAAAATAAGCTGATCGACAAAATAGATGCAGAGATTGCAAAGGTGCAAGATGGCAATGCAGGATACATCGGAGTGAAAATGAATTCTCTGACAGATAAAAAACTGATCGATAAACTGATTGAAGCATCTATGGCAGGAGTACAGATCGATCTGATCGTGCGTGGGATCTGCTGCCTCATTCCGGAAGTGGAAGGGTATACAGACAATATTCAGGTCATCAGTATTGTGGGAAGATATTTAGAACATTCCAGAATTTATATTTTCGGAAAAGGTGAGGACAGTGAAGTCTATATTGCCTCCGCCGATTTTATGACAAGAAATACGACAAAGCGTGTAGAGGTTGCAACTCCGGTATATAGTCCAGAACTTAAAGAACGTATATTAGAAAGTTTTAATCTTATGTTGAGAGACAACGTAAAAGCGAGTGTGTTAAAGAGTGATGGAAATTATTATCACAGAGATGGGGGAGACATCCAGTTGAATTCCCAGGAATATTTTTATGCGGATGCTTATCGTAAGGCAAGTTTTCGCAAAGAGAAAATATAAAAAGCAGGCTTTTCATTTGCTGATACAGAGAAATCAGTGAGTGAAAAGCCAATTTTTTTGTTTACCATCATTTTACAGACGTTTTACAAAGGAAGATATTTAGATTTTACACGCTGGCTTTAAAGTAGTCATTGTCAATGAGACAGAGACAAAAAAACAAAGATGGGAAACGCAAGATCCCATAAAGATTTGGAGGAAAATCAAAATGAAAAAGAAAGTAATCAGTTTATTCGTAACAGGAATGTTAGCAGTCAGCATGATCGCAGGATGTGGTTCTGATAATACAGCAGACACCAGTACATCCGCAGATACCACAGCAGATGCTTCTACAGATGCAGCAGCAGATACCACAGCAGAGGAAGCACCGGCAGCTACAACAGACTTTGATGCAAGTGAATATGTCAATGTATTATCCCGCGAGGATGGATCAGGTACAAGAGGTGCATTCATCGAATTATTCGGAATCGAAGAAAAAGACGCAGACGGAAATAAAGTGGACAACACAACAGAGGAAGCAATCATTACAAATAGTACATCCGTAATGCTTACATCTGTAGCAAGTGATGAGTATGCGATCGGTTATGTTTCCCTTGGTTCTTTAGATGACACTGTAAAAGCAGTCAGCATTGACGGAGCAGAAGCAACAGTAGAGAATATCAAAAATGGTACATACACGATCGCAAGACCATTCAACATCGCAACAAAAGGTGAAGTAAGCGACATCGCACAGGATTTCATCAACTACATTATGAGTGCAGAAGGTCAGGCAGTCATCACAGAGAACGGATACATCGGTTCCGATGATGCGGCAGCATTCGAATCCAACGGAGCAACTGGTAAAGTGACAGTCAGCGGTTCTTCTTCTGTAACACCGGTCATGGAAAAATTAAAAGAAGCTTACACAGCCGCAAACTCCGGTGCAGAGATCGAGATTCAGGAGAGTGACTCCACAACAGGTATGACAGATGCAGCAGCAGGTACAAGTGACATCGGTATGGCTTCCCGTGAATTAAAAGATTCTGAGACAGAGCAGGGACTTACCGCAACAACAATCGCTATGGATGGTATCGCAGTGGTCGTAAATCTTGACAACCCAACAGCAAACCTTACATCCGATCAGGTAAAAGGTGTCTATGTTGGAGATGTTACAAGCTGGGATGAACTTGCAGAGTAAATAAAAAATAAGCTGGCATGAGATAACGAAACGACCGGATGGGAAAACTCCTCCGGTCTTTTTCGGAAACAAGAATCTTCATGATCAGAAAACATTTTTGATAAGGAACATTCCTCAGATTTTGGAGAACATAAATATATGAATATCAATAAATTAAAAGAAATTGTAATGAAATATGTATTTCTGTTTACCGCCATTATTTCCATTGTAGCAGTTGTACTGATCTGCGTGTTCCTGTTCGCAAACGGGGTTCCGGCAATGAAAGAGATTGGATTTGCCAACTTCCTCGGAGGAACAAAATGGAAACCCGGCAACGGCTTATATGGTATCTTCCCGATGATCCTGGGAAGTATCTATGTAACAGGCGGAGCCTTGATTATCGGAGTACCGATCGGAATTCTGATGTCTATCTTCATGGCACGTTTCTGTCCGGACAGATTACATAAGGTATTAAAACCGATCGTTGATCTGCTGGCTGGAATCCCTTCTATTGTTTATGGATTCTTCGGACTGGTCGTTATGGTTCCGTTTGTCAGGGAGCATTTCAAAGGCAATGGACAGAGCATTTTGACAGCAGCCTTGTTACTTGGAATCATGATATTACCTACAATTATCAGCGTGTCCGAGTCATCCATCCGTGCAGTGGAGGAGAGCTATTATGAGGGAGCACTCGCACTGGGAGCCACACATGAGAGAAGTGTCTTTACGGTTGTTGTTCCGGCTGCAAAATCAGGTGTGTTTGCAGCAGTTGTGCTCGGCGTAGGACGCGCACTCGGTGAGACAATGGCAGTCATGATGGTAGTCGGCAATCAGGCGAGAGTGCCGGACAGTATTTTCAAAGGTGTGCGTACACTCACAACGAATATCGTACTTGAGATGGGATATGCCACGGATCTTCACAGGGAAGCATTAATTGCTACGGGTGTAGTTTTGTTTGTGTTTATTCTTATTATTAATATATCGTTTTCTATTTTGAAACGTAGAGGAAAGGAGTAGAGGCAGTATGGAAAAAAATATCACTCCGATCAATCAACTGTCGTGGAAAGACAGATTGAAATCTTATAAAAAACATCCGGGATCTTTTATTTTACTGCTTCTGGTGGGAGCCTCTGCAGTGATCACCGTGACAGTGCTTGTTTATCTGGTGGGCTATATTTTGATCCACGGAGTTCCATATTTAAGACCAAGCCTGTTTTCACTGACTTACAATTCCGATAACGTGTCAATGATGCCGGCGATCATCAACACCATCACAATGGTATTGCTCGCACTGCTTTTTTCTGTTCCGTTTGGAATCGGAGCAGCAATTTATCTTGTCGAATATGCAAAAAAAGGAAATAAACTCGTTGAGCTGGTGCGTATTACAGCAGAGACATTGACCGGTATCCCATCCATTATCTATGGACTGTTCGGTATGTTGTTTTTCGTGACAGCGTTGCATTGGGGATATTCCATGTTAGCTGGCGCGGCAACACTTGCGATCATGGTTCTCCCGGTCATTATGAGAACAACGGAGGAAGCGCTTTTGTGTGTGCCGGATATGTACCGTGAGGGAAGCTTCGGACTTGGCGCAGGAAAGCTCCGCACCATTTTTAAAATCGTACTTCCAACGGCGATTCCGGGTATTTTGTCCGGTATCATCCTTGCAATCGGACGTATCGTAGGAGAGACAGCGGCACTGATCTATACGGCAGGAACCGTTGCGGAGGCAGCAGGTGTCATGGATTCCGGACGAACCCTTGCGATTCATATGTATTCGCTGTCAAGAGAGGGACTTCATACAAATGAAGCATACGCAACAGCAGTCGTTCTTCTGATCGTGGTGCTTCTCATCAACGGATTATCGTCCCTGATCGCAAGGAAACTGGAAGCAGCAACAAAGTAAATTCGAAAAAACATTCAGATAAAAATCTGAATATGGATCATTATAAAATAAAACGTCTGTGAACAGACAGATAAAGCAAAGGAAACAATATGAGTGAAAAATTTAAAATTTCAAACCTTGATTTATATTACGGTGATTTTCATGCATTGAAAGATATCAATATGAGTATCCATGCCAACGAGATCACAGCTTTCATCGGACCATCCGGCTGTGGAAAATCGACCTTTTTAAAAAGTCTGAACAGAATGAATGATCTGGTGGAAGGATGTAAGATCACAGGAAATGTCCTGTTAGATGGCGAGGACATCTATAAAGGTATGGATGTCAATCTTTTACGAAAAAGAGTCGGCATGGTATTCCAGAAGCCAAATCCGTTCCCGATGAGTATTTACGACAATATTGCGTATGGACCGAGAACTCATGGTATCCGCTCCAAAGCAAAATTAGATGAGATCGTGGAAAAATCCCTGCGTGATGCGGCAATCTGGGACGAAGTGAAAGACCGTCTGAAAAAAAGCGCACTTGGCATGTCCGGTGGACAGCAGCAGAGATTATGTATCGCAAGGGCACTGGCAGTGGAACCGGAAGTCATCCTAATGGACGAACCGACTTCCGCGCTTGATCCGATCTCCACATCCAAGATCGAGGATCTTGTCATTGAACTGAAAAAACAGTACACCATCGTCATGGTCACACACAATATGCAGCAGGCTGTGCGTGTTTCGGATAAAACCGTATTCTTCTTATTAGGAGAGGTGATCGAGGCTGGCGAGACAGAAAAATTATTCTCAATTCCACAGGATAAACGTACCGAGGACTATATCACAGGACGTTTTGGTTGACATAAATAAAAAGGAGAGAATGATATGAGAAACCGATTTGACAGACAGTTATTAGAATTAAATAATGAATTGATCCAGATGGGAAGCCTGATCGAGCAGGCAATCGAGATGGGGATATCCGCACTGGTAAAGCAGGATGTAGAAAAAGCAGAGCAGGCGATCAAATTTGACGTGGAAGTAGATGAGCAGGAGAAAACGATCGAAGCTCTCTGCATGAAACTACTGCTGCAACAGCAGCCGGTAGCAAAAGACTTAAGATTAATTTCTGCAGCGTTAAAAATGATCACGGACATGGAGCGTATCGGGGATCATGCAGCGGATATTTCGGAGATGACCATTTTGATGGCAGATTCCGATTATGAAAAAAGCGCCATTAATATGGAAGTGATCAAAGAGATGGCAAAAGAGACAACCGATATGGTCATCAAGAGTGTGGATGCTTTTGTCAACAAAGATCTCGAACTGGCACGCTGGGTCATCAACCGTGATGATGTGGTGGACGATCTTTTTGACAGTTTCCGGAAAGAACTCATCCAAAAAATCAATGAGAATGTAAAAAATGGTGAGATGGCAACGGATATGCTGATGGTCGCAAAATATTTTGAGCGTATCGGCGATCATGCAACCAACATTGCAGAATGGGTGATCTATTCTATCACCGGAAAACACGAAGACGAATAAATTTTAAGAAAACTTTTCCCTTACAGACATAAAAAAGGTATGCTAAAAGACTCCTGATTGCAATTTTACATAGATTTTACATAAAACCGACATAAGATTTACATGTAGTTTATAATATGGAATCGAAATGTAAACAATAACCTAGTATATGTCTATGTAAGGGAGAGATTATGAATATTTTTGGAATTCTGACAATGATCGGCGGTCTGGCAATGTTCCTGTACGGAATGAGTGTTATGGGTGGCGGTCTTGAAAAAATGTCCGGCGGAAAATTGGAGCGTATCTTAGAGAGCCTGACCTCGAATCCGTTTAAAGCGGTATTGCTCGGAGCCGGCGTGACAGCTGTGATCCAGTCATCCTCAGCTACGACGGTCATGGTTGTCGGTTTCGTAAATTCAGGCATCATGAAACTGTCGCAGGCGATCGGGATCATCATGGGTGCAAACATTGGAACGACAGTTACCTCATGGCTTTTGAGCCTGACCGGGATCGAGAGTTCCAATTTCCTGATCAGCATGTTAAAACCGTCCTCTTTTTCACCGGTTCTCGCACTGATCGGTATTATTATGTATATGTCCGGCAAGGACAAAAAGAAAGATATCGGTGAAATCTTACTTGGATTTGCAATCTTAATGTTTGGTATGGAGACAATGAGCGACGCTGTAAAGCCGCTTGCGGATGTGCCGGAGTTTACCGATATTCTGACGATGTTCAACAATCCGGTATTTGGCGTGTTAGCAGGAGCGCTGCTCACCGCAGTCATTCAGAGTTCTTCGGCTTCTGTTGGTATCCTGCAGGCATTGTCTGTCACAGGAGCATTTACTTATGGTTCGGTTATTCCGATTATCTTAGGACAGAATATCGGAACCTGTGTCACAGCGATGATCTCAGCAATCGGTGCAAACCGGGGCGCAAAGAGAACCGCATTCGTGCATTTATATTTCAACATTATCGGAACCTTATTATTCCTTACAGTATTTTATATTGGAAATGCAATCTTTCGTTTTGAATTTGTCGGGGAGACGGTAGGAGTTGCAGGGATCGCGCTGATCCACAGTATTTTTAATGTCTTTACAACTGTAGTATTATTTCCGTTTATCCGTGGGCTGGAAAAACTGGCTTACCTTACAATCCCGGAATCTGACGAGGAAAAATCTGCCAAAGAAGATGTGTTTGCCATTTTAGATGACCGTTTTGTGAGCAGTCCTGCATTTGCGATCGAGCAATGTAAAACTTTAGTAAACCAGATGGCAGAGATCACAAAAAACAGTTTTATCGAGGCAATGGAATGTATCAAAGAGCCTTCGGATCAGAAATTTGCGGAAGTGATCGCAAAAGAAAACCGCGTAGATGTGTATGATGATAAAATCAGCGCCTATCTGACGAAATTAAACAGTGGGGATCTTTCTTATACGGACAGTCTGAGGGTGACTTCGCTTTTACATTGTCTTACTGATTTCGAGAGAATTTCCGATCATGCGGTAAATGTGGTAGAATGTGTGCAGCAGATGCAGAAAGAGGATGCAAAGTTTTCTAAGAAAGCGGAGGAGGAGATGAACATTTACTCCAAAGCCGTGCGGGATATCTTAGAGAGAACGACCGGAGCGTTTATCAATACCGATATTCCACTTGCGCGTTCCGTGGAACCGTTAGAGGAAGTCATTGACGGTCTGAACAAAACGGTAAAAAAACATCATATGAAGCGTCTGCGCAAGGGAAAATGCACAATCGGACTCGGACTGGTACTCTCGGATCTTGCCATGAACTACGAGCGTGTTGCCGATCACTGCTCCAATATCGCAGTATATATGATGCAGTTGAATGATACCGGTCTGGAGGAACACAGTTTTACAGAGCAGATGGATGAAAAAGAGAGTGCAGAATTTACAAAACTGGAAAATGAATTTGAACAAAAATATGAGATAGATTAAATCCGGGAAGAAATTCGCAGCACAATTATTGTGTTGCGAATTTTTTGTGAATCAGGGAAAGACTTATAGAAAAAACAAAGCAGGCTGTATTATAATCTATTTATAGAGCGAACAGTGGGAGGAAATGATTATGGCAACAATCTATATTGTAGAAGATGATGTAAATATCCGCGAGATCGAGCGCTATGCGTTAAAAAACAGCGGATATCAGGTAGAAGAATTTGAGTGCGGTGCAGACCTTTTCAAGCGGTTAGAGAGCAAAGTTCCGGCTCTGATCTTGTTAGATATCATGCTTCCCAATGAGGATGGACTTGATATATTGACAAAGATCCGTACAGACAAAAACACAGCAAAAGTCCCGATCATTATGGTGACTGCAAAGACATCCGAATTGGACAAAGTAAAAGGGTTGGATCTCGGAGCGGACGATTACATTTCCAAGCCGTTTGGTGTCATGGAGCTGATCTCCCGCGTCAAGGCATTATTGCGCAGAACCACGAATGCGCAGGAAGAATCACAGATCTCCTACGGAAATATTCTGGTGGATAACGATAAACACGCTGTTTACGTGGATGGAAACCTGTGCGAGCTCACCTACAAAGAATTTGAACTTTTCAAATACCTTGTCATCAACAAGGGAATCGTGCTGTCGCGGGATAAGATCATGAACCAGGTGTGGGGCTTTGACTATGAGGGTGAGAGCCGGACAGTCGATATGCATATCAAGACGCTGAGACAGAAACTTGGAGAGGCGGGAAGCCATATCAAGACAGTGCGCAATGTTGGTTACATGGTGGAGTGACGTCCGTTAAGGAGCAGGAAAAAGGCAGGACAGACGTAAGACGGTGATAGGATGAAAAAGAAAATCAACAGCAAATTTATGCTGATTTCAGCAATTGCAATTATTGTCATGGCAATCTGCGCCATGGTACTTTTTTATGATATATTGAAAAAACAGATTTTTGACGATCTGAAGGCAAATGCCCATGTGATCTCCATGATGAAACCGGAGGATCTGCCGGATGAGATCAACTATAATCTGAATAAAGATGGGCTGCGTATCACGCTGATCAATGAGGATGGAACCGTCATCTATGACAGCATGGAAGACGAGTCGAAGATGGAAAATCACAGGGAACGACCGGAGATCGCTTCTGCATTGGCAGCCGGAGAGGGGCGTGCGATGCGAAAATCGACTACGTCCGCAAAACATACTTTTTATTATGCAATGAGAACAGATGACGGAAAAGTTCTGCGTATTGGAAAAGACAGTAACAGCATCTACAGTCTGATCATCAAGATGGTATATCTCACGTTGTCTGTGGGATTCTGCGTATTTGTGCTGTGCACAGTCCTTGCACACAGGCTTACCAAACGTCTTGTGGCACCAATCGAAAAGATGGCGGACAATATTGTACTGCTGGAAGAAAATGATGTTTATGACGAGATGAAGCCGTTTGTTGCGACTATCAAGCAGCAGCATGTGGATATTTTAAAACATTCCCAGATGCGTCAGGAATTTACTGCAAATGTTTCACACGAATTAAAGACACCGCTCACTGCGATTTCCGGTTATGCAGAACTCATTGCAAGTGGAATGACAAGTGGGGAGGATACCATTCATTTTGCTACGGAAATCCATAAGAGCGCAGAACGTCTGCAATATCTGATCAATGATATCATCAAGCTTTCCGAGTTAGACAGCGACGACACAAAGATCGAGTTTGAGACGTTAGACCTCCATGAGATGGCGTTAAACTGTCAGGCAATGATGGAGATCCCGGCGGAAAAGAACGAGGTGACGGTGGAAGTACAGGGAGATTCCGCTGAGATCAGGGGAAACAGAAACCTGATCGACGAACTGATCTACAATCTGTGCAGCAATGCGGTGCGTTACAATAAAAAGGGTGGGAAAGTGACGATCATGACGGGCACGGAGAATGGACACCCGACGCTGACCGTGAAAGACACAGGGATCGGTATCCCAAAAGAAGCGCAGAAGCGAGTCTTTGAACGTTTCTACCGCGTGGACAAGAGCCGTTCCAAATCGACCGGCGGCACAGGACTGGGGCTTGCCATCGTAAAGCATATCGTAGCGCAGCATGAGGCGCAGATCTTTCTGGAAAGTGAAGAGGGCGTTGGTACGGAGATTAAGGTGACGTTTTTAAAATAATTAGAAAAGATGAGCTTCTGATTTTATATCGGAGGCTTATTTTATATAAAAACGTGAAAAAATATGTGATTTAGCTGTGAAAAACGTGATAAAAACATATAAAAAGATCAAAAAAACGTGAAAATTAAAATTCAAAGAAAAAACTATAGCAGTCTTTTCCATTTTTGTGTTATTATAGAAAGACAGTCATAACGACAGTACGAATGAAAATGAAAGGACAGAGTAAGTAATTATATGTTTTCCGTATCAGACATTAAAGAGACAGTGTATCCGGCGGCGTACCGGAGAGGGAAAGAGCTGTATGAGACGGCGGGGGTTTTTGATTTTTCCTATGAGTTGTATTTAGTGGATGAACTGCCAGTGGCAGATGTCAGGGCAAAAGTTCGTGGAATCAATCAGGAGTATTATGAAGTGACAGCCACTATCGACGAGGAGTTCGGAGACGTAACGAACTGCAACTGCGGATGTGAGGCTTTTTATAATTATGAGGGAATGTGCAAGCATTGTGTGGCAATGCTTTTGAATTATGTAAACAAGAGGACTCCGATGGAGATTCTCAGGTTAAAACGGGGACAGGGCACAGAGACACCGGAAGCAGGGGAACGTCCGGTGGGAAAGATGGAGACGGCAGCACCGCTGAAAAATCTGCTGAGCCAGTATTCCATGCGTGCAACATCCAAATATATGTTACCGGAAACCATTTACGGAAAAGTAGAGTTAGAACCTTACTTTGAGATGGATTACGGCTATGCAAGACTGGAATTTAAGATCGGAATGGAGACAAAGTATGTGTTAAAAAACATTTCTGCGTTTTTACATTCTGTTCAGGTCAATGAGAAAGTGCATTACGGCAAAAAACTTGATTTTTATCATCACATGGAAGCTTTTTCAGAGGATGCAAAGCGCCTGATCCGGTTTATGCAGCAGCAGGATGATGATAAAAAGCGCCAGAGTAAGTTCCATGCTTATTATGCCTACACCGGCGGCTATGAGCGTACCATGGAGCTTGATGGTGTGGGAATCGACCGGTTTTTGGAAGCGGTGAAAGGAACTCCTTTTCATGCAACGATCGGTTATGATATGAATGAAAGTTACATCTATAATGGAACAAAACGCAAACCAAAACTGACGCTGAAAGGTGGAAGTGCGGGAGCGTTTCTCTGCATGGAAGATTTGCCGATGATTGAGGGAGACAAGTATTATTACTTTTATGAGGATGGGGAGATTTTCCTCGGAGAGCCATTGTTAAAAGGAAAAGTATCGGACTTCTTCCAGTTTTTACACCGCCAGGTAGGGGGAGACTGTTATATTGCAGCGGACGAACTCGCAATGTTCTGCCGGGATCTTCTTCCGATGGTGCGGGAGAGCTTCGATGTGATCCCGGAAGGTTTTGATGAGGCACTTTATGTTCCGCCGAAGCCGGAATTCGAGTTATATCTGGACCGCCAGGCAATGGATGTTGTCGGAGCGAAGCTGGTCGCAGTATATGGAGATAATAAATACAACGTGCTTGCCAAAGTAGAACCGGGCGAGGTGCGTGATCTGTCTGAGGAGCTGCGCATCAAGAGCCTTGTGGAGCCGTATTTCAATGAGTATGACCATTCGAAGACATTTTTTGTCATTGCAAAAGACGAAGATCTGCTCTATCAGCTCGTGGCGGGCGGATTGCAGCGGTTAAGCCATTTTATGGCAATTTATACGTCGGATAAGTTCCGCAATATGAAAGTGGTCAATGCGCCGAGCGTATCCGTGGGTGTCTCCTTAAAGAGTGACCTTCTGGAATTAAAGGTACACTCCGATGAGATGTCCTCCGAGGAGCTGGCATATCTGCTTTCCAAGTACGACAGAAAGAAAAAGTATATCCGTCTGAAAAACGGGGATTTCTTAGATATCAAAGAGGATGGGATCAGTGCGCTTGCAGAAGTCAGTGAGGACTTACAGCTTACCGAGGCAAGCCTGAAAAAAGGAACGGTCGTGATCCCAAAATACCGCGCTATGTATCTGGATGCAGCACTGAAAAATAACCAGCTGCTGTCCATCGAGAAAAACAGGGAATTCAAAGGCATGGTGCGGAACATGAAAACCATCGAGGACAGCGATTATGAGGTGGTGGATTCCCTGAAAAATGTTATGAGAAACTACCAGAAAAACGGTTTCCTCTGGCTGAAAACGCTGCGGGAGAACGGTTTTGGCGGAATCCTTGCGGACGATATGGGACTTGGAAAAACGCTTCAGGTAATAAGCCTTCTTCTGGCAGAGCGTCAGGATTATGATGCAGGGGAAAAGGAGCGCCGCAGATCACTTATTGTATGTCCGGCATCTTTAGTTTATAACTGGCAGAAAGAGATTGAGCGTTTTGCACCGGAACTTGAGACTGTGACGATCACAGGAAGTGCACCGGAACGAAAAGATATCATCCGGCACACCACGGACGGGCAGATCCTCATCACATCCTATGATCTGTTAAAACGTGATGTGGAGTATTACAAAAACATTGTGTTTGCAGTTCAGGTCATTGATGAAGCTCAATATATTAAAAATGCCGGAACGCAGGCAGCAAAAGGCGTCAAGAAGATCACGGCAGCCTTTAAGCTGGCGCTGACCGGTACACCGATCGAGAACCGCTTAAGCGAGCTTTGGAGTATCTTTGATTACCTGATGCCGGGATTTTTGTATACATATCAGAAGTTCCGTGAGGAGATCGAGACACCGATCGTTGTGAACAAAGATGAGAACAAGATGGAACGTTTACAGCGCATGATCCGTCCGTTTATCCTGCGCCGGTTAAAAGGTGATGTATTAAAAGATCTTCCGGAAAAACTCGAAGAGAATGTTTATGCGAAGATGGAGGGCGAACAGCTGGCTCTTTATGATGCGCATGTGCAGCAGATGAAGCAGATGTTAGATGGCAAGAGCGAGGCGGAATTTAAGTCCAACAAAATCCAGATCCTTGCAGAACTTACAAAACTGCGTCAGCTCTGTTGTGATCCGGCACTTTTATTCGAAGATTACAAGGGCGAATCCGCAAAAGTCCAGATGTGTATGGATCTGATCGGGAACGCAGTGCACGGTGGACACAAGGTGCTGTTATTCTCTCAGTTCACGACCATGTTAGACCGTCTGGCGGAACAGCTGAAAAAGCTGGGCATTGATTACTATATGCTCACCGGCTCCGTCAATAAGGAAAAACGTATGCAGATGGTAGACAGCTTCAACAAAGATGATGTCCCGGTGTTCTGTATCTCCTTAAAAGCAGGAGGAACCGGATTGAACCTCACCGCAGCGGACATTGTCATCCACTACGATCCATGGTGGAACGTTGCCGTGCAGAATCAGGCAACCGACCGTGCACACCGTATCGGGCAGAAGAATGTCGTGACGGTTTACAAACTCGTCTCCCAGGGTACGATCGAGGAGAAGATCATTGATATCCAGGAGAAAAAGAAAAAGCTTGCCGAGCAGGTGCTGGAGGGCGAGGGAATGGATTCCGTAGTATTCACAAAAGAGGAGATCATGGAACTTCTCGGCTGATCAAAAAAACATAAGTCATTGAATTACAATTATTACAAATGTAATCCAATGACTTTTTTGTATCAAAATCACATAATTATCAAGTTCAAATTAACATTTCTTGGAAAATCTGTAAATTTAATCACAGACAAAATCAGATAAATGTATTTTTATTAAAAATGCAATTCACAAGAAAAACAAAAAAGTGCACAAAAAATAAAATAAAAACTATACAAAATGCACAAAAAATAGAAGGGAAAAATAGTCTTTCCAAAAAATTGACATTTCAATAAAAAATAACTAAAAATATGTTTGGCAATAAAAAATAAGAAAGGAAGTGGTCATACGGAAGAACTATCAAAGGAGCTGATGGCGCAGTTGAATTGTGATACGGCATTTACAATCCCGCTTTTTGGCGGAATACCGGTAGCAGAATCGGTTGTTGTCACGTGGATCATCATGGCGGTATTACTGATCGCAGCGGCAATACTCGGGCGGAATTTAAAGGTTGAAAACGTCGGTAAGAAACAGCTCGTATTGGAAACGATAGTTGGAGGTCTCTATAACTTCTTCTATGATCTTCTTGGCGAGGAGGGAAAACAGTATATCCCATATCTGATGACGGTCGGTGTCTATATTGGGTTTGCCAATATGATCGGTCTGTTTGGATTGAAATCACCAACGAAGGACGTAGGCGTGACGGGCGCACTTGCACTTATGAGCATCATCTTAATTGAGGCTGCAGGAGTGCGGAAAAAAGGTACAAAAGGGTTTTTGAAAAGTTTTGCAGAACCAATCCCGATCATGCTGCCGATGAATATCCTCGAAGTATTCATCCGGCCATTATCCCTGTGCATGCGTTTGTTTGGTAACATTTTAGGCGCATTTGTAATTATGGAATTAATCAAAATTGTAGTGCCGATTTTTGTACCGGCAGTGTTAAGCCTTTATTTTGATCTGTTTGACGGATTCATACAGGCTTATGTATTTGTATTTTTAACATCACTCTTCATTAAGGAGAGCATTGAGTAAACACACTCACAGAAAAATTGAAAAAGAAATGGTAAAGGAGAAAACATCATGAATTCATTAATCGCAATTGGAGCAGGTATCGCAGCATTAACAGGTATTGGAGCAGGTATTGGTATCGGACTTGCAACCTCAAAAGCAACGGACGCAATCGCAAGACAGCCGGAAGCAGACGGAAAAATCACAAAAGCATTATTACTTGGATGTGCATTGGCCGAAGGTACTGCAATTTTCGGTATGGTAGTCGCAATTTTAATTATCTTATTCTTAGGCTAAAGAAAGGTTATGGTAGAGTATGCAGTTATTAAGAATTGACTGGAATGTCCTCTTTACCATCATAAATCTGCTGATTCTTTATTTTGGACTTCGCAAGTTTTTGATCAAGCCGGTGACAAATGTCATGGAACAGCGCAGACAGATGATCGAAGGTCAGATGGCGGATGCGAAAAAGACTACGGAGCAGGCGAATGAACTTAAGAGCCAGTATGAGGATGCATTAAAACAGGCACATGACGAGTCCGCACATATTGTGGAGAAGGCAAGAAAAACGGCACAGGCAGAATATGAGAGCAGAGTAAATGCTGCGGATCAGGAAGCAGAAAAAATCATTGCAAATGCACATAAGACCATTGATCTTGAGCGTGAAAAGACAGTGCAGGATCTTCAGACGCAGATTGCAGGACTTGCAATGATGGCAGCCGGAAAAGTGCTTGGCAAGGCAGATGCAGCAGAGCAGAATAAGCTCATGTATGAGCAATTTTTAGCTAAAACAGGTGGTTGCAATGACACAGACAGCAAATAATTACGGAACGGTTCTTTTTGAACTTGGCATCACAAAAGAAATCGTGGAAAAGACAAAAGAAATATTTGAGCTGACCAGTGAGCTGCCGCGTGTATTGAACTGCCCGGTTGTTTCCAGAAAAGAAAAGCACCGGATGATCGAAAGATTTTTTCCGCAGGAGATACATCATTTTTTGAAAGAACTGTGTGACCATGAACATATGGACGTGATCGAAGATGTGTTTGCGGCATACCAGAACTGTTATGATGAAAAAAACGGGATACTCCGTGCAAAAATGCAATGTGCAGAGATGCCGGATGAGACGCAGCTTGCACAGATCAGAAACTATCTGGCAGGGAAATATAAAAAGACACAGGTAGAGCTGGAATTCGAAAAAAAGCCGGAACTGATCGCAGGATTCGTGCTCCGCGTGGGAGACATCGAAGAGGATTTCAGTATCAGGGGACGGCTTGACAGATTACAACAGAAATTAACATGGAGGTGACGACGTGGGTTCCATAAATTCAGAGGAGATTATCTCCATCCTGAAAACAGAAATCGAAAATTATGACATGGTATCCGGTGAACAGGAAGTTGGTTCTGTCATCTGGGTTGGCGATGGAATCGCAACCATTTATGGAATAGAGCATGCCATGTATGGTGAGATCGTTATATTTGAAAACGGCATCCGTGGTATGGTTCAGGATATCAGACGTGACCAGATCGGCTGTATCATTCTTGGAAAAGATACAGAGATCAAAGAGGGCACAAAAGTAACACGCACGAAGAAAAAAGCAGGTGTTCCGGTAGGAAATGCCTATCTCGGAAGAATTGTCAATGCGCTTGGCGCACCGATCGATGGAAAGGGCGAGATCCCGGCAGATGATTACCGCGCAATTGAGCAGGAAGCACCGGGTATCGTAGACAGACAGTCCGTAAACCAGCCGCTTGAAACAGGTATTCTTGCAATTGATGCGATGTTCCCAATCGGACGCGGACAGCGTGAGCTGATCATCGGTGACAGACAGACCGGTAAAACATCCATCGCAGTCGATACCATCTTAAACCAGAAGGGAAAAGATGTGATCTGTATTTACGTAGCAATCGGACAGAAAGCTTCTACCGTTGCGAAACTTGTGAATACTTTGACAAAGCACGATGCATTGGATTATACAGTTGTACTTTCTGCAACGGCAAGCGAATCCGCTTCCCTGCAATATATCGCACCGTATGCGGGAACTGCATTGGCAGAATATTTTATGTATCAGGGAAAAGATGTACTGATCGTGTACGATGACCTTTCCAAGCATGCAGTTGCATATCGTGCATTGTCCCTGCTGCTGGAGCGTTCTCCGGGACGTGAGGCATATCCGGGTGATGTATTCTATTTACATTCCAGACTGCTGGAGCGTTCCAGCAAATTGTCGGATGCATTAGGCGGAGGCTCAATCACAGCACTGCCAATCATTGAGACGCAGGCAGGCGATGTATCTGCCTACATTCCGACAAACGTTATTTCCATCACAGACGGACAGATTTTCTTAGAGAGTGATCTGTTTTTCTCCGGTATGCGTCCAGCGGTAAACGTCGGACTTTCCGTATCCCGTGTCGGTGGCGCAGCACAGACAAAGGCAATGAAAAAGGCTTCCGGTACCATTCGTATCGACCTTGCACAGTACCGTGAGATGGAAGTATTTACCCAGTTCTCCTCGGATCTTGATGATACGACAAAAGAGCAGCTTCAGTATGGAAAGGGTCTGATGGAACTGTTAAAACAGCCGCTCTGTCACCCGATGAGCCTGGCAGACCAGGTCATCACACTGGTGGCAGCAAACAAGCGTCTGCTTTTGGATGTGGAGACAGCAAAGACCAAGGAATTCCAGCTTGGAATGCTTGATTTCTTCCACACAGAGCATATGGAGATCGTAAATGAACTGAATGAGAAAAAAGTTTTAGACGATACGATCACAGAACAGATTGTTGAGGCGGTTAAAGAATATAAAAGCAGGTGATAAGGCATGGCAAATACCAAGGAAATTCAAAAACGAATGAAAAGTATCCGGGATACCATGAAAATCACAAGTGCTATGTATATGATCTCTTCCGCGAAACTTCGCAGCGCAAAGCAGAAGTTAGAGCAGACAGAACCGTATTTCTATACGCTCCAGTCCGCAATTGCAAGATTTTTAAGACATATGCCAGATACGACAAACCGCTATTTTGATCAGAGGGAGCAGATTCCCGACAATGAAAAAAAGCGTGGTTACATTGTGATCACCGCCGACAAAGGTCTTGCGGGTGCATACAATCACAATGTCATCAAAATGGCACAGGAACTGTTTTCCCAGGGGGAAAACAATAAGTTGTTTGTCGTTGGAGAGCTTGGACGTCAGTATTTTGCAAAGGAAGGACTTGAGGTAGACGCAGAGTTTAAATACACTGTGCAGAATCCGTCCCTGCACCGCGCACGTGTCATTGCAGATTATGTGATGGACTTATACGTGAACGGTGAGTTAGACGAGGTTTATCTGGTCTACACGAAAATGGAAAATTCTTTTTCCATGAACGCGGAGAAACAGAAATTACTTCCGCTGGCAAAAGAGGATTTTATCCATCCGGCTCCGGCGGACATTTATCAGGAAGAGATCAAAGTGGAATCATCCATGGAAGAAATCTTAGAGCATGTGGTTCCAAACTGTGTAACCGGATATATTTATGGTGCGCTGGTCGAATCTTTTGCCAGTGAACATAACTCCCGGATGATGGCAATGCAGACAGCGACTGACAGTGCAAGATCCATGATAAGCCAGCTGTCTATTGAGTATAACCGGGTACGTCAGGCTGCGATCACGCAGCAGATCACAGAGGTGATCGGTGGTGCAAAGGCACAGAAAAATAAGAAGAAAAAATAGGAAGGAGCTTCTATGAAAAAAGGTAAAATTGTTCAGGTCATGGGGCCTGTCGTTGATGTTGAATTTGAAGATAACGACCTTCCATATATAAAAGATGCACTTGAGGTAGACAATCACGGAAAACGCTGTGTTATGGAAGTTGCACAGCATATTGGAAATAATACCGTCCGCTGCATTATGCTTGCCGCAAGTGAAGGTTTACATAAAGATATGGAGGTTATCGCTGAGGGCAGTGGTATTAAAGTTCCGGTTGGAGCAAAGACTCTGGGCAGACTTTTTAATGTGCTCGGTGATACGTTAGATGGTGGAGAGAATCTTGATGCAGAAGAACACTGGGTGATTCACAGAGATCCGCCGTCCTTTGAAGACCAGAGCCCTGTCGTAGAGATATTAGAGACAGGTATTAAAGTAATCGATCTGCTTGCCCCATATGCAAAGGGTGGTAAAATCGGTCTGTTCGGTGGTGCCGGAGTTGGTAAGACCGTTTTGATCCAGGAGTTGATCCGTAACATTGCGACAGAGCACGGCGGATACTCTATTTTTACAGGTGTAGGAGAGCGATCCAGAGAGGGTAACGATCTCTGGTCCGAGATGAAGGAATCCGGCGTTCTCGAGAAGACCGCGCTAGTGTTTGGTCAGATGAACGAGCCACCAGGAGCACGTATGCGTGTCGCAGAGACAGGACTTACAATGGCAGAATACTTCCGTGATGAGGAACATCAGAATGTATTGTTGTTTATTGATAATATTTTCCGTTTTACACAAGCAGGTTCGGAAGTTTCCGCACTGCTCGGACGTATGCCGTCAGCCGTTGGTTATCAGCCGACACTTGCAACGGAAATGGGTGAATTGCAGGAGCGTATCGCATCCACCAAGAATGGTTCTGTTACTTCTGTACAGGCAGTTTATGTGCCGGCGGATGACCTGACAGACCCGGCACCGGCAACCACATTTGCACATCTGGATGCAACGACTGTTCTTTCCAGAAAAATCGTAGAGCAGGGTATTTATCCGGCGGTTGATCCGTTAGAGTCTAACTCCCGTATCCTGGAGGAAGATGTTGTCGGAAAAGAGCACTATGAGACAGCGCGTAAAGTACAGGAAATTTTACAGAAATATACAGAATTGCAGGATATCATCGCAATTTTAGGTATGGAAGAACTCTCCGAGGAGGATAAACTTGTCGTTTACCGTGCAAGAAAAATCCAGAAATTCTTATCCCAGCCGTTCCATGTTGCTGAGAACTTTACCGGTGTTCCGGGAAAATATGTTCCGTTGAAGGAGACAATCCGTGGATTCAAGGCGATCATTGACGGCGAGATGGATGACTATCCGGAGGCAGCATTCTTTAATGTCGGAACCATTGACGAAGTCGTGGAACGTGCTAAAGAAATGGGCGCAAAACAAGGAGACTAAATTATGGCAAATACATTTAGTTTAAAAGTGATCGCCTGTGACAGAATTTTCTTCGACGGCAGATGCACACAGGTAGTTCTGCCGCTGCATGATGGCGAGAAAGCAATCCAGGCACATCATGAAAATATGGTTTTTGCAGTGGAAATCGGTGAAATCCGTATCACAGATGAGAACGGAAAAGAGATTATGGGAATCACGGGAACCGGATTTGCCCAGATCATCAACAACCGTGCCACGGTGCTGGTGGATACCTGCGAATACCCGGAGGAGATTGACATCCGCCGTGCGAAGGAAGCAAAAGAGCGTGCCGAAGAGCAGCTCCGCCAGAAGCAGAGTATTCAGGAATACCACCGTTCCAAGGCATCCCTCGCAAGAGCTATGGAGCGTCTAAAAGCCGGCAGGAGAGATACGCCAATAGGATATTGATGGAATCAGGGTTTCTGGTGATTAATTGATAAAAATTCGCAAAATACATTGACAAACACATTTGAATACTATATATTTGTACAACAGCAGTTGGAAAATATAGTTTTTCCATACAAAAGAATAAATTCCGTGAGGGAGTAGTTCGCGTGAAGACGTGATTTGTCAACAAACCCGGTTTTATAACCTGGCAAATCTTAAAGAATGAGACTCATGTATGCCTGTTCCGGTAATACTATACCGGCAGGTATACGTGGAGTCTCTTTTTATTTGTCTTTTTATGCGGCTGGAAAAAGGAGAAAATTATGGCATTCATAATTGAGTTACTACTGATTGGAGTTGGATTATCCATGGACGCATTTGCAGTTTCGGTCTGTAAGGGTCTTGCCATGCGCAAGGTAAACAAGAAACAGGCAGTTGTGATCGGATTATTTTTCGGAGGATTTCAGGCGCTAATGCCATTCATCGGCTGGGCGCTCGGAACACAGTTTGAAAGTTACATTACCAGTATTGACCATTGGATTGCATTCATCTTACTGGCACTCATCGGTGGCAAAATGGTGGTTGAAGGATGCAGACTGGAAGAAGATGAAACAGTGAAGGAACTGGATCCACCTCTTGATCTAAAGGAAATGTTCCTACTTGCAATCGCAACCAGTATAGATGCGCTTGCAGTTGGTATCACGTTTGCGTTTTTGAATTATCCGATCGTGAAATGTATCACGATCATTGGTCTGACAACCTTCGTGCTATCCATTGTCGGTGTTGTTGTCGGGAATATGTTCGGAAGCAGATACCAGAAAAAGGCAGAGATCGCCGGAGGTATTATCTTAATCCTCATCGGTTTGAAAATTCTGCTCGAACATCTGGGAATTCTTGTGCTATAGCAGACACTTATAATAGATAATTGCGAAACTCTTAGAAGACGTGAATTAAATTACGGAAAGTTGACAAGAGCAAAAGAAAACACTGGGGAACCGCCGGTTCTTAGAAGGCAGGAACGACTGCTAGTCGTGACTGGCTTCTTAGTACCGTTGCGAGTGACACGTAGCGGAAGCGTGTTTTCGTTGATCTTGTTAACTTTTCGTAATATTCATAACGTAAAATTGAGTTTCGCAAATATCTAATAATTATAAAGAAAAGAGGAGAGAAACATGGAGATTTTAAAGTCAGCAGTTATTTTAGTAATCGGATTTGTATTGCTTATCAAAGGAGCAGATTATTTCGTAGAGGGCAGTTCCTCCGTGGCGAAAAAGTTTAAAGTCCCATCTTTGATCATCGGTATGACGATCGTGGCAATGGGAACAAGCTTACCGGAGCTTGCGGTCAGTGTTACCGCAGCCATGGCAGGGAACAATACACTCGCAGTCAGCAATGTGGCAGGATCCAATATTTTTAATCTGATGGTAGTCTGCGGTGCCTGTGCACTGTTTGCACCACTTGCCATTGAAAAGAATACATTAATGAAAGAGTTTCCGTTTTCGATTCTCTGTGCCGGTCTGCTTGTAGTTATGGGATATCTTGGAATGTCGTTAGGCCGCGTAGATGGTGTGATCCTGCTTGTGATTTTTGCCGTATACCTGTTCTGGATGATACAGTCTGCGAAAAAAGCAAGGACATCCGGTGATAAACTGGAAGCAGAAGAGGAGGCACTTGCCGAGGAAGAGATCAAAATCCTTCCGATGTGGAAATGCATGGTTTTTATTATTGGTGGAATGATCGCAATAAAGTTCGGCGGTGACTTTGTAGTCGATGGCGCATCTGCGATCGCAGCAGGATTCGGCTTAAGCCAGACACTGATCGGTCTTACAATCGTGGCACTTGGAACCAGCCTTCCGGAGTTAGTGACTTCTATTGTAGCTGCAAGAAAAGACGAAGTGGATATGGCACTCGGTAACGTGATCGGTTCCAACATTTTTAATATTTTACTGATCCTTGGTGTTGCAGCTGCGATCAGCCCGATCGCATTCCTCATGGAGAATATCATTGATATTATCATCCTGATCATCATGAGTGTGGTTGTATGGGGATTTGCATGGACATCCAGAAAAATCAACCGCACAGAAGGTATTATCATGCTTCTTATGTATGCGGTTTATATGGTGTATATCTGCATGCGGTAAAAGAAATAAAACGTCTTGACACAAACAGTAAAGAACAGTAAAATTATTGCAAAACAGTAAAAGACAGTAAAGAACAGTAAAACAATACAAGGACAGTAAACAAGAGTAAAGAACAGTAAAACTAAAGGGGCATATATGCAGAATCCATTTACGCTTACATTCGGAAAAAGTCCGCTCGAACCGGTGGAACGGCCGGTGCAGACAAATGAGATCGTGGATGCATTTACAGCAGAGTCTGTCAATCAGCAGATGTTTATTATCACAGGGGTACGTGGTTCAGGGAAAACCGTGATGATGACCGAGATCGCCAGAAGATTACGGGAGAAAGAAAACTGGGTAGTAATAGAACTCAATCCTTCTACGGATTTGTTACAGGCAATGCTGGCAAAATTAAATAGCAATAAAGTCTGTGCAGCAATTATAAAATCGGCAAAGATTGATCTTTCTTTTTTTGGTTTTGGGGTAGCAATCGAAGGAGTACCGGCGATCACAGATGCGGAGACTGCGATTATTACAATCTTAGAGAAAATGAAAAAGAGTGGGAAGAGACTGCTTGTTACCATTGACGAGGTCACAAACAACGATTTTATGAAAGTTTTTGCGGGATCCTTCCAGATCTTTGTGCGGCAGGATCTGCCAGTATTTTTGTTGGCAACAGGGTTATATGAGAATATCGATGAATTGCAAAATGAGAAAAACCTTACCTTTTTATACCGGGCACCTAAGATCCAGTTAAAGCCATTGAATCAGCTGGCGATCATCAATAAATATAAGAATATTTTTGGCACAGACCGTGATACGGCAGAAAAGATGGCGGAACTCACAAAAGGGTATCCATTTGCATTTCAGGTACTCGGTTATCTGACATGGAATCACAGTGGTCATTATGAGGTAGTAATAGATGAGTATGAACAGTATTTGAGTGAGTTTGTATACGATAAAATATGGTCAGAGTTATCGCAGAAGGATCGCATTGTGGCAAGGGGAATTGCCGAGACGGAAAGCGGAAAAATCAAAGAGATCCGGGAACATCTTGGCATGGAGACAAACGAGTTTAATCCCTACCGGAAAAGACTGATAAAAAAAGGAATCGTTTCCGGCGAGACCAGAGGGTATGTATTTTTTACACTGCCGCTTTTCGAGAGATATGTGATCGATAATTCATGAGTGAAAACAGGCGAATACAATTCAGGCATTATGTCGTCCCCATATTGTGTACACCGTGGAAAAAGCGTATAATACAAAGCACGAAATGGAAAGATATTATATACGGATGGAGGTAGTCATTATGTCATTTTTTGATGAGATGAAAGAGTCATTGGTATCAGCAGGAAAAGATGTATCCCAGAAGGCGAAGGAAGTATCCGGTGTTGCCAAGTTAAAATTAGACGTAAAGTCCAAAGAGGATTATGTAGAAAAACAGTATGCAGAACTGGGACGTACTTATTTTGATGCACACAGAGATGATGAGGAAAATGCCGAAAATGAGCAGTTCACAGTAATCAAAGAGGCACTGGCAGAAATCGAGCGCATGAAAACGGAGATCTTAAATCTTCAGGGTGCAGCAGAATGTCCAAACTGTGGAGCAAGAATGCCACAGGGAGCATCTTTCTGCAGCAGTTGTGGAACAAAAATGGCAGAGCCGGAGCATTTTACAGGCGAAGTTGTTGATGATGAGAAATTTGATGAATAAAGAAATTCATATCATTCGTTTACAGATAAGCGATGCGCAGAAAATGTAAAATTAAATGCAATAGCACGGAAACACCGAAAAACCAATGTATTCATTGACTTTTCAGCGTTTCCGTGCTATTTTATGTGATAGGCGTCAGGCATGTCAAAAGGAAAAACATGAATGATGTCTCACGAATATTCAATTATTTATTGATTACGACACAATAAAACACAATGAAAAAGAGAGTACATGAAATGGAACTCAACAGATCATCTGTGCAGATGGTCTTAGCAGAGAGGTTCCCGGGATATAGCAGGGCATCTGATTTTAATTCAGTAATATCAGATCCGCAGGATATCATGGTGCGAGGGAATGAGGAAAGCTTCATGGAACATGGCTTTGGAGTGGCAGGACTGAACGGATGCAGGAGCATTATGTGTGCGATAAGTTCTGACGGGACCGCCTGTTATAGCGGAGATGTTTTTGACAGAGACAGGAAATGGACTGGCAGAGAGTGTGCCGGCGGACAGAGTACGGTCAAAGACATATTGAGGTCTGTACTGTGAGGTACAGATGAACTGAAGTGGTAACACGGAAACAACCCGTCTTCTAAGAGATTAGAGGATGGGATTTTTATTTTAAGGAAAGAGGTAGAGAGAATGAGCAATAAAGGAAAGTATTATATGACAACAGCGATTGCCTATACATCGGGCAAACCGCATATCGGAAATACTTACGAGATCGTACTTGCAGATGCGATCGCCAGATATAAGAGAGCAGAAGGTTATGATGTATATTTCCAGACAGGAACTGACGAGCACGGACAGAAGATTCAGGAAAAAGCAGAGGCAGCAGGTATTACACCAAAGGAATTCGTAGATGGAGTTGCAGGAGAGGTAAAAGCAATCTGGGATCTGATGAACACATCCTATGATAACTTTGTCCGCACTACAGATGCCGATCACGAGAAATGCGTAAAGAAAATCTTCAAAAAATTATACGATCAGGGAGATATCTACAAAGGAGCTTACGAGGGACTTTACTGTACACCATGTGAATCCTTCTGGACGGAGTCCCAGCTTGTAGACGGCAAATGCCCGGACTGTGGACGTGAAGTAAAACCGGCAAAAGAGGAAGCTTACTTCTTTAAAATGAGCAAATATGCAGACCGTCTGATCGAGCATATTAACACACATCCGGAATTTATCCAGCCGGTATCCCGCAAGAACGAGATGATGAACAACTTCCTTCTTCCGGGATTACAGGATTTATGCGTATCCAGAACATCCTTCAGCTGGGGAATCCCGGTAGATTTTGATCCGAAACATGTTGTTTATGTATGGCTTGACGCACTGACCAACTACATTACAAAAATTGGTTATGACCCGGATGGTTCTTCTGAGTTGTTTCGGAAAAACTGGCCTGCAGATTTACACTTAATTGGAAAGGATATCGTCCGTTTCCATACGATTTACTGGCCGATCTTCTTAATGGCATTGGATCTGCCATTGCCAAAACAGGTGTTTGGCCATCCATGGCTTTTACAGGGCGGCGATAAGATGAGCAAATCCAAAGGAAACGTGATCTATGCAGACGATATGGTAAGACTGTTCGGCGTAGACGCAACCCGTTACTTCGTACTTCATGAGATGCCATTTGAAAATGACGGTGTCATCACATGGGAATTGGTAATTGAAAGATTCAACTCTGATCTTGCCAACATTTTAGGAAATTTGGTAAACAGGACGATCTCCATGAGCAACAAATATTTTGATGGTGTTGTAAGGAAAACCGGCGCAGCCGAAGAAGTCGATGAGGATTTAAAGGCTGTCGTTACCGGAACCAGAGATAAAGTACAGGAGAAAATGGACAAACTCCGTGTGGCAGATGCGATCACCGCTGTATTTGACCTGTTCCGCCGCTGCAACAAATACATCGACGAGACGACTCCATGGGTGCTTGCAAAAGATGAGGCAGACCATGACCGTCTTGCAGAGGTATTATATAATCTGACAGAGTCCATCACGATCGGAGCAGGATTACTGCACAGCTTCCTGCCGGAGACAGCAGAGAAGATCGTAAACCAGCTGAATACTACATTGCGCGATTATGACGATCTGGACAAATTCGGACTTTACGAAAGTGGAAGCAGAGTGACAGATACACCGGAAATCTTATTTGCACGTCTGGATGCAAAAGAGGTTATGCCGAAAGTGGAGGAGATCAAAGCAGCCCAGAAAGCAGAGTTTGAGGCAGAACAGAAGAAACTTGCCGGAGAAACGGAAACAGCAGAAGAAGCGGAAGAATCCGCAATTGACATTGAACCGAAAGCAGAGATTGAGTATGATGATTTTATGAAGATGCAGTTTCAGGTAGGAGAGATCATTGCCTGCGAAGCAGTTCCAAAATCAAAGAAATTACTCTGCTCACAGGTGAAGATCGGAAGTCAGGTAAAACAGATCGTTTCCGGTATCCGCAAGCATTACACACCGGAAGAGATGGTTGGCAAAAAAGTCATGGTATTAGTGAACTTAAAACCGGCAAAACTTGCAGGTGTAGTCTCAGAGGGTATGTTACTCTGTGCAGAGGATGAGAACGGGGAACTTGCATTGATGGTTCCGGAGAAAAAGATGCCAAGCGGAGCAGAAATCTGCTAGAAAAACAGAAATTAAGACACAATTAAGATTTCTCTACTATTAAAATACTTTTTTAACTGCTAAAATAAAACTGTTCAGGCTGATAAATGCCGGACAGTTTTATTTTATTCATGTTTGCAGCAAAGGACAGGTTTGTCCGTAAAGCGGGAGACAGGCTGTTCACAGAAAAATATTGGGAGGATAGGACATGCAGACAATTTTAGTGTGTGATGATGATAAAGAAATTGTGGAAGCGATCGAGATCTATTTACAGCAGGAAGGCTTTCATGTGCTGAAGGCATATGATGGTGAAGAAGCGCTTGAGATATTGAAGAACAATGAAGTACATCTTCTGATCATGGATGTCATGATGCCGAAGCTGGACGGAATCCGTGCAACCCTGAAAATCCGTGAGAACAGCAGTATTCCGATCATTATTTTGTCAGCAAAAACAGAGGATTCAGACAAGATCTTAGGACTGAATATCGGGGCGGACGATTATGTGGAGAAACCGTTCAATCCGCTGGAACTGGTGGCAAGGGTAAAATCCCAGCTCCGCCGTTATACACAGCTTGGAAATGCAGCAGAATCCGGTGACAGTATTTATACAGTTGGAGGTTTGAGCATCAATGACGATCTGAAGGAAGTAACGGTGGATGGCGAAGTAGTGAAGCTTACCCCGATCGAGTATAACATTCTTTTGCTGTTGGTGAAGAATCAGGGAAAAGTATTTTCCATCAACCAGATTTATGAGAGCATCTGGAATGAGGATGCGATCGGAGCGGATAATACAGTGGCAGTACACATCCGCCATATCCGCGAGAAGATAGAGATTAATCCAAAAGAACCCCGTTATCTGAAAGTTGTATGGGGTGTTGGTTACAAAATTGATAAGAATTAAGAGTTAAGAGTTAAGGAGCGATTATGGAGAGCCATCCTTATTCCTACGGAACAAAACTGACAGGCCTGATTCTGCATCTGTTTTTTACAGTGGTTTTAACGATAGCAGTATTTTTGCTGGCATCCATGCTTAGTAAAAATATTTTTGAGTTGTCAGACGTTGGGACAGAACAGTTTCTGGATTCCGGGTATTACACAAAATGTATTGAGAAAAAATGTGATGACCTGAGCGATTACCTGCGTCTGCTGATCAAAGGTGAAAGCCGTACTTCAGAGGAGAACAGGCGTTATCTGCAATACACCAATGAGTTTAAGAGCGGTGATAGCAATTTCTGCTATTGGTACAGGATTGGTGAGGCGTGGTACACAAATCAGCCGGACACGAAGGAAGGACAGGAGTTTGACGTGGAAGCTGTGCTGATGGAGGCGAAGACCATGGGGAATTACCTGATCTATGATCTTGTGGACAAAGAATTTGGCACTGATATTAACGGCATGGCAGACTACTTCTTTGGCGGTGGGAATCAGATGCTCTGGCCTGCAGATGACATGACGCTGATCATCGGGATCGATACGGAACTGTCTGCAGAAGATGATATTTATGAGGCATCCCGGGAGTACGAACAGCTTCATCCATGGATCAAGGTCTGTACTTTCAGTGGCCTGGTCAGTCTGATGGGATGGATCATTTCACTGGTGTATCTGACTTTGGCAACCGGACGCCGCACAGGTGAGGAGAAAATCCATCTGAATCCGATCGATAAGATCAAGACAGAGATTCTGGTGGCGGCTTTTATTTTTATGATGGTGGAGCTTGTGATCCTCATTACAAAAGTAAACAGTGAGGAATGGGCTGTTTATGGGATCATTGTAGCATCAGGAACCGTGAGTCTTGTGATCGACGGTTTATTCCTGATCTTTTATCTGAGCATGGTGCGCAGAATGAAAGCGGAGATGCTCTGGGAGACAAGCGTTGCGTGCTGGCTCGAAAGAGGTATCCGCAAAGTATTTGCCAGACAGAAAACAACGGTGCGTGTGCTGCTGCTTTTTGCAGGACACATGGCTGTCTGCTTCATATTGGCGGTCGGTGCATTTTACTATCGGAGCATGACTGCACTGGTGCTGCTGCTCTTATTTTCAGCGGGAGAGTGTTACATGATTCTGCGAAAGGCAGTGGAGCAATATCAGATCCGGCTGGGTGTGGAGAAAATCAGGGACGGAGCGCTTTCCGGGAAAATTGACATTGAACAGCTGCACGGCGAGGAGAAAAGTCTTGCGGAGGCGATCAATAACATTGGAGAAGGTCTTTTACATGCAGTGGATGACAGCACCAAAAATGAACGCATGAAGGCAGATCTTATCACAAATGTATCTCATGATATCAAAACACCACTGACATCAATTATTAATTATGTAAACCTGATGAAGCTGGAAAAAATTGATAATGAGCGTGTGCAGGGATATATTAAGATTCTGGATGAAAAATCGCAGCGGTTAAAGCAGCTTACAGCGGATCTTGTGGAGGCATCTAAGATCAGTTCCGGTAATGTGAAACTTGACATGCAGGTCATTGATCTTGTAGAACTTGTCTATCAGACGAGTGGAGAGTTTAATGAAAAGTTTGAGCAGAAGGAGCTTACGATTGTAACAAAACTTCCAAAAACAGCCGTGCTCATCCGCGCAGATGGCAGACAGCTTTACCGCGTGATCGAAAATCTTTATAATAATGTTGCAAAGTATGCACTGGAAAAAACAAGGGTGTATGTGGATATTGCATATGTGGAAGAAAAGGTTGTCTTTTCCATTAAGAATGTATCAGAACATTCCCTTGCAAGGGAGAACAGCAATGCCGGAGATCTGACGGAACGTTTTATCCGCGGGGATTCGTCGAGAACGACCGAGGGAAGTGGTCTGGGACTTTCCATCGCAAAGAGCCTTACGGTTTTAATGGGTGGAGTGTTTGACATTAAGGTGGATGGTGATCTGTTTAAGGCATCTATTACATTCCCACAATATGTAGACGAGAACAGCAGTAATCCGAAAATGGAAGAGCCGGCAAGCGAAGATGATTACGAGATTGAAGAATTAGAACCAGAGGAGAGAACAGAGAAAGAATGATAAAAGCAGTTATTTTTGACATGGATGGCGTGCTAATTGACACAGAAAAATGGTTGAATATATACTGGCAGCAGGCGGCAAAAGAGGCGGGATTTCATTTTACCAGAGAGCATGGACTTGCAATCCGCAGCCTTGCAACAAAGTATACAGGACCTTATCTGCAAAAGATATTTGGACCGGAATTTGATTATGAAGCGATCCGGGCGAGACGCAAACAGCTCATGAAAGAACATATTGAGAAAAATGGGATTGAGAAAAAGCCGGATGTGGATGAAATCCTGGATTATCTCCGCTCAAAGAACATCAAGACTGCCGTTGCAACAGCAACGGATCCGGAACGTACAAAACAGTATCTCACACAGATTGGTATCTACGATAAATTTGATCAGCTTGTGAGCGCCACAACCGTAGAGAACGGAAAACCGGAGCCTGACGTGTACCTTTATGCATGTGAGCAGATTGGGGAGAAACCAAAGGATTGCATTGCGGTGGAAGATTCGCCAAATGGAATCTTATCTGCATACCGCGCAGGGCTTTCTGTTGTGATGGTGCCGGATCTCGCAGAACCGGACGAGGAGACAGCAAAACTTCTGTATGCAAAATTTGATACACTCGCCGGATTGAAAACAATCATTTAGAAGAGAAAGAACTTTGGGGATTCCCGGAGTTCTTTTTTAAATGCATAAAACAATTGATTTATTAATTTAGTGTATGAAAGTCTTGATTTTTACAGGGAGTATCTTTATAATTCATATAAAAGCGCGAAAGACGAGTTGAGTTAGAAAGCTTCGCCGGAGATTGGGATGGAGGAACGTATGAAATTATATGATAGTGGCGTTTACCTTGTAAACGGAAAAGAAATTATGACGGACGCGACAGAGGTACAGCAGAAGACGGGAAAAGCTGTCACGAAAGAGCAGGCTGCCGAAAATACCATCGCTTATGGTATTTTGAAAAAACATAATACTTCAGGAAACATGGACAAGCTTCAGGTTAGATTTGACAAGCTTACCTCACATGATATTACATTTGTAGGAATCATTCAGACCGCAAGAGCATCTGGCTTAGAGCGTTTTCCAATGCCATACGTCCTGACAAACTGCCATAACAGTTTATGTGCAGTCGGTGGTACGATCAACGAAGATGACCACATGTTTGGACTTACCTGTGCAAAAAAATACGGTGGAGTTTATGTTCCACCGCATCAGGCAGTGATCCATCAGTTTGCAAGAGAGATGTTAGCAGAGAGCGGAGCCATGATCTTAGGATCTGATTCCCATACCCGCTACGGTGCATTGGGAACCATGGCAGTCGGCGAAGGCGGACCGGAGCTTGTAAAACAGTTACTGAACAAAACATACGATATTGATATGCCGGGCGTTGTAGGCGTTTACCTGACCGGAACACCACAGAAAGGGGTTGGACCTCAGGACGTTGCCCTTGCCATTATCGGTGAAGTGTTTGATAAAGGCTATGTGAAGAATAAAGTCATGGAATTTGTAGGGCCGGGTGTGTCGAACTTGAGCGTTGATTTCCGTATCGGTGTGGATGTTATGACGACCGAGACAACCTGCCTGTCCTCCATCTGGAGAACCGATGAAAAGGTACAGGATTTCTATGCGATCCACGGAAGACCACAGGCATACAAAGAACTGAATCCGGGGGATGTTGCTTATTATGACGGAATGATCGAGATCGACCTCAGTCAGATCAGACCAATGATCGCAATGCCATTCCATCCAAGCAACACATATACCATCGAAGAGCTGAACGCAAATCTGATGGATATTCTGGATGACTGCGAGAAACGTGCAGAAGTCAGCTTTGACGGAGCCGTAAAATTAGATTTAAAGAGTAAAGTAAGAAACGGAAAGCTTTATGTAGATCAGGGAATCATTGCGGGCTGTGCCGGCGGTGGATTTGAAAATATCTGTGATGCCGCAGACATCTTAAAAGGTGCAAGCATCGGACCGGATGAGTTTACATTGAGCGTATATCCGGCAAGTACCCCGATTTACATGGAACTTGTAAAAAATGGTGCAGTGGCAAGTCTCATGGAGACGGGAGCGATCGTCAAAACAGCGTTCTGCGGTCCTTGCTTTGGTGCCGGAGATACTCCTGCAAACAACGCATTCTCCATCCGCCACTCCACAAGAAACTTCCCGAACCGCGAAGGTTCCAAGGTTCAGAAAGGACAGGTTGCATCCGTTGCGCTTATGGATGCAAGATCCATTGCAGCAACTGCAGCAAATAAGGGATATTTGACCGCAGCTACCGATCTGGATGTAAATTATACCAAACCGAAATACTTCTTCGACAAGAAGATTTACGAGAACCGCGTCTTTGACAGCAAGGGAGTGGCTGATCCGGGTGTGGAGATCCAGTTTGGACCAAATATCAAAGACTGGCCGGCAATGAGTGCATTACCGGAGCATATGGTATTAAAGGTTGTTTCAGAGATTCACGATCCGGTTACGACAACTGACGAGCTGATCCCGTCCGGAGAGACTTCCTCCTTCCGGTCCAATCCGCTTGGACTGGCAGAGTTTGCACTTTCCAGAAAAGATCCGCTCTATGTGGGACGTGCAAAAGAGATCCAGAAAGCAGAGAAGGCAGTGGAAGCCGGAGAGTGTCCGGTTGAGGCTGTACCGGAATTGCAGGCAGTGATCGATACAATCAAGACGGTTTATCCTGATTTTGGTGAGAAAGCGAGAAAAGAGAAAGGTTATGCAGGATTTGGAAGTACCATTTTTGCAGTGAAACCGGGGGACGGTTCCGCGCGTGAGCAGGCTGCTTCCTGTCAGAAGGTACTCGGAGGCTGGGCGAACATTGCGAATGAGTATGCAACCAAACGTTATCGTTCCAATCTGATCAACTGGGGCATGCTGCCATTCATTATCGGAAAAGGTGATCTTCCATTTGAAAATTTGGATTATCTCTTTATTCCGGAAATCAGAAAAGCTGTTGAGGACAAGCAGTCTGAAATTCAGGCTTACGCAGTGAAAGACGGCGCATTAAAACCATTCAGCCTTCATATGGATGCCCTGACGGATGATGAGAGGGAGATCATTTTAAAAGGCTGTCTCATCAATTACTACCGTGGTTAATTTATAAATCTAAAAAGATAATAAAAACAGAGGTCTGCTTAGTGACAGACCTCTGTTTTTGCGTTAGAATGAGAGTATAAATTACGCTTAGAAGCGCATGTTTGCACAAGTCGTTTCCGGCAGAAAAAGGAGAGCTTAAGTTGGAAGAACTAAAACAAAACGAACAGATACAGACACCGAAGACAAAAAAGACAGATGAATTTCATTTGAAACAGATCACGATCATAGCGCTTGCTATTTTTATCACATTCTGTTGCTGCATTTTATTTTTCTTTGTCATATACCGTTATAATGGGTTTACAGATTTCTGGAAGAAACTGACATATATTTTACAGCCGGTCATTATCGGACTGGTTGTGGCATATCTTCTGAATCCGTTGATGAAACTCATAGATGGAAAGTTATTTTCCCTGTTTAAAGGAAAGATGAAGAGTGAGAAAAAGGCGAAAAAAATATCAAGAGGGCTGGCAATCGCAGGTGCACTGCTGTTTTTGGTAGGCATTATTGTCCTGCTGATTGCTGCGATCGTTCCATCCATCATCCAGAGCATACAGGGCATCATATCCACACTCCCTGCTGAGGTGCGTTCGCTTGTTGACTGGATCAATGATATCGCCAAGGGAGACAGCCAGATAGCGGACATTGCGGAAGAAGTGATCACACAGGTAAGTAACTTCTTTGAAAACTGGATGAAAAACACACTGCTTCCACAGGCAGAGATTTATATTACTTCCATCACAACCGGAGTGATCACCGGAGTAAAATTTGTGATCAATATTCTGGTCGGACTTATCATCTCTGTGTATGTTATGGCGAGTCAGGAGAAATTTGCAGGTCAGGCGAAGAAAATCATTTATGCCATTTTTAAACCGGTCAGAGCCAATGTTGTAGTAGAGACTGTGCGGAAGAGCAACGAGATCTTTGGCGGATTTATCAGTGGAAAAATTTTAGATTCTGCCATTATCGGCGTGATTGCCTATATCGTGCTTGCGATCATGAAAATGCCGGATACCATGCTGGTGGCTGTGATCATTGGTGTGACCAATATTATTCCGTTTTTTGGACCTTTTATCGGGGCGATCCCATCCTTTATCATTATTGTTTTACAGAATCCGGTACAGGGATTATATTTCCTGATTTTTGTTATCATTTTACAGCAGGTAGACGGAAATATTATCGGACCGAAGATCCTCGGAGATTCCACCGGGCTTTCCTCTTTCTGGGTTGTATTTGCCATTCTCGTATTTGGCGGTCTGTGGGGCTTTCCTGGAATGCTGCTTGGTGTGCCGATCATGGCAGTGATTTATTATATTGTTTCCAATGTTGTCACATATTCCCTGAAAAAGCGTGGGATCCCGGAAACGGAGATAGATTATGTCAACCTTGACCGCATCGATAAGCACACCAATCAGCCGGTTTATGAGACCACGGAAAAGAACAAAAAACAGGATGAAAAATCGGCAGGGGAAGCATGATAATTTTTGACATCTAATTGTGCCTATGATAAACTAAAAGGTAACATAGACAAATTGAAAAAGGTAATGGATCATTACGGAAAATGCACAGTTTGAGGTGGCAGAATTGGATAAATATGAATACAAATTAAAGCTGGATCAGATGAAATCACTCACAGCCGAGGGGAAATACGAAGAGGCGGCTGAGATCGCGGATACCATCAACTGGCGTAAGATAAAGAACATTAACGCTCTGGTAAAAGTAGGAGAGATCTACGAGAAAGTAGGGCGTTATGATGAGAGCAAGGATGTTTTGCTGACGGCTTATGACAAGTCGCCGATTGGCAGAATGATCATTTATCGTCTTGCAGAGGTTGCAGTCAGGACAAAGAGTTTTGATGAGGCAAAAGAGTATTATCAGGAGTTTGTGGAGATCGCACCTCATGATAATTTAAAATACGTGTTAAAGTATGAGATAAGCAAAGCGCAGGGTGCAGATATTGGCACCCTTATTGGCATTTTAGAAGAACTCAAAGAGCAGGAGTATTCGGAAGAGTGGGCATATGAGCTTGCATATCTGTATCATAAGGCCGGTATGAGCGAGAAATGTATCGATGCCTGCGACGAACTGATCTTATGGTTTGGTGATGGCCCATATGTAGAACGCGCATTAGAATTAAAGATGTTATACCAGCCACTGACAAAACAGCAGGAAGACAAGTACCGCACATTCCGTCAGAGACATGACGGTGTTGTGGAAGTGAGACCGGAAGATCCGTTAGAATCTGGAGAGATCGTACCGGAACCGGTGCAGATCAAAGATGTGAAGATGTCTGCGGAGCGCTTTAACACACAGAACCTGCAGGAAGAACTTCAGAGAAGTATGCAGGAGATCATGAATGCCACGGAAAAAGAGGCAGTCAATGATACGATGGATAACATTAAGAAACTGGTAGAGGATATTCCGTATCTCCAGATTCCATCCGAGAAAGAAGAAGAGCCGCAGGAAGAAGAGGTTTACCAGCATATTGAGACGGATGAGGAGATTGATAATTCCTTGAAATCCAATTTCCAGGAGATGTTAGTGGATGAGGATGGCCAGATGAGCCTTTATATGCAGGGAGGCAGAGTTGCAGAACCACAGGTATCCGGTCAGATGAGCATTGAGGATGTGCTTGCTGATTGGGAAAAGACCAAGCGTGCCGCAGAGGCAGCCTTGCAGGAAGCAGAACAGAGAAAGCTTGAATCTGCAAAAGCGAGAGCACTTCAGGAAGCGGAAGAACTTCTGGGACGCCTTGCGGATGTCATTCCAATGCTTGATTCCGGCTTGACACCAAAAGATCTTCTGGATCAGAAATACTTAAGCAAAGACGGGCAGCCGAATGACAATGCAGTCTCTATGGTTACGAACATGAACCAGTTTTTACAGCAGGAGATCGACCGCCTCAGTGATGAAAATGCACAGATGGATGAGCAGCTTGCAGCCGTTGGGGCATCTCCGGTTGGAGATTATATGGCAAACGCCGGTGTGGCTGCGGAAGACGCAGCACAGAACATTGTGGCAACCGGTGTACAGGAATTAATGACGGAGGAAGAACTTCCGGAAATCGCAATGCCGGAAGGATTGGATGATATTGACAATCAGTGGGAGGATGAGGACTTCGAGGAGCTGGATGCAGAAGTTCCACAGGAGAATGCCGCATCCCTTGCAGAACACACAGCAGAGCAGACCAAACCGGAAGCGTTAGCAGAAGCGGACGACACAATGGAGGCAGGCACATCTGCGGAAGATGTGGAAGCTGCTATTTTGGCAGAGACTGCACGCCAGATGGCAAAAGAATCAGTGGAAAAAGAAGAATTGCCGGAGATCGAGTTGCCGGGTGACTTAGACCTTGGAAAAGAGGAGACAGCAGAAGAGATTCTTCCTGCCATTGTGGAACCGGAGGCATTTGAAGTTCCGGATACGATCAGCAAGCTTTCAAAAGAATTAAGAGAAATTTTTACATATTTTGTACCAATTACGGGTATGGAAGAACAGCTTTGCCAGGCACTTACAGGTGCATCCCAGCATCTGACGAAGGGAACGACAGCAGGAACTGGAAATATGATCATACAGGGCGGTTCCGGAAGCGGTAAGACAGTGCTTGCAACAAGCATGATCAAGGCATTACAGAAAGAAACCGGAAAGCCAAATGGCAAGATCGGCAAAATCGAAGCATCTGTCCTCAATCAGAAGGATGTTGCAGCATTGCTGAAAAAAGTAGCCGGTGGCTGTCTGATCATCGAAAAAGCCGGGGATCTATCCAGGGAGACTGCGTTAAAACTTTCTCTTTTATTAGAACAGGATACAAGTGGAGTGCTTGTGATCATTGAGGATACAAAACACGGAATCCAGAAGGCTTTATCCAGAGATGATGGATTTGCAGCGAAGTTTTCTGAGAAGATCAATATTCCTATTTTTACCAGTGATGAGCTGGTTTCGTTTGCAAAATCTTACGCAAATGAAATGGGATATACCATTGATGAGATGGGGGTGCTGGCGTTGTATAACAGCATCAGTAATATTGAGCACGCTGACAGGGAGACAACCCTGACAGAGGTAAAAGAGATCGTCGATAAAGCAGTAGCACATTCAGAAAAGGGTGGTTTGAAAAAGGCATTCAGCATTATCACATCCAGAAGATATGATGAGGATGATTACATTATCTTACGGGAGAAAGATTTTGACTAAAGAAGAAAACCACAGTGAGTCTGCGGTTTAGAGATAGAAGTGAAGAGGGGTAGGGATTATGGCGAATTTTACTGAATTAGACCGCTATCTGTTCGGTCAGGCGACACATTACGATATTTATCGGAAGCTGGGTGCACATTTTGCAGAGGTAAAGGGAGTAAAGGGAGTATACTTCGACCTGTGGGCACCGAATGCGGAAAGAGTTTTCTTGATCGGCTCATTTAACGGATGGAATGAGACGGCAAATGAGATGACACGCCTGAAACCGGAGACAATGGGGATTTACGAATTGTTTATTCCGGGATTGCAGGAGGGGGAGCTATATAAGTATCTGATCGAGACAAAAGATGGCAAGCGTCTTTATAAGGCAGATCCTTATGCAAATTATGCAGAACTCCGGCCGGGAACAGCATCTGCGATTGCGGATATTGAACATTTTAAATGGACAGACTGCAAGTGGATGGAGAATCGTAAAAAAGAAGAGGATGTGTATGCACAGCCGATGGCAATCTACGAGGTTCATCCGGGCTCCTGGAAACGTCATCCGGGCAGGGATGATGAAGGATTTTACAGTTACAGGGATCTCGTAACCTATCTGATCCCATATGTAAAAGAAATGGGGTACACACACATTGAGCTGATGGGTATTTCGGAGTATCCGTTTGATGGTTCCTGGGGATATCAGGTAACCGGATATTATGCACCGACTTCCCGCTACGGAAAACCTGAGGACTTTGCATATTTTATCAACGAGTGCCACAAGAATAAAATCGGTGTGATCCTGGACTGGGTACCGGCGCATTTTCCAAAAGATGCCCATGGACTGGCAGAGTTTGATGGTACATGCCTGTATGAGTATGCAGATCCAAGAATGGGAGAACATCCGGACTGGGGAACCAAGATTTTTGATTATGGCAAAAATGAGGTGAAGAACTTCCTGATCGGCAGTGCGCTGATGTGGGTAGAACATTATCATATTGATGGTCTCCGTGTGGATGCGGTTGCCTCCATGCTGTATCTGGATTATGGAAAAGAAGAAGGGCAGTGGGTCCGCAATAAATACGGCGATAATAAGAATCTGGAAGCCATTGAGTTCTTTAAGCATATTAACACACTGATCCTGGGACGTAACCACGGAGCGGTGATGATCGCAGAGGAATCTACTGCATGGCCGAAAGTGACCGGTCCGGTGGAAGAGGACGGACTGAACTTCAGTTATAAATGGAATATGGGATGGATGCATGATTTCCTTGATTATATGAAGTTAGACCCATATTTTAGAAAAAATAATCATCATAAAATGACATTTGCCATGAGTTATAATGCGAGCGAGCATTATATCCTGGTGTTATCTCATGACGAAGTGGTACATTTAAAATGCTCTATGCTCAATAAGATGCCAGGACTCGGAAGAGACAAATTCCAGAATCTTATGGCTGGTTATGCTTTTATGCTTGGGCATCCTGGCAAAAAACTTCTGTTTATGGGACAGGAATTTGCTCAGCTTCAGGAGTGGAGTGAGGAGAGAGAGTTAGACTGGTATCTGCTCGAAAACCCGGATCACAAACATATGCAGGACTGGGTAAAAGCACTCCTGCACTTATACCAGAAGAATCCGTGTCTTTATGAATTAGACGGCAATTGGGATGGTTTTGAGTGGATCAATGCGGATGACGCGGACCGCAGCATTTACAGTTTTGTCCGTAAGAGTAAAGATGGAAAGAACAATATGCTGTTTGTATGTAACTTTACTCCGGTTGCCCGCCCGGATTACCGTGTCGGCGTGCCAAAGAAAAAGACCTATAAACTTGTCTTAGACAGTGATGCAGCTGAATTTGGCGGTGAAGGAATTGAAAAACCGGTATCCTACAAAGCTGTGAAATCAGAGTGTGATGGAAGAGCGTTCTCCTTTGCATATCCACTTTCCGGCTATGGAATTGCAGTGTTCAAATATTAAGCCGGAGGTTAGGTTATGAACTGCCGCTTGTGGGTGGTGGCACGGATTTTCAGATTGAATTTTATAATTAGGGTCATGAACAAAATATTGCAGTCTCACATGTTTACGAAAACATGAATGTGAAATGGACGAATATTGTGTTTCGTTGCGTTAAACATTGCGATGAACCTCTCTGATCATTTGTGTTCAGCAGAGGCTTCCACAAATGGAGAGTTTCATCTCCATAACGCAAAACGAAAACAATATTCGTCCATTTTACATTCATTATCTCATAAGTTATGAAACTGCAATATTTTGAATAAACATTCTATAGAAATTCAATCTGAAAATCCGTCAATCCATGTTACGAACGGCAGAACCCAAAGATGAAACTCCGGGAGGTGTGCCTTTTATCATCGGCGAATCACATGACATTGAGAACGACTGCATTTTGTCGCCACCTTTCTTTATAGGTATTCATCCCATAACCGTGAGTTCCATAACGAAATTTGGCAGATTTTGTGGTGCGATTCACAGTGTTGATTGGGCATGTATAAGCGTCCTCTCACAAGTCATTCACAGCGTAAATGAAAGAAAAACGGTACAGACAAATATGATTTCCTTTGTGAGCCATGGAGATAAGACTCTTTAGAGGCTTATCGGAATGCCCGGCGAACAGGAACATCATATTTCGTCTGTACCGTTTTTCTTTTCATAAACCTATAAAATCACGACTTGTGAGAGGACGCTTATATCTGCCCTTCAAGCTCTAAGAAAGCACTGCAGAATCTGCGACACTATGCCGATTAAACTCCGGTTAACTTTGATTTTTGTCGTTCGTAACACCACCGGCAAGCTACACTTCTTTTTCACAGAGCTGTTTGTATATTGTCTCTGCGTCATAATCCGGTGAGCTTTTCTCTATGACGTCATAAATCTGCCGGATCCGGGAGACAGGTTCTTCTAACATGTCTGCCGTGTCTTCGGCGGTGTATCCTTTTTGATGCTTTTTAATAACCAGTTCTATAATTTTAGAAGCTGCACCCTCGGTTCTGCCTTCAATCTTTCCCTCAATTCTGCCGGCGTTCCTGCCTTCGATTCTGCCAGCATTTCTGCCTTTCAATTCTGATTCCTTAAAATCGTCCGCAAACAATTCTTTTAATGCTTCACACATATTCGATCCCTCCTTCAGCTTTTCCCAGTTTGCACGCATGACTGCGTCTGCGAGTGCCTGATATAGCTTTGAATTTTTGTTTTTACCATAGGTAGACCATTTCCCGTTCCAGAACAGGCAGACGGGAGAGGGCGGCGGCAAGCAATTCGTCATAGAGGACAACCGTATCGCCGCAAATGGTAATCTTTCCTCCACAAAGGGTTGTGACTGTGTTGATAGTTGCTTTATCACCTAATATTCCTTTTCCTTGAAAATACCTACAGTCAAAGGAAAGGACACGATAAATAACAATATAGAACAA